>ENA-UOTZ01000098-UOTZ01000098.1-compost-metagenome-genome-assembly--contig:-NODE-98-length-62439-cov-16.731792_pt1 | contig 62439 bp, 44 predicted proteins | sample MGYA00238144_ERZ746983 | MGnify/ENA primary metagenome ERZ746983 (study PRJEB28759, sample SAMN06268863) | compost metagenome | isolation source: single cell | place: USA: California, Emeryville, Joint...
GTATATTTGATTGCATTGCCGAGCAGATTGACAAGGACTTGCTTGAGTCTTTGAGGATCGTTATGAATAACTGTGCGAGCTGATTCATCATAATCGATTTGCAATGTCAGATCTTTCTTCTTGAGGGTTGATGAAAACAGCTTAGTAGTCTCTTCCAAAAGGTTTTCGATACAAAAATAATCTATCTTGAGCTGAAATTCATTTTTCTGGAGTTTGATGTAATCAAAGACGTCATTGATAAAGCATGTGAGCATATTTCCATAATTTACAGCTGGTACTAAATACTTTTTGCTCAATTCTAGAGGAGTTTTATGATCCTCAATTGCTTTATCAATAAGACCCAAGGTAATTCCAAGAGGAGTCTTGAGTTCATGAGAAAGAGAGCTAAGGAGGTTGGCCTGCAGGTTATTTTTCTCTTGTAACATGCTGATATGGTCTGTGATATCCTTGATAATAACCACGATGCATTCTTCATCATGGAGGCAGTTCGTGAACAGCTGCAATGTATAGTATCTAATTTCTGAAGGTACTGGAGTTTTGCTGAGGGTGCTACTCTCATAAGACCTGCCCTCGATTTGGATGTAGTCTCTTCCTTCAAGCTCGTTATAAAACTCATCAGTTGTTGCAATTTGCTCGAGACATTGAGTTAGATTTATACCTTCATTCAACTCTGTCTTTTCGAACAACTTCACAAAGTCAGTGTTTAATATGCTTCCCGGCATTAGCCTTAGCGAGGTTATTTTTTCTATAATATTTTCTGGAGTTAACCTCGAAACATTTTCATCAGGACTACTTCCTCCATTGATATTCGAATATTTTATCTCCATATTGCGGTTGAACACAACTATCTGCTCATGAATCCGTTTTAGTATAGACTCAAACATTTCGATTTTCTTTTTACGGTCACGCTTCGTTACAAAATTCAGCCGTGATGATCGCTCTTGATACACTATGAGAATGATCAAGTAAATCATGTTTCTGAAGTCGTTGAAGAATCCAGCAGCAGTTGGAAAAGAGATCGCTTTGTTCACAAAGATGCATGCCCAATATCCAAGAAAATAGGTAATTCTGAACATCCAATTCGTGATCATAAACTCTGACAATACCATAGTCCAAATATAGGTATACGAGAGATCAAACGCATAAAAGTAACCATTTAATGAGTCCTCTTGAGCGACGTTTATTCCTTCTTTAACAGCAAACCCTGTTAATGATGTATTAAGCGTCAACAGAGGGAAAAATATGAAAAAATCGACATAAAAGATCTTTTTCCCTTCTGAAATATTCTTAAAGTACTTCAATTTCGTGACTATCAGGTAGAGGACAAATACCACAGTCATGCCGGCTGTTCTGACGGCAAAAAATGTCCATGTCATGTTTTTTGCGAATGCAGCAAGCAAACCACTCACTACGTACGAAATTACAAATACTGCTAAGAAGTATTTGAATTTCTTTCTGAATTCGAGCCTCTCTTCAAAGCGCTCGAGGTAATATTCCTTCCGAACGCAATTGTCCTTGAATTGGTACATTAAACGTGGGTGTTTAAAATTTAATTGAGCTTAGAGATATGTGCAACAAATTATCGGGTTCCTCAGAACATTTTTTAGAATATTCCTTAATGAATTATTAGCTGAACATGGCGAATTGATACTCTAATGCAAGTCATCAATTTTGAACTTAGTTTGGAACATATAGCCTCTTTTCAGAAGAATCTTGCTTTCCTGAAGAAACCTATTTCTGAATTAATTTATTAGTTGGATATAAAATTTCAGAATCTTAATTGGTCAAAACAATTTCTCAGGAGAAACATTAAAGTGACCTCCTTAAAGTTGATAGTTTCATATTTGAACCACCTAAATCATGACCTTCTCGAGCCCGGTCTGCCCTCTACAGCATTTTGACGGGTTCGATAGCAAGTTCGTTGGTTTTACTAATTTAAATTCATAATTTATCTCGTTTAATTCTACTTCTGCTTCTGCCTCCAGCAGATTACATTACTGGATGCCAGGATTATGGCGCTGTGAGAACTATTTCTGGGGTTTTCTCAGGCAATTATCTTTCGTTCCTTTAATAATGAAGTTAATATTGATTTCATACGAAATTCTACCAATATGAGTTAAATGTTCTTAAAGCTACTTACGTTAGCCTTGAACGTATCGGATTACTCGAGTTTTGCTAGCGAAACTTTGAAGGGTTATGGAGAGTTATGGAGGACTGGAATGCAATATAAATCTCATTGCCAACGTATCATCTTGAAAACACCAAGCAATTAAATGATTTGGACCAAAAACAGAAAGCTACAATATTGGGGCTATTCACACATTTTGATCCCTTAACAGTTTCTTAACAGTTTGATTCGTATCTTATTGTTTTGAAACAGAGAATCCTAATGCAATTCATTATTAATAAATGTATAAATATCACAATACTTTTTCAATAAACAACCGCAACCTAAGTTTATAAAATACCTGAAACTTCCTTAACAGCCACCATAAATCATTTAAATTAATATCAACGCCAACAGTCTCATTGTTTTGACAGAAGAGGGATTTGCTCATCTAACTGAGTGGTCTTTTTCTTTGAAATTTTCTCTTTCTTGAGAGCTTTCTCCTTATCAGAATTTTTCTCTTTCTTTAAAGCAATCATCATCAGCGCTCTTATTTCTTGACTCGCTTTCTGGATTATTTGTTGACTCTTCAGTTCTAATATCACTTCTTGGGCCTAAATAAATATATATTATATCAGCAACAGAATTATAGAAATAATAATCTCACCTTCATCTTTTTTGATGTCGATGCACTTAATTTCAACAAAATTCCGTTTTGCAGTTCCATCGTCTCCAAAATATCCTCTACAGCGATTTTCATGATGATTTTGTATTTAATGAGACTTATCAAATATATTCTATTGATATCTAGCACCAATAATTGCAGATCATCAATCTTCTTTTTATCCGCACTTTCTTTATCTGTTTTCACATGCTTTACAGTCCAAACAAAAGAGTCCATCCAGACAAGTTCATTTACAAATTTCCCGCCTTTATAGTTTGATATAATCTCGTATCCAATAGCGTCTTCTTCGCTGTATTGCTTCATGTATTTCGTATTGCCATAGAAAGGCCGAATCGGTCGGATTCTAACCAATTTGACACGCTTATCGTCGATTGTGTTCGAGACCCCTTCGCTCACCTTGGATACGGCATCTAATGTCCCGCTCACAGGTTTAATGACTAGCCCTGCGATGCCTTTTCCAGTTCCTTTGAGGAATCCGAGGAAACCGCCTTTTTTCGCACCTTCAACAGGTTTCGTAATTACGCCTAATGAAGGAAATTAATGCTGAGCAGAACAGTATCTCCTCACCTGTCACGCCGCTTACAGTGGATCTACCCAGAGTCATAAAGCCCTGTGCCATCCCGCTAACAATGTTAGTGTTGGCTTTAGCCTTCGATGCATCTCGAGCTACATCATATTGCTTGTCCTTTGGAGTAAAGCGGAAAAAATGTGTTAGTTACAGAGAAAATATATGCCAGAATTTACCACAGCAAGCTTGGAAATACCGTCAGCTAAAGATCCAGTAATATTCTGAACGACGCCAAAAGTGCCTCCGATTGCTTTGCTTGATAATGATCCAATTCCTTGGGCGATCCCAGCTCCACCCGACAAAGGACCCTCGGAAAACGCCTCTTTCGGTTTTTCCACAAGATCGACGAATCCTTGGGCGACGCCACCGAATAATTTGACTGGATTGCCAATGATTCTTGATGAAAAAGCGACCCCCAGCACGATTTCGGTCGCCTTTGAGCGATACTTGGATAAAATTTTCGAAGCAACATCTCCCCATTTATCCCAGATCCCTTCCAGTTTAATGCCATTCAGCGTGACTGGTGCATCCTCGAAATTCGCTATCGAACTCATGAATGAGGTATTAATGTACGTCCCGAGTAAATTGGTGTCTGAACCCGCCATCGTAGTGTGCTGGAAGCTGAGCGAGATCGATATTGGGTAGATTATCAGCTGTTTAATGTAAACAAACCCTTCAGAAACATTTTCTGGACAAAAGAGCTGCCACTTAAACTTTGTACTACCATCCAATGGCAATGCCTAACAAAGGGATTACTTCTTGATGATTTTAACTTTAGAGCATTACTTTTTTCTCTTCAGGGCTGAAAAATAGAGTGTCTGTGTACCCATTGTACATCAGTGTCATCTTTCGCTGGTGGTCAGAGATCAACTTGGAAAACCTAAGCACCAATTCTATCAATTTCCCTTCAATCTTGACGACGAAATCATCAGCGTATACTTGGATTTTCTCGAAATAAGGGAGCTAGACATATGCAAATTAGATTACAAACTTTAACAACGGAGAAGCTACCTGATTTTCCTTTTGGAGATGTGAAACAACCAAGATATCGATCGCGTAAGGGTTTTTCTTTTTATTTGTGATTTTTGGGTGGATGACACAAGGATAGAGAGTGCGATGAGTGATATTGTTATCAACTTCGAAATTTGTCACTCTCACCTGAGTTTCGAGCTTCCTTTTATCAGATTTAACGCCTAATTCCACCTTCTCGAGCGCTAGGTAGATTATTTCTCTCCGCATATTCGCTTCGCTGTATATCACAGAGCACCCAATAGTTTCAAATTGTAGTGAGGCGATAAAACTGAATCGTTTGCGCGGCATCTTAGATTTTTGGCTGTAAACTCGGAGAACTCTCGTGCTTTCTAACAGCGTGACTTCCATGAAGATATTCAGTAGCTTTTCCTCGTGTTGGTAGTTTGAAAGTAAAAGAATCCTCTCGCCTATCCTATCGAACGTGTAATTGTTGCAGTAGATTGATTTCTTATTTTCCAAAAGATGCAGCACAGCAACATCTCTCAGATTGCAAGGCTCAATCCAAGCGAACGGAGACCATTTCTTTCTCGGGATGAAGAGCGATTTTTCTGAAATGCCCTCTTGTCCCAGCTTTAAATCAAAGCAGTCGAGGTCATTGATCACACGCAATCCTGTCTTCTCTTGGGGCTGCTGTACGATACGTATATAGACTGTAGGAGATCCAATAGAGACCGAAACTTGGTAAAAGTTAATTTTCTCGTATTTCTCGCTGAACAAAAGCATTAGGTACTCCCCTGCACCCGTGCAATCCACAGACCCAGACCATGTCCATTTTGGCTGGTTTTCCTGGGAATCCAGCTTGAATTTTATGAACTTGCGCAATGATTGCGCCTGAAAATTGAGAATAGACCTCTCGTTTGCCTCAATTGTGGTGATGGTATTTTCTGCTTTCTCTTGAATGACAATCAAGTGATGCGAAGTCTCATTTATGAGGATGTATCTTGGGGCTATGGAGATAACTTTTGTCATGAGATTATAAGTTCTCTCGCAAATTTGAGGCGTGATGTTGAGTCCGAAGTTTTCAATAGCACCTGTGGCGCTTGTCATTATCTCAGTGCTGCGGTCTCCGATGCCTTCGATCGAAACTACGGGACTTAGCGCACTATCATCCAATGCAATATGCTGGATTCGAATCTCTTGTGCTTTATCAAACACTAAGATCCCTCGGGAATTCTCTTCGCAGCTACCTGGGAAAAGTTTGTGATCCTTATGAAAATACAAGAGTGGGGTCATGGTCTCGTTAACAATGCAAGCTTTGGTGTAGATGAAGAGCTGATCGGGATGGCCGTGAGGGATAAAAAGATACAAATTTATTGACCCGCTCTTCGACTTTAGTTCGATTTTCTTTTCGGTTTTGTTGTCTTCATGGCTGATGTTCAATAGCATCCTCTCTGAAGGGGCGAACTCAGATATTGATAGGACTAAATAGATTTGATCATGAAGACTTAAACCACAAAGATCAACAGTCTCTTGGCCTGATAATGTAGCTTCTTGGGTGCGAGTTGTATCTTTATTGCTGAAAGCGACGTTCAGTGGGATTGGTAGGCAATTTTTCAATTTTAGCAAAGGCTTGATTGTAATGCTCCCATATTTACCACGATTTTCGATCTCCATTTTACAGTAAGTCGATAGCAAAGCCAACTCTATCTGGTTTTGTTTGATAAGGCTTCGACAATCAAATGAAGCTAATTTTTCGTCTTTTTCTAATGAGAGCACGGAGATCTGTTGACTCATCAAATCGAAGGGAACGGATATGGTTAAGCCTGGGTCGACGATCTTGATGTGCTGGCTTTCGTCTTGCTGAGAAGAGAATTGCAACTAAGGGAATAGCAAATGAGGTCAAGTGAGAGTAAGCATACAGATCGTACCTTAAATGGCATTGGCATGTCATTGGAAATTTGGATCGAAGAAGTGAAGGTAATATATCGTTTTTTCTCCTTTATTTGGATATCGCAGTAGATCTCGGACTTCCTCTCTTTCTGGCAACAGAAGCTGACTTCCTTTGCTGATGTATTTTCATCAATTGAGATTGCTTCGGATTTGATAGCGTGTTCGTTGGAGTCGTTCAATGCGATGAACACCTGGTGATGCAAGAAAGCATTTGGCCCTGACTGAGTCGAAAACAGCTCTTCTATTGATTTCTCAAAGATGATATCCCTTGTCTCGCCATCCAATAGCTCGAATTTCGCTCCGCTCTCACTGGTCCACACTGTTATTGGATACCCCACTCGATTTCTCACAGAATATGGAGAAACATTTGTTGTTTTGTTGAGGTTTTCATCATAATTCTCGAGATGAAAGATATTAATCTGCTGCCGAGAGTTCGTCGGTGAGCTATCTCCTTTGGACAGTTGTAACGAAGTTGCTTCGTATTTTTGCTTCCATTCAAAGATAGTGCTCAATGCGCTGTCAATCTATTATAATAACAACTTATCTCAGAATATCAAAGAATAAAAACTAACCATTTCAGTGGATATGTTGCAGTTCAGTGGCTTATCCACTACAAGTGAAAAGCTCCATGAAGGAATCGGAGATTTTACGAGAGCAAGGTTTAAATTGAGGTCAAATTTCTCTATCAGAGGCTCCCAGCAGCTGATCTTCGGGTTAAAGTAATTTGAAAACACTGAGAGGTCCGCAGTTATATGAAAGTCGCCCATGACAGAAAGAGCTTCGATGCTTGGCTTAGTTTCATCACCAATAATCGTAAAGTCCATAAGCGGCAAACTGTAGTCTTTCGTCTCATTGATTAGTCTCTATTCATGGAAAAAGGTGATAATTAATGGATAACACTTCTCATAAAGGTAGTTACAAGTTGCATTCCAAGCAGAATGATCTGGTACTTGTCTCCTATTTGATCGATTCTCCAATGTGAGAAGTAGATGTCTCGTTTGAGCCGGCGCTCAGTTAATACTGACTTGTAATCTGTATCCACGATTTTGAATGGAACAAGGCTGCTATTTCGAGCAAGCTCCGCCGAGAGCCAATCGGATGATTGCTGTAGCAAAATGAAATCTCTTGAGCCGATCCTAACTGCCAGCTGTCCAACATATAGATTACTACTAGTCACCACGTCCATCAAGTTGGAAATATTATTGCGTTTAATAGTTGTCTTTTGACTGAAACTCAGGTTAAAAGGATCTACTAGCACTCGCTTATCTCGCTCTGAAAGCGATTTGCCTGCGATAAAGTCTTTTTGTCTTGCAATAACCACTTGCGCGTTCTTAAAGTTTAGTCCGATAGTACCTAGCTCAACGCTCTGAGGATCTATCGTAGAATTAATCACGATTTGCTCTATGTCTCTCGAAGTGTATGTAATAGATGCATCGGCTATAACAGGTGAAAATTTTGAGAATTAGCGATTTAAGTTGAAAAAAGAAGTACTTTGAATGATGAGGCAGTGCTCCATAGGCGAAGGGATACAGATCGAGTTATTTTTCGCAATGACAATCACCTCGAGTGATTTCGGTTCTCTCAGCTCCTTTACTCCAATCAATCTCTGCTCAAAGTCACCATCTTGCACGATCAGTGGCTCCGGCACGTAATTTACAAATTCGAGTATTCGCAATAGCTCGTTGACGTGAACCATTACCCTGAGATCTTGAAGCTCCACCATCATAGCGGTAACAAGTTCATCTATTTTGATCTCAACCTTACAATTTTTCGACTTCGACTGCTGCGACTTTTTTAATTCAATTTCGAGTTTCTGGCTACTCTGCGGGATTTCTTCGAGATTCCAACCTTCTTCAACGCTAAACTTTCTTCTTCTGGTCATCGCAGCACTGCGTTCCTCGGAGGAAGTAGTCACGTTGAAGATACTGACCTCGCTTACTTCTTTTTCGCCTACATTTACGTACTTGAACAACTGCACCTCTCTAAACTTGATATCAATGAGCTTTTCCCTCTTTTCAGATGCAGAGAACTCAAGAAACATTTCAACAACCTGCGCTCGAGTCAAAGGGAGATCTGTGGTTTCATCCCAAAGAGTCAACTTCATCGTGTCAAACAAGAGATTGAATTTCATTGGAACTAACAAATTTTATGAGATAAAAAGAGAATTAAGTAAGATCTAACCTGCTCTTTCATCTTGGGAAGCCCATCGCATGATCGGCAGCTCTTCTTTGAGGAGCGAAGGGTTAAAGCAATAAATATAATCTTTGAAATCGTCGTTGAGGATATTATGGAAAATCACATCGAAAACCTCGACGTAGTACTGCCGGTTGAATTTAAGCTCCACTGTTCCCAAGTATCCATTGATCACAAAGCTGTCGTCGAAAGGGAAACGATCCTTAGCTTTCAGCTCATCGCGTAGCAGTTTTTCATATTCAACACAGAAAAGGCAACGCTCAAAGTCAAGGACCAAGTCAAATTGACTTGAGACAGTGATTTTCTCGTCTTTGTCACGGAAAACTTTATTCATTACTGCACTTCTCAGTTCGATTTTGTAGCATTCGTTGTAGGCCATCCCTATCGACTTCGCATTCTCTGGCAGCCTCTTACGGTGCGTGACGATTTCATTTTCGACTCTGATTTGTGCGATGTCCAATTCAAGCCAATGTGAAAGCGAAGGATGTGCTCGGATCCTGATTTTTGGATGTTTCACGGTGATTTTTATATCATTAAACGTTGGATTAGTCACGGCTTGACGGATTTGCTGAAGTGTCCTGTTGTCCGGTGCCATCAGCTGCGTGAGATCGATGTTGAGGAAGTAATTTGTAGCATAGTCAATGATTCGCAAGACCGGCTGCTGCATGTAATTCACTACGATCGAGTTCAACTCTATTCGAGCGACCATCGATTTTCTATCGACTAGATGCGGATGATAATCAGGATAAAGTATTAAATTAAACTCAAGAATCGATTTTTCTGATTTATCAGCACTGAAAAGCTCATTCATGTTTGAGAGCTCTTTGTTGTCGGAGATAGTGTAGGGGTAATCAGTCAAATCGGCGACAATGAGGTTTTCAAGACTGCCTTTAATTTGTGATTTTTCGATGCTTGAGTCAAGTCCAAACGATAGGTTCCTCAAAGAAATGCTGGTCATTTCGATCTCTGTTTTCGGGGTATACAGCGAAATGAATAGGCCAACGATAGTGATGTTCATTGAAGTGAATTCAAGAGGCGTTTCAGACTGAAGGGCTTTGGCCAATTCTTTTGCTTTTTTGTGATTGATTAGCTCATTATTTTTCTCATCGTTGATTGAAACTTGAATTTTCTGAGCGTTGCTGTCGCCGCCGCTGCCATCGAGAGTATCGGTCACAGTGTAGAGCAACTCACTTATCAGTATCGGCTTCCAAGCCACGAAAAGAGAATTGAAAACGACCTCTATATGTCCATTGCAGCCGCTGTCTCGGGACGTTGGATGCTCTGGTAGGTACGTGGTAAAAGAAAATCTAAAGAGTTGTGTATTGTGCTGCTCTGAGTAGCGCATTTTAGACTCTTTTAGTGCTTCACTGGATACAATAGTTTGAAATAACTTATTCTTACTGACGTTGACCTCAAATGAATCAATCGAGAAGGAAAGATCGCTTTGTAAGGTCTTCGATGCGTTTCTTAATTCAATTTTACCTAGTTTTGCGTTAAACTTAGATTGTTGGGTCTTTAGCTCAAGCTCGACGCTTGGGATTTCGATTTGAGCTTCAAAGCTAAGTTTGTTTTCAAGAGCCGAACTACCTTTCGTTGTGGGTAGCTTTTGTATAACTGTCTCTTCATGGGTTATTTCTTGTTTCGCAAGGGCTATTTTTTGCTTGTGCTCTCCCAACATTTTTCTTCCTAATGCGATGCTCTCTTTCATCAAGGCCGAAAATTCTTCAAATTCAACTCTCTCGGCCAGAGTTAGATAGACTCGCTCTCCCAATCTTTCTAACAGCTAATTTGGTGATAATAAAAGCCAAGTAAAGGAAATAATTACTTCTATAGTATAAAAATCGTCAATGGGCTTTATTTCAGGGTTTTGGTCGACCAGTCTGATAATTTTCATCGCCATAAGATCTGCTGCATTCTTGTAGATATACAGATGGTATTCGTAAAACAAACCCACACAGAGAACGTCCTTTTGCTCTCCATATAGCAAATTAAAAAGTTTTGGCTGATTCTTCATGATCTGTGCTTTTCTGCATTCAAGTAACTCTTGAAACTCACTCTCCTGAGTGAAATCCAAGCACTTGGCAAGTTGCTGTACTTTTGTCAATAGAAGTTTGTCCATATGCAAAGAAACAGAGCTTAACTCACATTTAAGCCTGATAGCTGGAAGTTTGCTGGACTGTTGGAGGTTCGTTTTCATAAAATAGATGAAACACTCAGTTTTTATCTCCTCAAGTAAATTCACGTGTTGAGCCTCCCATTGCTGCTCAATCCAATTTTGCCATCTCGGATAATACTGCAATGACAATCCCGAGAGGCCTAGCTGGAGAGCCCGATCTACATTTACATCATGCGGCATCTTCTCTGGGGTCAAGATCGAAATATCACCGAGACTGAATAGCCACATATCGCTAGTGAGATCTCCATTTTGCTGCAAAGGAACAACAATTCGAGGAGAAGCGAAGAGAATATCAACAAAAAACTCGAGTTTCTTTTCCGCTTGCACTAAATCTTTCAGATTATTGCTAGCCTGGGTCGCCAGAGTATCCATTTCTTCGTTTGCCAGATGCTCAAGCGTATGTAATCTGTTTTTAAAAGTGGTGAATTCCATTAACTGATAGAAAAATGACGCCAGGTAATTCACGACCAGCTCTTGGACGCGCACTTTAAAAGCAATCTGATCGATTTGACCATCGGTTTTTCTGAAAACTGAGACCTGCACATCTTTGTTAGCTTTCTCTTCGCCACGTCTCTTCATTATATTGAACTGTTTATAGTAATCAGAGTCGGCGCGTTTCGACTTCAAAAAGACCAAAACCTGCCGAAATGATGCTTCTATCAGCAGTTGCTGCTGCTGGTCTCCGAACTTACGAGACTCAATTACGCACTCAAAGCCCTCCATTTCAAAAGAGACGCCAGCGCTAGTCTGATTCTTCCCTTCGTTAACTAAAAACAAGAAACCGCTTTCAATTTGCACGTGAATTTTGTAGATAAACCCATCGCTGAGTATTTTAAGCTCTTCCTGGTTTTTCTGAATGATCTGCTGAATGAACTCATCCGCTTTGTGCTCTTCTTCCTTTGTGATAGCACTCTCTTTCTTTTTGAAAAACCCCGAGACAGAAGACTTTTTCTTCTTGGACCGCTCGATAAATTTTTTCCATACCTCCGGAATGACTTCATTTAACGCCGCATTGATCATCTCATCGCTCACGATGATCAAATACTTGCGAATGCCATGACCCACCTCAGTTTTATCTTCATCGTAAAAAGCAATCCAGTCAACCTCCTCTCCTTTCTTCGCTTCAAGATACTTCCTTACCCAATATTCAAATTCCTTCTGCTTGGTTATTTTCTCTTCGCCAACCAATTCCGGTGGATGATGCTCGATCATCTTTCCTAAATTCGCGATTTTTTCGCTGGTGATGAGCAAGTGCTCAATCTGCGAATGATGCAGCATCGCATCCTGTTGTTTGACAAAGAGATGGATAAAGATCTTCGGCTCGTCGAATGAATCGATGTTTTTACTTTTCATTACCATTTTCAATTCCGCGGACATTTTAAAAATGATACTTGAAGCGTCCGGACTCTCTTTCGCGGTTGTCGGTTTATGACTGAGATAGTTTTGCAAGCTAATTTTCAAGTAGTTCCTGCGATAATCATCAGTAAAGGACGCATTGGTCAGAAACTTTGAATTTTCTTTCTCAATTAGACAATATGCCAACAAATTTGATATCTCGGCTTTTCTACACAGATTTTTGAATTTATTGACCTCCAAAGTCCTGTCCAAAAACTCTTTCTCCCAGTTTTCGTTGGTAGTGTTTGCAGAGAACTCATCCAGCACGAACCCGAGAATGGTATTTTGTTCCTGATCCTCAAATCGGATATGAATGTTCTTTAGAGAGACCTGGATGTTGTCAATGATGTTGATTTTCATGGCTGAGATATTCTTTTTGTTTTCGCCTTGAGCGTCGTTGCTTCCAATTTTTTCATAGCACGCTTTGGATATTTCATTCATTAAAACGGCTCGTTGACGAACGGGATCGATTTGTTTTGGATTACTAAGCGCGATGACGATATACATGTCGCGAAGGGTGGTCACGAGCGGTTCTTTGCGGACTTTGAGCCAAGGGATCTTCAGTTCGAGTTTGCCAATAACGGAATAAACGATAGAGAGTGGAATTCCTTTTTTGATGAAGATGTCTTTCTTAAGGGAGATGTTTTCCAGGGAAATCTCGCCAGAGAAGTATGAGGTTTTGATACTATCGTAGTCGATTCCGTGGATGTAGTCGCCTAAAAGAGTGGGAACGATGTACTTTAACAGATAGTTCATATTGAAATAGCTGAGATTAATTTTATGGAAGCGTTCTGTGTGAAGAAAAAGCTAAATCTGAGATTGAATCAGTAAGTTTAAAAAGAGTTAAAGAAGTAAATTAGATGGAGTCGAAGAACTCAGAATGTTGGTTATACACAGCAGATTGGATCTTTTATGTACAAGGTTAGGGCTAATGCAGGGCTACTCGGGTGACGTGGGAAATAATTGATCCGAAACTCAAGGAGAGAATGAGCTTTAGTGAGACATAGGACTCAATGCCATTATACTATTACCAAATCAAATACATTTCCTCAACTTTCATTAATATATCCGTAATAAAGGACACTCTTGATATCGCAAATCAAGTTTTCTGAAAGAGCTGAGCACTCAATTGAGAGATGAGGTTCGAACTTTTGCTGAATTCTGATGTGAGTCAGAACACTAATAACCAACCAACTGAAATAAATCATCAGCCTTCTGATAGCTGATGGAATGTGTTTAGGCATCAGAAATAAGCTAGTTGCCTTAATTCTGAAACGATTGGTAGTGCGGTATCTGCTCATAATGTTCTATTATGTGAACTATTGCCATGCAATATTCATTCTTATTGATGAATATACCTAACAACCTATTGTCGTGCATGATAGATAGCTAGCTCGCGTAGCTATTTTTCGAGTGCCCTAATTATTCTTGGAGATGTGGAAGGACCTTAGATACATGAATATTTTCTCTTGGGCTCGAATTATTGCATTTCACTTTGACCTGAAAAACTTTTCATTTTTCGTAAATTTTTTTTATTTAATGGACTTTTCATATATCGAATTTCGGGATATCATCGTGTCTTGGCCAGCTTGGCATTTCATTGAGGAATAATAAAAATTGAAGCTCCTTAAACATCTTCTTAAGAATACTGATGAAACTGCTCGTCTCGGACAATTTAGCAATGTAATAGCAAATAGAACTTTTTTCGAGTTACGTTTTTTCTTTTTTGTTGATAAACTCATAAAGCCATTTCTTATTGGCTGGTTTGATTTAAAGTTTCTGATGAAGCATTAAATTAAATAAAGATCAGATATTTCAGAAATGAACAAAGGTCATATCTCCAATCAGCAAGCCTCTATCAAGACAAGCAAATCCCACAAGAAATCAGAGAAAGAAATGCCTGAGATAGAAAATTCTAAGGTTGTAATTTCTGGGCAGCTTGGATACTACGAGAACCTTCTGAATAAAGGCACTCACAAAATTTTCATTGAGATCAAACGCAGAACCCTGAAAGAAAACTCCAAAGCTGAGATCATCTACAACCCGGTGGAAAATTTTAAATACTTTGACATATGGCTACCGATCTTCATCCAGAGAACTGAAGTAGACTTGCATTATGACTGCAACTTAAGCAAAGAGACAAAAAAACTCATATTACAGAGCGAGGAAGAAGATAAACCCGAGCTAACCACCGATATAAAGACCGAAATACTCCAAGAAATAATGATATCCTTTGACTTTTTCCCAAAAACTTGGCCGATAAGGTTTTCAAGTAAGTTTGGGTGATCATTTTGCTCTTAATAGTGATATTTTAGCTAAATTTTACCGAAAATACTGCCAGCAGCAGCAAGATATGAAGCGCTTGATTGCTTCCTATGTTGTGGCATATTCACATGGGCGATTTAACCTTGATGCTGAGCCAATTAATCAATCCACTCCACAGTTTGTCCAATTTTTCACGACCAAACTTGCTGGTGGCAAAGAACTCGTATGGAGAGTTGGCGTTGAGAGACTTCCTTTTCTCGGCCAAAAGGGACAGGTACATATTTGTTTTTAGAAATCAATTAACTTGCAAATATTGTGGAATAGGTGGTGAAGTACTCCTATCATCATTTTATCCAGTTCTTGGATATCGTGACCGATAAGGATCGCAAGAAATTAGGGATCTCTAAAATCGTTTCCGAGTTGCTCGAGCACGAGCTTCGAGATCCAGACCGGTAACTACACATTTCGAGAATGGCGTGGTAATGATTGACTAATTAACAAATTTAGAGGAGATCTGAGCACAGAGTTGCAGATAATCGAGACAATAGAAGTGAAACGCAAGGGACAAGGAAAAGATATCGGTCCTCAGCTATTCATAAAGGAGTAAACTATCGGAGGAGCGACGATATTTTGCTTGAATCCCGCTGCCTTTGACCCAAAATCCTCAGCTGCCGAGCCCGTTCGCTTCAGAGATAGATATATCCACACACGAGAATCAAACAATCTGACTTGGGACGAGGATCTCGGCCGCTGGGTACCCGCGTCTGAAGACGATTATCAAGCTCAGCAGAAACTTAACCAGTATGCCGCAAGTCTCAACGCGAGCTTATTACAGAGCATGATGGATCTCCAAAGCGCGAAGAGACTGGTGGAAATCTTGGAAAAGATACCTAACTTCAAGATAAGAATGACGCCTGAAGAGAAGAACGTGGTCGGACAGAACGGGAACGTCCTTGCACTTGGGCGCTCTGGTACAGGGAAGACGACTTGCGCGCTTCTTAGACTATTCGCGACTGAAATATTATTCAAATACAAGCTCACTCAAGCGAAAATGGATCAATCTGAGTTACTCAGAGACACAAGATTCTCTGCCGAGGACGTTGATAATACAACCGGTCTGCATACGGTTTTCGTGACAGCTTCACATATCTTAACGAATGAAGTCCATCGATATTATGATAAGCTAACGACTCAAATCAAGGAAGAGCTCAGAAAACGAAGGCAAAAGCTAATAGAGAAAAAACAGCAAGAGGCCAGCGAGAACCAAGAGATTCCCATGCAAGATAGCAAACCGAAAGAAGAAGCTGTGAAACTCGCTGAAGAGCAAATACAAGATATCAACTTAGTAGACGAAGGTAGATATTTTATAAGGAATTATGGCTGCTAATGCTTCTCGCAAAAAGACTTGAATGATGACGATGATCTCAGAGTACTCGATCAAGAAGAAGAAGCGCAATCGCTTGATAAATACAATATTCTTGATAATATAGACGTAAGTTTACTGTTATGATGAATGGGATTATTGAGCAAATGTTTTGCCACATATAGGACAAGGAATTCCCTCTGTTCTTGACTGTGCGAAAGCTGATTTTGATGATAGATGGGACACTCAAAAAGCCCTTTTTCGCAAGGGACATGAATCATAAGATCATCCAAGCTGATAGCAATGCAGAATGGGGCGTCGAGACCAACGGAGTCCTTCTAGTGAACAACTATGCCAACAATTTCTACTACCAAAAAGACAATGACAATTACGATGATGATTTCGCAGATGAGGAAGAAACTGATGAAGGACTAAACTACGAAGATATTGAGGACCTTGAGGAGCAGTACCTTCGTGAAGAGCAGCGCAAGGACCAAAAGCGAGAAAGACTAGAGGCAAAAGCAAGGATGGGAAAAGCGAAAAAATTCTGCATTGAAGTCGATTACAGCTATTTCCTGACTGAATTTTGGCCTAAATACATTAAAAAGCATCTCGGCTTCCCTCTTTCTCCTAACCTTGTTTGGAGCGAAATCACTTCGAATATTAAAGGCGGCGCTGATAGCCATAATCACCCAGGATTTTATCTTCCAATGAGCCGCTATCTGAGTCAAGAGAGCTCAAAGAAATCCTTGTTGACTCGAGAAAATAAAGAACAGATTTGGGACGTATTCAGGGCCTATGAAGAATGGAAAACTGACCAAGAAGCCTATGATTTCCAAGACGTTGTCAACTATATCTTGACTCAAGTGAAAACGGTATGTCCTCTTCATAGGCGCTCTGAAAACTCATATTTTTGGTAATTACTTAGTGGGGATACTTAGGCCAGCCGATACATTACCTAATGATTGATGAAGTTCAAGATCTCTCACATGCAACGATCCTCCTCCTTGCGAGAGTGACCGAACAAGGGCTGTTTTTTGCAGGTGACACTGCACAAACCATCGCTAATGGAGTCGGGTTCAGATTTTCCGATCTAGCCTATCTCTTCAATTCCAACATGTCGCATTATCCTCATATTTGCAAACCGCCGACGATTCATCAGCTGACAGTAAGCCTCTCTTTCTTCAGACTTCTCTATCCTTCAAAATAGATAAATTTCAGGTCACACGCAAAAATCCTCGAGCTCGCGAACTCCGTCGTTAATATCATTGAAGTGTTCTTCCCAAAAACGATCGATAGACTCAAAAAGGAAAAGAGCTCTCTTGACGGCTCAAAGCCTATCGTTTTGGAAGATATCAATATCGAACTTCTGTTCCTTTTGCTTTTCGGTGCCGAGAACTATCGGCAGCAGCGCCTTGAAGTCGATAAGGAGAAAAATCCGATAGAATTCGGATGCAGTCAGGTAATTATCGTCAGAAACCAAGAAAGCAAAGCAAAGATCCCTCCGCTTCTCAAGCACGCGCTCTGCTTAACAGTCCTTGAAGCAAAGGGATTAGAATTCGACGACGTGATCCTTTACAATTTCTTCTCAGATTCTATCTCCAAGAGCAGTTGGAGTCTCGTCAAGAGTCTGAGCATCAAGGAAGTTGAGTTGAATCAAACCGAGTTCGACAATCTCTATTTCATCTACAATGACGATAAAAAAGAGAGCTCTGAGGAAGAGGAGGATGAAGAGGACGGTCAAGCTCAGAAGCTTCCAGGTCCAGATAACCGCGGGAAAGATAGTCCAAACCTCTACGGAATGAATTATCACGCTGAAACTGGGCTATACAAATTGAAACGTATTGTTAATACAGCACGTGATTTCTCTGGACTACAATTGATCACTCACGCTGGCCTTTGTAACGAGCTCAAGCAATTGTACGTTTCGATTACTCGTCCACGCAAGAGACTGATCATTTATGACGATGACGTGACCCAAAGAGAGGGGATTCTGAATTATTGGAAGAAATTGGATCTGGTGGAGACGTACAGCTCAGCAGCGCTTCAAAATTTCCTGACTGGGAATTCGCAGCAGGATAAAATCAAAGACAGCTCTCTCAAGGAAGATCTGCGTCATATCAAGACCATTCTCACAACCAGCACCAAGGATGAGTGGAGAAAGCAAGGTATTCGCATGTTCAACAACAGATTTTACGAGCAAGCGCTGAAATGCTTCGAGAGATGCGACGATAAAGGCTTATATAACAGGACAAAAGCTTATGCAATAGCAGAGAGAGCCAAAAAAATGAAAGGGGAAATTGCTGCAGAGAATCTTTATCTAGAAGAAGGACTCTTTGAATTCAAGGAGATGAAAGCCAACCGCAAATACCAGAAGAAAGCTGAGCTGAAATCCAGATCGAAGCAGGTCCTCGAGCTTTTCAAGGAAGCCGGCAATATTTTCCTTGAGCTCGGTCTGACAAGGCAAGCGAGTCAATGCTTCTTTTCTGCTGAGGAGTACGGAACAGCAGCGAAAATGTTTGAGCAAGCTAAGCTCTACAAGCAAGCCGGTGAGGCGTATTTCCGAGATAAAAACTACGAAAAAGCCGCTGAGATCTTCGCTGAAGCAAGAGTCTACCCCCGAGCAATTGAGTGCTATGCGCAGCTGAGGAAATATTGGAAAATCTTAGATATTATTGAAAATTTCGAGGAAATTTCCCCTGAGGATAAGAAAGAGTATGGAAACAAATTCATCCCGCTTGCGCTTAAAGATATATTGAATGAACTGGAGACACAAGAAGCACAGGACCAAAAGAAGGAAGAATCTCCTGGTTTTGAAGAGAGCAGCGAAGAGGGAATAGACGGAGAGAATGAGACCGAGATAAAAGAGTTAGATGAAGAAGAATGCGAAGAAAGCAAACATGATGAGTCACAGTCGGTTTCTATTATCGAAAATAAAGTACCCGAGAAAACCGTAGATGAGCTCTCGTTTTCTTTAATCGAAAAAAGCGAGCAGATCCAGCTCAAGCCAGAGCCAAGTGAGAGCCAGTCATCTCCTTTTAAAGAAGAGGTGAAGAAAGACATTGAAGAAATTTCCTTTGACAAGTCGCTGTCGAAAAAACAAATCGACGATATAAGTTTCAGCAAACTCTCATCCAAAGACGACGATAACTCGAAAATTGAAGGATTTGATCACCTTTCTCAGTTCGAGTCTGATAACGATTGGCTAAAGCTTGATAAAGAATCAATCATAGACGCTGTGTCGCAACTTAGAAGAGACGATTCGAAGAGATACTCCGATTTTTCTTCAATTGACTACCAATACGTCATGGCGAACAAAAATTGTCAGTTGGTTAAAACAAAACTCGATATTTTCGTGCAAGATAGTGCCATGATGAAAATTATCCGCGTTGTCTCGCTGTTTTCCGCCGAAGCGAAGGCGGTGCTCAGCAAACTGCCTTCTAAAAACGCGCTGCTTTCGGAGCAAGCCCAGGAAATCACGACTGAAAAGAAGCTGCCTGAGATTGTCGATATGATCATTGATTTCGACCAAATCGATCTTAAATTCATCTATTTGATCCTGGATGTCCTCGAATACTATCAGGTTTATAAGCTGTGTATCTTCGTTTGCAATAGATACAAACTCGCGCATCGTGTCGGACGATATCTCGTCAATATTGCACATAAATTCTCACATATAGCTACCGAAAACTCGCTTGGTACTTTCAACCGCGCATTTAACCGATACCAGAATCAATTGCATTCAGAGAAGGCGTTAGTTGCCAACATGGCGGTTCATTCGATATTGGAGAGTATTAATCCGAAGTTTTTGACGTTGAAGAAGGAAGGCGAGCTTGCCGATGAAACGAACAGCCTAGGCTTTGATTGCTATCGAGAGATGATACTGCTTGGATTCTGGAAGAAATGTTTGTTTATCATGGACTATAAGAACTCACTTGCATTGGCTTCTTCATATGCCAGCTTCACTAATTACAAGCTCATCTACCTGCAAACCCACAACATGCAAAACGAAATAAGTTTATTGGATAAAACCGATTTCGAATTTTTGCCATTCAGCAGCGCGCCAGAAAAACCTGAGGAAATTGCGTTGGCCTGCATCGCGCTTGATGCTGTTATCTGGGATTTAACTGAAAAATACCCTCTTATCGTGAACAAATTCTATAGAGATATGAGCAGAGGGAAGAATTTTTCCAGCGAAATTCATGTACCGAAGTTCCCTAGCTACTTCGCATTTAATGGCATCTTTTGGAACTTCCTGCTGAATCGAGCAAATTTGATCGAGCCGAATGAGCTCCTTGAGAATTATATTAGCAGCGCGGTCTCCAATTTGCGAAAAATACTTGAGGACTGTAATTTCCAGAGCAGCAATATCGAACTCAGAATATATGACTTGGTCAATTTTATTGTCTCCTTGATGCTTTATTCCAGCCATGTGCCTGCAGTCGGGAAGACTCTTCTTTCTTTGGGAATGCAGACAGCTGCTGAGCTAGTCACTGTCGTAACGAAGCTGATAAAACTATTCAGCAACTCAAATAAACTCAACAAGCACTCGAAAGTTATTTACAAGGCACTCTTTCACTCTTTCAGGTATATATCATCACTCTTAATAAGATTGAATTAACATAATGATAATATAATTAGAGTCAGGACGCTAGAGGAGAGTGAGTTGCTTGAGTCTCTTGGCAATTCGTACGTTCTGTGTCATATCAGCAGTCCTATCTTCTCAAAAACTGGTGCCAAAATTGATGAGTCTCGACTGTATGTCTGCGACATTGAATACCAATTTGTTCTCTGTGAAATAACAACAGCCGTGCAGCTCGTTCAAAAAGGATTGCTTAACTCAATTGAAGGGTTTGTCAATCAGAAATTCAACGAAAGGCTGGCCAAGCCGACTCCCTTGTCCTCCATTGTAACCGACTCCATCACCACGCAAAAGAAAGTTTATTCTCGCATGAGGCTGCTTATGATGATCGAAGCTCTTCAATCCACTAAAAAGCTCGTGTTTAATGAACTTGATCCTGCTCTCTCGAAAAAACACGAAACCTTAGTAGCCGTAATCGACAATCTCGTTGTATACGTCCCCTATATCAGCGAGCAACTACTCGACACTCAGATTCAAAACACAGCAGTGAATCTCTGCTGCTATCCAAAAAAAGACCTCACCTCAGAGATTTTTATCCGCACGTTTGCTTTATTGAAAGCCTTCCAATGCGGAACATGCCTCACCGAAATTATCCGCGCCAACAAAAATCGTAACCATGAAATTCCCTCTTATTAGATAATAAAACTCGTATTATTTTCACAGACCAGACGATTTCCGCGTTTTCACTTTTAGATGACGCTTTTGCTTACCTGAAGCATGGCTGCACGGAAGAGTTCTGCCAGAATTTCTTTGATTTCTTTTCGAAAAAGCGATCTCGCTTATCAGAGCGAAATCAGGTACAACTACCCTCTGTAGAACCTTCATTCATTCATGAAATTGTGTTAGACTTTCCTCTTAGCAAAGGCAGCGTCGATTATTATTCTTAGCAGCAATCTCCATAACGGAGCAAAGCTTTACTTCTCGGGATTATTAGTGAGCGCTTGTGAACTGCTTAACCAGAAACACCCCAACTCCAAAGGCACAATCAACCTCCTCACTACTCTGAACCCGGCTACCAACGACGATATTATCTATGAGCTCTTCTATTGGCTTGACCTCACAACCCCACAATCAGAAGGAAGATTGTGCCATTTTGAGCTACTCATGAACTGTATCCTCAATATCGACCCCAAAAAGTTCACGAAAGAGACCATCGAGCTCATCACTCGCATCCTCAAAAATCACCCTCTAGGCCCAAAAACCAAGGCGAAGTTAGCCGGCATTTTGGACGCACATTCCTCTAAGAGCTTTGAAAAACTAGCTAATGATTTCCATGCGTTATCAAGGGAGGAAAAGAATGCGTGGTTCAACTTCTCCGAGAAGACCAATTTTAAACTCACTAAGATCAAGGTGCAGTCTATTGAGCAGATTGAGGCAAACTACGAAAATTCTGAACGAATTTGGGTAACGGAGCAATGCGAGATTTACCGACGAATTTTCGCACAGAGAAAAATCGCTCGGTTCTACAGACGGAAATCATACAAAATCTCCGATTACGTCATCCGCGATCCTTTCATTAATCTCATCGCACTCCGGAAGGTTCAGTCAGAAGAGAACCGAGTCGAAATGTTCTATCAATTCAAGAGGGGTTATTATATCATGGAGTCGTTGAGGAAGGATTTAATGTCCACGAAGTATTTACAAGAAACGATATTAGGATATTACTTTGGGGAGATGATTGATAATCCTATTGATTGTCACTATCTCGTGGCCTATTTAGGAAGCATTTCAAAGAAAAAGAGCCAACTTTCTGGGTTCCTTGCAAGGATTACTAGTGGAGAGAGTATTGTTGAGCAGTATGCAAAAGAAAATATTGAAGCGGAGTTGAATTCATTGAGAGTGGACTTCGAGCTATGGAGAGAGCATACGAAGGAGAATGATTTAGAGGTTCAGAGGATGCCTGCTCGAGTGATGCTGGAGAAGAGATCGCAGATTGCTAAGAAAAGAGCGGCGTTGAAAAGGAATATTATGTTGAAGAGAAAGGCAGAGAAGATTAAGATGCTTGGAAAGTAAAAGATAATATACTAAGTTTAGACCCTTTAGAAGATCTCTGAAGGGTATTAATATAACTGCATTTCATCTTAATTATTTGATTGACTACATTAATGAATTGAATACTAATATATTGAGCGTGAAACAAGATTAATATATTTCTGAACTCATTTCAAGCTTAAGGCTATATAAATATCCAAGTGGTTTGAATCGGCAAATTGTTGAATTTATCGAAATATTCAGGCTAAGCGCTTTGAATCCACGGTCGAGGATGAAGGGGTATGTAATATTCTAATGAAATGAAAATATCTAACTTGAAGAGATAGGTTGTGAATTGTTCCTAAGAAAATTTCAAGAAAATACGAATCAACAGTAATACTGAGTCAGAATTTTGATAATTCTTAATGAATTAAATCATCTCTTTCATTCCTCATAAATCTGAACTACGACGTTGCTTTAAGACTTTTCTTCATCATTAACTTTCATCGTCATCATCTTTGAATACAATTGAATTGAATACCGTTACATCCGAAAAATCCCTCCATCCATCAAATATCTGTCCAGAAAAATTTCCATTCTTCTTGCCTGACCCCCCCACTTAACATACAGATTTCTCTTCAATTCTTTTACCTGCCCTTAACACCATCTCATTTTCGATCTCGTCGTTAGATATACTCTTTCAAATATATTTAAATCAACTTCAAGAGTCTGCTTTTAATCGAAAGCTCGGGACTATTACTCTCAGATTAAAAAAATTTGTTCTGGTTTAAAATGACATCCACGGAGTCTGCATGCTCAGTCTCTCTGCTTGGAGGCGCATGGAGTCTAGATAACTGCTACGATCCCAAAGCGGCCGACGTAGTCATACCATATCCTATAGTCTTCATTGTCTTGTGCTCTTTCTCCTGGATAGGCTCTGGGCTTCTAATTGTGGGTTTCCTCAAGTACAAAAAACTGCGAACCTCAGGAGGTGATATGGTCTTTGGTATCTCTGTTGCTGAGTTTATCTTAAACACCCACTGGATTATCAGTTCCATCTTCTCAAAAGACTTCCCAGGCACACCAGACCTTTCAACCGATTGCACATTCTGTTTCGCAAACTCAATTTTCTCAGTGTTCGCTGGGTTTCTCGAGTTCCTTTACAATGTCTTCCTGTGTCGGTATCTAATGAAGTTCCTTCAGACTTCCCACAAAGAAGTTACTACGAAAAAATACCATATTATCACAATTTTAGCGGCCATCATAGGATTGATACTCCTCGGCAGTTTCGATAACCTAGGAAAGACTTTATTCGGCACATGCTCAATCAAATGGAAGAACACTAAAAGCCCTCTGGCTTACGTCGGCGTGCTTCTAGTCTTCGGTTACATGTTTTACGCCTTCTTCACTTTCTACTTCATCCGAAGATATGCTCCCAAGACAGAGAACTCATCAAAGGACGTTGCAGCTTTCCTTCTTTATTATAATAACTACATTCTCTGCTCAGTTGGCATTTGGACTGTGTATGCCATATGTAACCTCATCGCTACGATAGAAGGTCAAGTGGTAGATACAAGTCCTTCAGACTTCGCAGCGAGAGTTAAACCCGTCGCATCTATCGGAAGCTATGCGAAAATTTTGTCTCCACTGTGTCTCCTCGTGATTCGTTACAGAGATAGCTACACAAGAAACACCATGAGAAGGCTGGTTTGTCCTTGGAGAAAAGCTCGCGTCAGCATAGTCGAGGGAATTGATCTGCAAGGATCCTCCTCCTCGAGCGGCGCTCCTCTGCTCGCGCGCTCGGCGAGTGCACAAGAGGAGGAAGATCACCGATGGGCAAAAGTGAAGAAGCATCGCAAGGTCCAGTTTACCTACACGATTCTGTCAGGAATATTATACACTGCGAAAAAAGTCGATGAAGATGCAGGGAACATCGACATGACAGCCTCTAAAAAATTCGAGAACGCGGTTCATTACCTCGAAGAGCGCTGGTTTGATATCTCTGACGAGACTGTGAAAGAAGAGCTACCTAATCTCGATTTCGGCGGCTATGGAATGTTCAAGGCCAAATTTACGTTCCACGCACCACAGCTTTTCCATGGCTTGCTACAACAAGACGCTCTTTTCTTGAATCTCGAGGACTCGCTGGATTTCACAGTAAACCGTGAGGAAATCATGAAGGCCAGTCAAGCAAAGGGCGGAAAGAGTGGAGAATTCTTTTTCTTTTCAAACGACAAGAAAGTTATCGTGAAAACAATCACGTCGAAGGAGATGAGGAGAATGATCAACATCCTTCCAAACTATGTGCAGTACTTGGCGAGCAATAGGAAAAGTCTCATTGCGAAATGTTATGGAGTTTTCTCGTTGAAAATTGATAATGAAAACGACGAGTATCATTTTATTGTGATGAGGAACGTGAGTGGCTTCCCAAGGGATTACGTCGAGCGTGAATTCGATATAAAGGGCTCTACTTTCGATCGCGAGGTGTTACGTAATGCGCGAGGGCTGACGCTAGCGGATCTGAAGGGACGAGGTACACTAAAGGACACTGATTTCTTTAAATATGAAAAGAAGCTGGAAATTGCGCCGGAAACTGGACAGGAGTTAGTCGAGCAGTTGAAGAAAGATGGGAATTTCTTCCGGGATCTAGGGCTGATAGATTATTCTCTCATGGTATTTGTGGTGGATAAGAAGAGATACGAAGCTGAAGGGAACAAAGAGATTAAACCATACCATGAGCTTAGTTCTATTCCAAGCGTGAGTTATCCAGGGTTGTATTATAATCTTGGAATCATCGATTATCTCCAGCCTTATGATTTCCAAAAGAAAGGAGAGAGGTTTTTGAAAAGAACGATAAAATGCAACTGCAGCTTGGATACATCTTCACAGCCCCCGGATAGATACTCACAAAGATTTGGTGCTCTTGCGAAGAGACTCGTTTATGGTGATGATAGTCCTCCTGAATATTCCATTTGATTCATTTCTCAATTTTTAATTCATTTGTTGGTTGCTTTAGCCGCGTTGATATGTATATGAGCAACATCAAGATCACCAAGAATGGATCAAATAATATATCATTTTTAAATTTTCTCATGACAGAGAGCATGAGATTATAATGAATTGTCTTACTAAACCAGTTACCTACTAATAATTTAATTAGTAAGAGATGCCAGGCATGTTTGTTGCTTCCTTGACCTGCAAAACATATTTGAATTTTGTCATAGCTATTTTTGAATTGAGCCTCAATATATAAACAAAAACAACAAAATTTCTTAAAACGAATCAATAAAAATGTTAATAGCGGCGATTCCCTTCTAACCATCAATAAACTTCATAAATTATAATAGGCTATACTTTTCTTTTATGAAATCAACGAAACCTTCCTTTGAAATATGTTGCTCAACGCATTCATCATACAGATCGGAAACAGGGTACTCTCGGCCAGGATGACCGGCTGGCAAAGTTTGTTTAATGTTCACTGCCTCCCTATAGAAGTAGAGACGTAATGCCTCTCGGTTGGACTGGCTCTTTCGGTGCGGATCGTACGAGGCCACTTGACTTTCCGTAGTATCATCAGATTTTTCACTGATTGTTCTCGAAGGGGCTATACCTGAATGAATTTGCGAGATTCTCTCAACTTCATGCTTGATCCCAAAGTGTCTCGCGTTCTTCGCGTCGTTTTGTTGGATTTCTCGAAGCATAGAGGACTCATATTGGCAGATTTCCAATTCATGTTGCAATTCTCTATCACTCGTTTTTCGTTGCTCTTGCCAATCATTAGCAAATTCTTTTTCTTTGTGAATAGTTTCCAATGTGTCGGCTTTCTCCTGTAATGAAACAAACATGCGCTGAAGGTAAAACAGAAGCCCAACTTCAAAATCTCTCGCTCGTTTAGACAATGGATTGAATACTTTATCAAATTCTTGTAATTTCTCTCGTATTAACATGCTATCCGCATCTTCTACCACAATTTCTCGAGCTACTTTCACAAGTTTCTTGCAAGACTCGCTGAATTGAGGGGTCACTCTGTCCTTTCCCAATCTTTGCAGAGATTCATGGAGTCTTAGGACCACGTTTAATATATTCTGGTTATAACCTTCAATTTTCGTTTGGAACGCAGAGGCAGGTGCTTCCATTTTAAATGTTCTATTCCGCGGTGACGAGTTCAACTCGCTTTGATTGGCTTTGGCAAAGTTAGAAGGGATTTTCTTTGCTGAACCTCTCTCCTGGGAGTATGAATCATTGGAGGCGGGACTCACAACGCTGCCTGGAGTGTCGTATCCAGTGCCTGAGGAAACCTTACCTTTTTGTGCATGATGGAGGTTGTGTTGGTTCCTAAAACCCTGATTAGCCAATGATGGACTGAATTGACTATATGCTAGCTCTTGGTACGTTGGAGTGGTTTTTTGCGATGAAATCATCGGGCTGGTGTCCAAGGTGTCTTTTGATGACATTGTCTGTTCAAAGCCCTTTAATTTCATTGGGTTCTCCTGAAGAAGTTTACTCAAGCCTCTAGTAGCATTTGGCTGTCGCCTAGAGTCAGTCGGATCAAGGTTAATATTCGAGCCTTTCCTATTTATGAAGGGATGATCCACTCCGAATCGATCGGTTTTGGCGTGGGAAGAAATCCGCGACGATGGAGAAGGCGGAAGTAAATTATGAGAAGGTCTGCGAGTTTCTCTTCCACTGAGAAAGCCATATTCTTTAGTTTCGACAAATCTATTCCATGGACTTCTACTTGAAACAAATCGGCGGTCAGCTCCAAGGGTAGAGCGAGAAGAACTTCTCGACAAGCCGTTGCTCTTGTTCGGGCCTTCGAATTGATGCCTTGGTGACAGCGAAGTAACGCTTCCAAACCCTATACGACCTTTTGGTAAAGTATGTTGATCTATACACATATAATTCCTCATGCTCAGACCTGAATTGCATCTGCGATGATGGCCTTGCTCTTCATGAAGAGGAAGCTTCAAATTATTATCAGAGTTGATTTTCGGTTCGTTGACCCCACTGCCTTTCAGAGACTCTTTCGCTTGAATTCTCGAATGAGGTTGCGATACAGTGTCAGCAAAGCTAAAAGTCGTCTCTTTATTCCTATCTCTTTGAAAAGAAGGTTTCACGTTCTTTGGTGTGCTTCTTGGCGTTTTCCTCTCTACTTCCACGCTAGGGCCTTCAGATCTGATTACCACAGCATCCTTGAAAAACTCTTCTACGACTCGGTTAGCCTCGGTTCGAGAAAAAGATTGCTGGATTTGGGAAGTATTGAACGTGTTGATATTTAACTGGGAGTTTTGCGCTGCTCGCCGATTCTTTGCTTCGAATGAAATCTCTTGACCTAAGCTCGTGAATCCCTTCAGTTTGTTTATCCTCTCAAGAACCTCGTTACGAAATTTTGTTCCGTCTAAAATCTCCGCCATTTTCTCTGGAATTATTAGCTTTCCGTCTCGATATTTTGGAGTCTGAGCTCCTGCTTTAAATGAGGTCTCCGGTCCTCGTCGCGCTGACTCTTGATGAGTTGTGGTTTGAGAGTGCATTCCTGTTTGGCCAGCTCCGTTCTGCTCAGTGACCAACTCTTCAAGGTTGAGGTTGAGCCGTGACTTAGGCTTCTCTTGTGGCTGATTACCATTGTTTACATTCAGCGTCTCTGGACTTTCTGCACCAATAAATTGGATGCTATCAGACTTTAAGCCTGCAACCAAGATTGAGTTGGTCGTTATTGGACCTATACCTCCCACCGCCGATCTTTTTGTGTTTAAATCTCCAGTTCTCGAAGTAAACGTTTGATCAACCTCTAGCTCCTCGAGGGTATATCTATCCAGCTGTTGGATACCTGAGAGATCAAGCTTCATATCCGCAAAATCGACTTCACCTCTATTGCGATTGGTTTTCGTCATAGCACCTTCGGACAGAATATCTCTTTGACTTAAACCCTTACTAATTGAAGGAGCACGTTGATTGGGGTTATTTTGCGAACGAATTTCTTTTGTCTCTTCATATACAATTTTTTCGTTTATTCCCTGCCTACCGAGCACCGAGTCCGCGAGACCTTTGGATTCTTCGAGCTCATCAAGTATATTTCCATTGTTTTGCATCACTGCTGCTTTCTTCACCACGTTAGAATCTGCTTGAAGATTTTTTTGCGAAGTAGAGGGGGTGTTAACGTCAGCCGAGCGGGAAATGATGTTCGCTTCGTTTAGTCTTAATTCCAAAGGGTTTTCAGACGAAGGCGTGATCTTCGATAAGGCCTTCGACTTGTTCGGGCTGTCATCAATCAAATTTAATTTCGCAACAAGCGAAGTCTCGTGTATTTCTTTTTTCTCTTCACAATATGAGATCGAATCGTCTCTTATCTTTGATAAATTCAAAGAAATGCTTTGATCAGCACCTTTCTGATAATGCATATTCTTGAAAATCGGGAGGGCTATTTGAGTGTAATCTTGCGTATCTTCAGTATCCTGCTCAAGGGCTTTTTCTAGCCCAATCATTTTGAGTTCGCGTCCAAGCTCATTCATAGAATAATTTCCAGCAACCTGTAAATTGAATTTCAGATGCCGCTGCTCTTCCGCTTGCTTCGAAAGCCGCATTGTCGTTTTCTCGTTTGATTTACGGAAATCTTCATCACCTTGATATTCAGACTGCGTTTCGCGGATCTCATTTAAATAATACGCCGAATTCGCTTTATACACGCCAAAGTCTCCGTTCGATTTCTCTGGACCAGCCGGGTCGTTCTTTTGCTTGAGAATTGGTTCAAAATTTGCTGTTTCTCTAAAATCAGCTTTATGTTCCTCCTCACTCTCCCTAAGCTCATGTTTCGATAGCATCTGAAAAGGATTTTTGATATAGTTTTTTTCTCCAACACTCACCTCTTCGTCCCTGTATTGTCGGCTGGACTCATCCAGAAGCACATTCTTCGCATTTTCATCCACTGCGCTTGAGTTTGCAGGCCCTCTTGACTTGATTTGTTCTGAATTTGAATTAGACCCGTCCAGTTGACTCACTTTTTCTCTCAATAGCGGTTTCTCATTGAGCTCTTGCTGAGGTTTTTCTACCTTTAATGAAGTTCTTTGTGGTCTCTTCTCCTTTAACTCAAGATTTTCTTCTTCATTGCCTTTTTCCATTAGAATTTGATTTTTGAACTGTCCATTAGTGCTTTCTTTAGGGATGGTGCTAACTTCTGATTGCTCTTTGAGGTTAAATGCATTGTTGACTAGAGCTGGTCTTTCATTCGCTAGTTTCTCATGCAAATTACTGTTAGACGTTTTTGAGGTGTTAACAGCGCTGATTGCTGGCATAAAGATATCATTTTGGAAGTATTGCTGCACGGAATGCTGTTCTTCGATGACTGTTGTATCGTAACTCTTCTCAAGAAGCTGAAGATTGCTTGAAAGAGAACTATTTGCCTCTAAAAGCTGACCATCTGAGTCTTTTCCTCTGTTGGCTGAGGTAGGTGTTTGTACTTTGTATTGGGCTAACATTGACAATATTGTTAGATCTTTCTAAATATTTCTGATGGAGCTTGGCTTGCAAGTATTGTTCAAACTACACAAATTGAAAAATATAATCCTGGTTAAACGTACCATCGAAATGATAAAAACGACTAGCCGGGAATAAAACTTATCAGATTGACTAATATCGCTTTCTTTTTACGCTCAAGCTATTATTAATTAAAAGAGGCTCAATTCACTTAAAACGATAATTAAAGCACGCAGCTATAACTTGAGAAAATATGCCTCATTATTCTAGCTTTTAGACCTGGAGCAAAAACACTTTTACACTCTTAAGAGTGATCTGAGTAGCTAAGTAGTTGCGGAAATGACAATTGGCAAAGTTTTTATTTTTACTGACCAGGCTTACCGTTAAAAAATTCTCTAATCAATGACTTCGAAATCGATGAATAGGCAAGAGATATTCTGATGAAGATGGAGGTAATTCGCAACTAGATGGCTTTCTTAGAACATTGCAGGTGAGAAAAAGAGTGAAGTTCCATAAGACTGGCCGTTTTATTTCTCTTCCACTAAATTAAACTGTTTAAGATTGATAATTCAATAACCAGTCCTTGAACTCCGCCGACAATTTCTCATTTAGTTCCATTGTCATTTGTCGGAACAGATTATTTGTGTCAAAAGTGAGCCGAATCACAGACAATAAAGGATGTGTCAATGTTTGTTGGCTGAATAGAGCCGATTTCACGTTAATTTCTTCTCGCAGCTAGAGAGAACGTCGCTGGCGAGTTATCCAAACAATCGGAAATTTCGATCTTTTCTGACTCAAAACGGCAAAATCGATATGTTCTCTCTCTCTGTCATAATAATAAGTTCTTTAATCTCCTAGTATTGGCCAAGCCATAACATTCCAAAGCAGATAGTGATATGCATTCGCTGCACAAAATTTTCAGCTCCCATTCTGCTTCGGATCCAATTAATGTAACTGCCCTGAAGCAATTGAATTTGTCATCACAGTAACTTAGACATTTTCTTGAATTTCTGCCGATAAAGAGACTTTGCATCGTTGCCTTTTCTCACTAAAGCCCTTTCCTTTCCCACATAGAGGTTTTTCTCTGTGCTGAAAAAGCCTCTCGAATCTCCTTTCTCGCATTGTATCAACGAAGAAAAGTCAAATAAAAAATTCCGTTTGCAAGCAGCTTAATCAAGTCAATTTTGAATCCTCCTTATTAATGAATAGTCGAGTTTCTCTTCCATATATCTCTGATAGAATTGATTTTACATTATATGGACATTGACATGTCAAATCAAGACACAATAAGTTTTATGTATTTGCCCTCAAAATCAATAATAATTCTCCTTAAGCCATGCCTTAAGTCCAGCCAATCCCTTTGCTTGAATCACTTTTTCCAATTTCTCATCCAGATTATTCTCTCTTATCAACTAATTTCGCACAAAACAAATAAACTTCAACCCAAATAAACTCAATTTACCAATAACTTCAACTTTGGTAGCTCAGCCAGACTGCCTGGGATCAGATTAATGTTGTTGCATCTGAAGTTGAGCACCTCAACATTTGTCAGTTTTCCAATCTTTCAAACATCGCAGAATAATTTAGCACAAGTTAATCTATCAGTCTTTTACATCCTCCGGCATCTCAATGAGCTCATTTTGGCTTGCATCAAGCCTGGTGAGGGCTTGAAGGTTGGTCAAGTTTCTCAGTCTCGTCAGCTTATTCTTTGAAATATCCAATTCTCGTAGCTTTCCCAATTCCCAAAGGTTCTATTTAACAAATTAGCTTAGCGTTATTCATCACTTCTTTAATACATCATGGATTTGATTGTCATAGAGCCCACAGCCTGCAATATGAAGAGTTTCAAGGTTCACCAAGTTCTCTTTTAAATGATTCAGAAATATTTGCAAAGATTTTGCTTACTTATGTCAGCAGGTATGCCCTCAAGAGGGTTGAATGAAAGAATCAATGTTGTTAGATTGGTGAGCTCAAAAACTTCATCAGGGATTTTTTTCAGATTTCGTTTGCGAAGTGCTAAAACATTTGTCTTTTTGGCTTTTTCGATAAGCTGCTGCAATGGCTCTAGAGGATTGATAAGTCAGCAAGCGACTTAGAGCATTAATCACCTTCATCAACGGGATCAGCTGCTTTTGAGGTAGATTCTGTGGTCTTTTCAGTGGCTGATTTTTCCTTTTCTTGTTTTTCTTGTTGCTCCTTCTCCTTCCTTTCTTTAGCGAGTCTAAAAGCTTCATCTATCTGTTCGTCAGTCAATCCTGTTGGAATTGATGAGGAAAATGAGGTTTTCAGGAGGAAATATACCCTTTTTCTTGAGGAAAGCTCTTTTTGTGTCATCAGGAGTTTTTTCGGTAGTTGGGTTGAGAAGGAATTGAACAGCAATTTGCACGAGTTTTGGATTTTCTTTCTTGGCCATTTTTTTTGAGAGCGTAAATTGCTTGATTAAATATTATCTGGGTTCTTATTTAAGAATCACATTATCTTGGGGGTGAGATCAACAAAATCACTCTCCTATAAACGATCCATCAGAACTCATTGAAACAACTTCAGAGTGAATCTTATTGGTTTATATACTGTGGTAGATGTTTCTTTAATAGTAAGAAAGATCTATATTCCAACTGAAATCAGTAAATCAAGATTGAAAAATAGAGAATTGAAAGCCTCATGCTGCCTGAAAGATATAATTTATACATCATATATGGCTGAGGAATTCAGGGGAATTATTTTATGTTGAATAGTGGAAAAAAGAGCTCCCATTTTTCATAAACTCTATAATATTTCTTCGATTCGAACTTCTACTCTATTGGGCTGGAATTTCAAGAAATTTTGACCCCTGAAAGTTTTTTTGGCAAGACGGAGCAACAGATTCTTCAATTTAGGGTCTCAAGCCTTCAAAATAAACAGCTCGCAAACGCAATTCCAAAATAGACTGGATATTCCATTGTAATTCATAGCATTCTTTCCAAAATAGATAGATACTTTCTTTCTATTCAAGCCTTTTAAAAGTTCCGGCTATCGAAATCACATTGCAAAGAAATTTTAATTGAAACTGACGATTTCGTAACAAAATCTCTGAAATTGTCAAATTCTCCCAGCAAAAATGAAAGAAGTTTTTGTACTATGGATTAGGGGGAAAGTAGTAACTAGTATCTCTTCATTCACACCGGCAATCCACTGGAGAGGGTTACGAAAACTCAAAATCTCCCAATTAGGACTTATTTCATTGAAAACGTGGTCTGGGGGCAAAAAATACCTTCAACCAAGGTAATCTATAACGTAAGGTCCTCCTTTGATTTCTTTCGAAGCTCATTGTCTAAGTAATACAAAGTAATTCCAAGTATTAGCGCACCTCTCAATGCGCTATTTAAAAAAATCTCCTCGGGAAAGGTGTTTTATTTGATTGGCAAATAACTAAATTAGGATATTTATTCAACTTCACGATTATTTCATGAATAAAGATTCATTAAATATTTTACGAAGCTTTAATTAAAAGTACCATTACGGATTCCCGAAAAAGCTAAAAATCTTGAAACAACAAACTATAATCTCACAAGAGACATAGTTATCGAATTCTTTTCCATCAGTTAGAAGAGTTTCTTGATGGTCTTTAGGGTTTAACAATCAGGATGTTTTTAATTTTCAAGAGAATCGTCGCACCTTAGAAACGCAAAAGGCTCAAAGTCAATTTTTATTTAAAATTTATAAACCCACTTTAAAATGTATCGATTCAAAGACAAAGGTGTTCAAAAGGAATTTTACCTCGAACGCTTTGCTGAGAGACTCGAGTTCCGAAAAGTCTTCTCCTACTTTTTATTGGGGACCGTCACTCTATACGTATTAAATGACCTCCTTTATGCCATTGAAGACACAATCTCCTGGTACTACTTTGGTGGTAGAACCATTGCTGTTGGGATTATTGCTGTCCTTTGGTTAAAAATCGTAAAACTCAACTTCTTCAAAACAATTACAGAAGGAAATAAAATCTACTTCGTTGATTTTTTCATCTTTTTGCCACTTTTGTTGGTTCAAACGGCAATGACTATAATATCTTCGAATGATGGATATAACATAGCGAAAGAAGACGGAGTGGAAGGGTATTTTTATGCGCTTGACATGGGATTGAATTTTATTTGGACCCTGTCACTTTCAGAGTTCGGAATGACGAATTGGATCTTCAAAATTTTATATTTTCTGGGTTTCTGGACTCCTATCTTCGTCCTGAGATCACGTCGTCTCCCATCTCTCGCCGGGCTGTACCTTGGCGTCAGAACTTTGATTTACCTCGCCGTCATCATTTTCTTTCAGGAAAGATCATCGAGGCTTAACTTCGTAACAAAGCGCGACCGCCAAAAAAAGATCGAGATGTTCGAGACGATCCTCAAACGAATTCATGAGCAAATAGTGGTGTTTAACCGCAAAATGGAGATTAAATATTCGAACATCGGTGCAGAACGCCTGTCACCAGAAACTGACTCACCCACAGAGGAGATCATTCAAAATATTACCTCTCTAAGACTGTTATCGGGCAGCATATTACACACCAATTTTGCCAAAATATTTGAGTCCGACTCGAAGGATGAGCTGAACCTGAGTCAATGCTTAGACCAAATCGCAAAGACGGATGAGTTTTACAATGAGCTCGGAGAAAGGGACTTTATTCAAATCGAAGGTAGGTCCTATGGAAATAATTTGTTGAGCAAAATTCCCTTGTATCCAGAGACGAGGTACTATACGCTGCAACTCTTCACAAACTGCCTCCACGATGAAGAATGCATAGTTGTTATTATAAAGGAAATCACCGAGCATATCAGTATGTTGCAAGAGAAAAACAACCTTCAATCCAACCTTCTAAGCTCTCTTTCTCATGAGCTTAAAACACCTCTGGGAATAAGTATTGGACTTCTTGACAGAGCTGTAGAAGACTACAAAACCCCGCTAGAAACGAGCAAGAAATATTTAATACCGGCTTTGAACTATGGGAAATTGCTTACGTTTTTTATCAATGACATCATGGATTTCCTCAAGATCCAAAAGTACGAATTTCAATTGAATCCAGACTACTTTTGCATTGAGAATGTGCTTGAAGAGGTCACCAGACTGTTTTCGATGTCCTTCAAAAAGAAGAACCTATCGATTCGTCTCGATTACAATGATGCGGTCCGTACGGTGATTCGAAGCGATCCTCAACGACTTAAGCAAGTCCTCGTCAATCTTCTCGCAAATGCCGTGAAATACACAATGCAAGGGTCGATCACAGTAGGGTTCGTGGCAGCCGATGACTTTTCGTATATTTTCTATATCAAGGATACTGGAATAGGAATACGAACGGAAGAGCTTGAAGTTCTAAATAAAAAACTTGAGTCGATTAATTTTTTGTGTAACGGTTAATGCGAATTCAACAGGAGCTGGTATCGGGCTGATCGTGGCCAATGCTATTGCAAAGAGTATGAATCCAGAGACGAACCTCGGCTTAAATATCGAATCAGAATTTGGTGTGGGATCTAAGTTCTCTTTTCTTGTGGAAAATATTTCCCATAAGGCGAGAAAGCCAAGCAGCACGAATTTTGGATGTGAGATCAGAGACGAGAACTCCCCTAAAGAAAAAATCGGGCAAGTGGCAGTATCAAGCTACAAAAGCTCAGTGGATTTGTTTAGCGTTCGTTCACGGACGTTAAAAGGGAAAAATAAGCAATTTTCAATTCATACAGAAGATTATGAGCTCCCTCTTCAAAGCCAAGACCGATGTTGTTGCAAAAGGATACTAGTTGCAGATGATGAGGTTTTTAACACGATTGCTGTAGAAATGATTTGTAAACCGTTTGGGTTTGCTGTTGATTGCGCATTTAATGGTCAGCAAGCTTTGGAGTTTATTGAAAGAAGGAGTACTGAGTCCTGTAGCGATGATTGCAAACCTTATAGTCTGATTATTATGGATTGCAATATGCCGATCATGGATGGGTATCAAGCGACTCGCCACATAAGAGACTCGATCAAAGCAGGAGTTTGGAAGGAAATCCCGATTGTTGGTTGTACAGCATATGAAGGAAAAGAGAAATTAGAAGAATGTCTGAGGAGTGGTATGGATATGTACGTGAAGAAACCATTGGATCGTAGTAAATTCACTCAATTATTATCAAAATTCAATATATATTGATTGATTGACTTTGCATCTATTTAGTTAAATGATTATAGATTTTTTGTCATGGGGTTGGATAATGTGTGATTGTACACCACTTCTCATTGGAAAAGATCGGATTGTGTTTAATTACGATAATGTATCAATTTGTTCTTTCGATTAAAAGAGCGGATTCATATTCTTTGTTAGGAATTAGTAATAAATAAGAGTAGATCTTTAGTAAGGAGGAAGAGAGGTTTGATACTGCGTGAAAGCATTCAATCGGATGCGTAAAACATTATGAACTCATATCTTCCATTTCAAAGTCGAACTTCTTCCAAAAAAGAGGATTCCGAAGGTACTAAGAGTGTAGTCAAGCCAGGATCTCATTTTCTGGCTGGCTGATGGGGATATTGACCTGCTAAGTTCTTTCTTAGTGAAATTGAGAAATTTCTCTATGGAATCGCAATTTCATGGACCTCCGACCAGAGCTGTACCCAGTGAGGAGAGATTGAGAGGTTTCAGGAACTAATTAGCTGTTGTTCTGCTATCTCAAATGCTATTTCGCTAAAAATAATGAATGAAAGAATCTATTGCACCTCACCGAAACGAATAACTTAATTATTCTGAGAGCCTATCACAGTGAATCAAGCTCATTTAATTAATTACAGACAACAGAAATTAAATGTATAAGTTCAAAGACAGTGCAGTGACAAAGGACTACTACCTTCAACGGTACCGAGAAAGGAGCGAGCTCCGGAAGATGATTACATTTGTTTTTTGGATGATTTTCGTGTTCTGGCTTGTGAATGGTGCCCTTTATGCACATGGAAAACAAATCACATGGACATATTATATTTGCAGAACCATCGTTCTCGCAATTGTGCTCGTTTCCATTCTTAAGCTTACTAAACTGAAGTTTTTTCAGAACATTACCCAAGGAAACAGGATCTTTTATGTCGATTGTGTGACATTTGTACCACTTGTTATGATGCTGGCCGTTTTAATATCACTGGGTGCCAAAGCAGGGATACCTATGAGTCAAGAAGATCCATTAGGAGCATATTTTTATGCTTATGACATCTCATTCAACATTATTTGGACTTTACCATTTACGGATTTTCTGATCACGAATTGGATTTTCAAAGTTTTTTATTTCCTCGCATTCTGGGCGCCTATTAATGTTGTAAGAGTTATCTATTTTCCTACGACTTATGGATTATTCAACGCTTTCCGAATGCTGGTTTATGCGTTCGTCGTTGTCTTCTTTCAAGAGAGGTCGTCGAGACTTAATTTTGTGATCAAACGGGCTCGCCAAAAGAAAATCGAGATGTTTGAGTCTATTCTGAAACGCATTCAAGAACAAATAATCGTATTCAATCGTAAAATGGAAATCAAGTATTCTAATGTCACTACTGGAGGCATTCTAGAGGAAGGTACCTCTCCAAAGAACACTCAGTCTCCTGGAGACATTCTCCGAAATATCACCTCTCTAAGACTATTATCCGGAAGCATAGTAAATCCCAATCTTGCGAAAATGTTCGAAAATGACTCTCCCAGTCATATAAACCTCATCCAGCGTCTAGACCAAATTGTGAAAAATGATGAATTTTACAAAGAACTTGGAAAAAGAGACTACATCCAAATTGAAGGAAAAGCCTCTATAAGCTCACGTTCAAGTATGATCTCGTTAAGTCCAGAAACGAGGTACTTCACACTGCAACTCTTCACCAACTGCCTCCATGAAGAAGAATGCCTTGTTATCATTATTAAGGATATTACTGATCATATCAGTATGTTGCAAGAAAAAACCGACCTTCAATCAAATCTGCTCAGCTCTCTCTCTCATGAGCTCAAGACACCACTGGGAATCAGTCTTGGTCTCATTGAAAGAGCTGTTGAAGACCACAAAACTCCCTTAGAATTGAGCAAGAATTACCTGATGCCGGCTTTGAATTATGGAAACATGCTCACATGTTTTATCAATGACGTCTTAGATTTTAATAAGATCCAACAAAATCAATTTCTCCTTAAGGTTGATTATTTTTGCATTGAGAATGTACTTGAAGAGGTTATGAAACTGTTTACAATGTCTTTGGAGAAGAAAAACCTGAGATTCCAAATTGACTATGATGAATCAGCCCGCACAGTCATAAACAGCGATCCTCAAAGACTCAAACAAATCCTCGTCAATCTCGTCGGAAACGCAATTAAATATACCATGCGAGGAACAATTACTCTAGGATTTAAGCACACAGACGAGTCATTCTCATTTTATGTGCAGGATAGTGGGATAGGAATACAAGAAGAAGAATTGAGAGTACTGAGCGAAAAACTCGAATCTACCAATTTCTGTGTTCGAGTAAATGAGAACTCAACTGGTGCTGGAATAGGACTGATAACAGCCAACGCCATCGCAAAGAGACTTAATCCAAATATGTCTCGTGGACTCATTATTGAATCAGCATTTGGGGTGGGATCTAAATTTTCGTTTGCAATAGAAGATATTACGCGTAAATCAAAAGTTAGACGTGGGACAATAATTGAATTTAAATATGAAGATGGAGCATCCCCGGAGGGAAAAATCAGCCCAGTGCTCATCTCTAGCTTTAGAAATTCAAACGATTTACTTAGCTTTCAACATATCCCTTCAGCAAAAAAAAATAAATTAGGCGGGAGGCATTACTCAAGTTCTTCAGGAGAATTCGAGGTCCTTCAAATACTACAACCACAAGAAGAAGGTTGTCGTTGTAAACGGATACTAGTTGCAGATGATGAGGTTTTTAACACGGTTGCTGTAGAAATGATTTGTAAACCTTTTGGGTTTTCTGTTGATTGTGCCTTCAATGGTCAGCAAGCCATCGAATTAATTCAGAAAAGAGCTTCCGAAACTTGCTGTGATGATTGCAAACCTTATAGTATGATTATTATGGATTGTAATATGCCGATAATGGACGGATATGAAACGACAAGGTGTATAAAGGATTCGATCAAAGCGGGGACTTGGAAAGACATGATCGTAGTCGGATGTACTGCGTATGAAGGGATAGAGAAGATTGAGGAGTGTCTGAGGAGTGGTATGGATACGTATGTAAAGAAGCCGTTAGACCGTAATAAATTTACGCAACTGTTAGGGATGTACAATCTAAAAGTTTGATCGCAGCAATTTGTTCATACTCTTTTTTTATCTTAAGAAAACCCGTTTTCTTCTCTCTTTTTTTTGGATATTTTGATTGTTTGGGGTTGCTAATGTGCCTGATGTTCATTTGTTGTCTTTTCATCAGGAAAGTGAGTTAGTTGAGTATATATCAAAGTTTTGATAAACAGCATTCAATCTATAGCATGCTGCTAATAGAAAATCATTTTAAAACGTGTTTCCTAGTAACTTGCATTAGAAGCCTTCTTGCATTGGTGCTAACTCAATGGTGCTGTGGTAACTTTAGAAACGAATAGAAATTTATTTCTTGTATTCTCGCTCAGGGGTTAGGTATTTATTTATGTCTCATGGAGTTTTGGCTTCCGAACATTTAATACGTAGAATTGAGGTTTTTAGGTGATAGCTATTAAGGACTGAGTAGTTTTCGATTACACGTAGCACAATTGATATCAATCCGAATCTCATTCACCAATAAACACCTTAAGTAAGGTGATATAATTGGTGGCAATTTTTCATTGTCCGTGCTCCAGCTAAATCATTGATGAAGGCAGATTGCTTCATAGTTGGTCATCAACAGTGAATAATCGCATATCTTAGCTCCTTACAAGTCATCACTATAAAAGAGAACCGAAGATTAGTTCCGATTAAATCTAAATCTGTTTCTTAGAAAAATTCAAGATTGCACGATTGTTTTCGATCCATATGAAATTGGCTATTTTGCATAAGTAAATGTGATAACTAGCTCTAAATAGCTTTCACAATGCAAATCAAAAGCCACGACAAAATTCTCACATTTGCTTAACAAATTGTTTAATCATTTGCAGTTGTTTCATAATCTTCCAAGTGATCTGAATCCAAACAAGAGCAGGGTTAGGATGTTTGATATGTTCAACAAGTGCACTTTATATATGTCTTAAAATTATAATATTGAGACTCATTTAGCTTCTGATAGGTACGTGCTCATTTTAAGCTCTCCAGAATATCAGCTGGCATCGCTAATGATTTACATATCTTGAAGCTCACAGCATTCAAGAGCAAAGCGACATCGATAGAAAGTGGCAATTATCAAACAATCGAATTAGCAAAGCAGCCAACATGTAAGTTTCGCTCCCTCTCGCTATTCTTTGACTAAAGTGCTATTTTTTCAAAATTAAACACCCACTATATCAATCATACCGACTCACGGAGTTAGACGAAAATGTATTGACTAAAATCTGGTCTACTCGATGTTTCACAGATCGTTTCGATAAATATTGCATTTAACACAAATTATCAGTTTAGAAATAACTATTCGAAGCTAGTTAACAACAAAAAACCCCGTGTTAACAGCAACTGAAGCTTATTTTCCCACTTATCTAGGGTTGATGCCGGTTTTACAAGTTGAAAAGTTAGCTCAAAAGCTTCTTTTCACTTTTATTTTACAACAATAAATTAAAGGATAGCAAAGTGCAAACCTCTTAATTAAAAATCCAATGAATTCTCCATAAAAAAGTTGCGCTGTTCCCTGACTCATTTGACTAACTTCTACCTTTCCAATTAGTTTCTAATTCGGCTTGACCGTAACATCATTTGCCAAAGTGTGTAATTATGAACGCATAATAATCCAAAATAAAACTGAAATTAAGACGTTAACTAGCCGGAGGATTAACGCATGTTCAAATAAATCTTTCTGTTAAAGTGAGCCTCCCCTACATCATTAAAGTTTTCACTTGGAGAGCGAAGCTGTGATTGTATACACCTTAGATGAATGGCAGAAATTTCTTAGTTGAGGGTATTAAGTTATGATTTTAAGTTGCCTGAGCAATGGATGAAGAGTTGGTTTTGCGCCTATTGTGGCTGTATAGCCGAATTTATAGTTTTTTCATGGCTGGACACAAAAGCAACCTAATCTCCTTAGTTAAGGATTCTCAATTAATAGCTGTTTTCAGCGCTTAACGGACCCAAATAAAAAGATAACATCGTTATTTAGTCGTCAGTGTAGCGTAAATTACTATAATCGAAAATAAGGCTCATGCAATTCCAAAGCTTCTTGCAAGACACTTCTACTTGTACCAAAGCACTTATCGAAGCACAAGTAGATAAATGCGCCTACGTAACTGCGGCATGCGCTGACGAATGGGATTATCTTAATTTCATTGGCTTATATTATTGTCATCTCAATGAGAATTTCTTCGTTGGGCTTTTGGTCTGCTTTGTATTCATCCTCATCTCTCTTCAATTCCTTGGAACCACAGCTGATGCTTTCCTTGCAGAGTCTCTAGAAGTTCTAACAAAGAAAATGAAGATTTCTGATGCTGTTGCCGGTGTCACCTTCCTCGCGCTCGGCAAGAGCGCCAATGATGTTATTACAGGAATCGTTGCTGGAGGAAAATCCTCCAATGGTGTTCTCATTGCTACAGGTGGTTTGCTCGGAGCTTGTCTGTTCACCATAACAATCGTCTTCGCTCGTTGCATTCAAGGCGCAGGGCATATTAGGATCGTCAAATCATCGTTCCTTAGAGACTCGGGCTTTATGCTCCTTGCATTGATCTACTTATTCATCATTGCTTCAGTTGGCCCAGTCACACTTCCAATGGTTTGCGTCTTCTTCGTGTTCTATGCTATCTATTTCGCTGTCGTTGTTTACCAGGCATACAATGTACCTGAAATCAAACTCCCTATTGACCATCCGCTGCCTCATGATGAAGAAAATGATCCTTTAATGCCTGAAGCGGGAAAAACTAATGATAACACTGAGCTTACCAAAAAGCCGCCTGCAAAGGAAAAGAACATTGAAGAGACCGGATTAGAAGAGGAGGAAGAAGATTATCCAGATAACCTCTACGGAAGATTCATGTATCGATACGATCAAGTCCTCTTGTGGGTTCGTCAACTCACCATGCCTCAGTTCGATGACGAAAACTATAATAAATGGATGGCGTTCGCTCCACCAGTGTTCGGGCTGCTGTTTTGCGGCTGGATTCTTGGAATTCTCCCGACATCAAAAGCTTGGGTCTGGTACACCTTTTTGGGTGTTGCCGTGGCCCTCGAGATACTCATCTTTGCTTTCAGAAACCAAAACCTGGCTGAAAAAGCTGGAGGAGTCTCGGCCTTCATTACTTTCTTTATCTCGATCTTATGGATCGATCTCATCGCGTCAGCTTTTCTGGACATGCTTGATCTGCTGGCAATTATGAGCGGTCTGCCTCTGAACTTCTTGTCGCTGACGGTGCTCGCTTGGGGTAACTCAATGGACGATTTCTTCATTGATTATACCATCTCCAAGCGCGGAAAGGGACCTATGGCGATTACTAGTGTCTTCGGTGGGCAACTTTTCAATTTCCTCATTGGGCTCGGAGGGTCTCTCTTCAGAAACGTTCTGGCAAATGGGCCTATCAGCTTCAATCTCTTTTCTGGTGGAGAAAGCAATGATTTAAAACTCTTCCAGATTATCTGCACGACTGTTGGAGTATTTACGATCATTGTTGTCACATCACTGAAAAAATTCGAAGTTGGAAAGTCGATGATGTGGTTCTTGATCTTGTTTTATCTTGTGTTCTTCGTTGGTTCTTCGGTAATCTCCATCATAGTATAAAAGAATTTAGTCCCAATTCTTTCTCTACGACTAATGCTATGGAATCAAATTGATTGATTTGATCCGAAAGAGAATGAATAATAAATAATACAAATGACATTTTATGGTTAGGTTTTCATTTTCATATTTTATCATTTCTCTCTAGTAGTTACAAATTGAAGTTATGAGATAGCTTCCTTAATGTTTAAAGAAGTATCTTTATTGCATTCGTTTATATTGCTCTCTTGAATTCGGGTTTCCTCTTTAGACCAGCTTCCTTATCGAATCGTTATTAACCAAGGACATTCCAAATTGCCGAATTTAACATGATATTTCTTTTTATGAAAGCATTTCATATATATATTCTTGCTGAATTGCCTCATAATTCAATAAATTTCAGAAAACGATGACAATAGATAAATTGGAGATAAAAAGAAAACGAAAACTTTTTATTTCAATCTCATTTTCTCAAGCCATTCTAATCCTACATCAATGCTCTTAGTATCTTGAGAAGAAGTTCCTGTGATGTGCCCCTGTCTACCTTTAATTTCACTTAAGTTAAGTTCTTTAGTTACTTCATCAACAGTCTTCACTTTTTCTAGATCTTGTTTATTTGCAAACACGAGCAGTGGCATGCCATGCATCTCTGCTTGTTCGAGGAGCCAAATCAGCTCATTTCTCGCGAGATCTATTCTTTCTTGGTCTTTGTCAGCTGAATCAAACAAATATGATTCCTCCACAGCCTGGGATTATTTTTCTTCCAAATTTCCTTTCCAAAACCTGATCCACCTAAATTCCACGTAAGAAATTCCATTTCCCATCTCATTGTTGAAATTGAGTTAATAATAGTGGTTTTCCCAGCGGACTTGAGCTCTGCTACAATGATTCTGGGTTTCTTCGGCATACGTAGTATCATTGTATTTCCCATCTTTCAGTCGCGCTTAGCAAATATCAATTCTGATTAGAAGTGAAATAAATAATTCGCAAATAAATATTTGTGAAGAATCTGACCAGAAAATTAATCATCAATAATGTGGAGATATGCGAAAAACTTACAGCTGTATTTAAATCAACGAGTGATTGCCTTAGGAGAGTGAAGTATTACATTGCGTTTTGAAGAAAATATGCACTTCCAAGGCATCCCATTCCTAATATACGAGATCTATGGAAAACGTCAGCAGTGACTAATTCTGATAAGTACTCATAATTATATGATGTGACAATAATTTGCATCTAAAATCTCTGCGAACTTTGGCAAAATTTCTAATTATCAATCATAACAACAGGTTTTACTTCAAATAAACGAGAGTTAATGCATAAACAAAGGAATTTTACATTTAGCTTAGCGCATGGCTTTCTGAAGCCAATCGAAACCGTCTATCACACTCTGTTTATTTTTATATGTAGTTCCTTGAATGTGCCATTTCCGATCGACTATCTCATCTAACCCTAACCTTTCAGCAACCTCGGCAACACTAGATGCACCTTCTAAGTCTTGTTTGTTTGCAAGAACAAGAAGCGGAAGGCCTTTGAAATCACTTTCACTGATCAGCCAATTCACTTCTCTCTTCGCTAAATCGATATTTTCTTGATCTTTGTCTGTTGAGTCAAATACAAACGCTATTCCTTTAGTCCCAGTCAGTAAAGGCCTCAAAATCACCTTGATTTTCTCTTGTCCTCCCAGATCCCAGCAAAAAAAGTTAATATTTCTCCACATTAATTGCTCAGGACCCCATGAACACATAACATCTAATCTCGGCTCTGAACCGATTGCATAGGCAAGGGTAGTCTTTCCAGCAGCGTCTAGCCCTGTCAGGAAAACTTTAGCAGGTTTGGGTTTGAAGGAATCTAATGCATTTCCCATTTCGAATAACTCTGAATTTATATTATTTTAATTTATTTTCACATAATATAAAGCAAACTTGAAGCGTGCAGGATCTGACCAGGAAAAAAAATTAGATGATTTTTCTTAAAGAACTAATTCAAATAAAATCTTCAGAATTAACCAACTCAAGCCATGCTCTTCTTCAACCAATCGAAACCGTCTATAACGCTCTGTTTATTTTTATATGTAGTCCCTTGAACATGCCATTTTCGATCGGCTATCTTATCTAATCCTAACTTTTCAGCAACCTCGGCAACACTCATTGCGCCTTCTAAGTCTTGTTTATTTGCAAGAACAAGAAGCGGAAGGCCTGCGAGAGGGCTCTGCTCCAGTAGCCAAGCCAACTCGCTTTTTGCAAGTTCGATTCGATCCTCTTCTTTGTCAACAGAGTTAAATACGAACACAATTCCTTTACTATCGGGAAGATAGCTCTTCCAAAGCAATTTAAATTTGGGCTGACCTCCTAAATCCCAGCAGACAAACTCAATTTCTCCCCAAGTTCGATGTCCAGGTGTATATATGCGCGGATGCTGTGTCTCATTTTCAAATTTAGCGCCAATTCGATTGGCGATAGTACTCTTCCCAACAGCATCGAGCCCGACCATGAGAACTTTTGTGCGCTTGCGTTTAATGCTGTCAAATATGTTTCCCATTTCTAATTTTTTCTTTGCGAAGTTTCATGTGTTTATTTCACAATAAAATGCCAGATTATATCAGACGGGATCTGACAAGGAAAAATCAAGAAGTTTGTTATGAGAATAAACTAAAATCTGGTAGTTCTTCAGTCAGAAACAGGACATAGTAGATGAACAACTTGATTTGACGACGATATTACTCATTCATTAATTGAGCATTTAAACCAAATTTCGAGTACTTTCAACATTCAGGCTACCATAGTCCCTGAAGATCTGAATTGAAGGCGATTATGAAAATCAATCTGGACTTTGGAATGAAAGAAGCATCAGAAGAATGATGGACTGCAGAAGTAATTGAGAGCATTTTTGCATTAAAATTGAGAATGAAGAGGATATCCATCGAGAAAGACATGAAAATTTGAGAAGAACACAATTTATAAAAAGATTTCACTGTAGAACAGTTGGTTAAATCATGGCCTTCTTAAACCAATCAAAACCATCCAAAATGCTTGCCCTATCTTTATAAGAGGTCCCTTGAATGTGCCACTTTCGCTCTTTGATTTGATCTAAATTGAATTTTTCATTTACTTCATCAACGTTCATTGCGCCTTCTAAGTCTTGCTTGTTAGCAATAACAAGAAGCGGAAGGCCTGCGAGATCACTATTATCAAGAAGCCAGTTCAGCTCGTTTTTTGCTAAATCGATTCGTTCTTGGTCTTTCTCAAAAGAGTCTATCACGAACACGATTCCATTACAATCACGAAAATACTGAGACCAAAGTGGTTTGGATTTGGTCGAGGCTCCTTCCAGATCCCAGGATAAAATGTTGAGATTTTCCCATTTGAAACGCTCAAAGCTAGATAAATGCTTGCTAACGTGCTCTTGTAGTAATTCAGCTCCCATTTTATAAGCAAGGGTAGTTTTTCCAGCAGAGTCTAAGCCTACCATGACGACTTGAAGGATTTTTGGTTTAGAGCTATCCGGCGAGTTACCCATCCCAACAAAAAGAAATTAAATTGAATAAATAAATTGCTTATGTATCTTTTATATTAGTAAAATACATCAGGAAAGAGTCGGACTCAGAATAGTAAGTCACAAATATACCTGTATACCTTCTGTGATTGTTGAGAGCTTTCTTAAGGGAAATTGGCTCTAATAACCCAAGTAGAAGATATGAAGAAAATAGCTTATGAATGAAAGGGGCTGGTAGAGCAGGAGAGAGAGGGGAAAAAAGTGAGCAATGTAAAAATTTCCCTCATCTTAAAAGAAATGCCTTCAATCCCTCAAAATTTTTATCCGTTCTTTCTTTTTCTTCAATAACTTGAGTGACACTCATTGAGCCAGGAAGATCTTTGAGATGCATGCCAGCTCTCCGAATAAAGAAATAGTGGCTCAATTTGTAATCAGCTGTCGAAATTATTGCTTGGTAAATTCAATTTGAAGGAATTTGTTGTTGGAAAAGAAGTAAAGCCATTCATTCCTCGTAATTTAACTTGGGAACATGATTATTATTTTGAATTCAATGATAACGAATCCTTAATATAAACAAAAAGTACAGAGTTTTTACTAATATCAGACTACAATCACAAATGAGGGGGAAAAATTTATTGAATTAACTAAACCATGATTTTCCCAGCCAATTTATGCCATTCAAAATACTTAACTCATCTTTATTAGAAGTCCCTTGAACATACCATTTTCGATCGACTATCTCATCTAATCCTAACTTTTCAGTAACCTCTGCAACACTCATTGCATATTGTAGATCTTGTTTATTCGCAAGTAGAAGAAGTGGAAGTCCCTTGAGATCGTCTTGCGTTAGTAGCCACATCAGCTCGCTTTTAGCTAAACCCATCCTTTCTTCATCTTTTGAATCAACCACAAAGATAATCCCATCATTACTATCTTTGAAATAATGCGACCAAATTTGTTTCGTCTTGGTAGACCCTCCAAGATCCAAGCACAATATGTTGAGATTTTCCCATACAAAACGTTCGTAATAAGAGATAAGTGACGTACTGCAATTTCCCACTTCCTTCGCTCCAATTTTATAAGCCAGGGTGGTTTTTCCAGCAGAATCCAACCCTACCATGATCACCTGAAAAGTTTTTGGCTTAGAACTGGTTGATGAGTTACCCATTCCTTGCAGGAAGTAACTTGAATCGTATTTATTGTTTATTTTATTTTGTTTGTGAAATTAAATAGAAGATCATAATACATCTCAAAGGATCTGACCAGGAAATAAATCAAACAAAAACAAATTTTATGGCTTCTACTGTTTGGTAATCGCAATTCCATGGATAATATCCTCCAACAACAAAACCAAAATAAAAAGTAAAATTAAAATTAGAATTAATTATACTCTGAAGATTGAAATAGTGAGGTTGCTACTCGTCCATCTAATTTCTTGGATAATTAGCATTCAATTATAAAATGGTCATTAGCGAAAAATTTCTCAGTTGATATCTTTATTATTAGTTTGTGGGAACTGTTAACTTTTCAGATCTTGTTGTTTTACACAATTCTTTGGCACCTAACATAAACAACAACAACTTTACGTATTCCGTTTCTATTTATGATTGATATTGCCTCAAAATCTGCGAAACAAAATATGTTTCTTTATAGCCTTCTGAACTCGAGTGGCTGAAAATGGAAATTAATCTTTTGGAAATCACCACGTTAAATTTTCGTGGGCAGGATTAATCATCAATTGTAAAGAGCCTAACTGACGAGAAAAGATTGGGTCTTCATTCATGTTATGTCGCGAGTCAAATCTAGTTACATTCCAAACATAGAAGGTTATCGCTTGTGACTAAGGCATCTATTATTGGCTCGTACCTATCTTCTACACTCTTAACTAATGATGAATTAAACGATGACCAAATTTAATGTAAATAGATATGCTATTCAAAATAATTTTCTTTGAATTTCTGGAAAGTCACTTGGATTAACTTTCACCGAATTGTTGAATCAACCTCAAATCTATCTGAAAATAAGTTCACAAAGAGGATTATTCAGAGCAGATAACTCTCAAATTACATCGAATGAAATCCAGTATACTATTTTCGTTCAATTGCGCATAGTATCAGATATTTGTTCAACTAATTGTGAGGATTAAGTTTGAATTGCTTTTATCATGACGAAATTAATCAAGATTTGCTGTATTATTCGAAAAGTGGGCTCACTATGCTTTTTTCGAGCTCATTCAGACTCAGTTTCTTTGTTTGCTGGACTTTTCTACTCTGTCATTATTCAATGAGAAGCGCCTCCATTTAGTAAAGTTTCTGGCAGATAGTAACTTTCTCTTCTTAAAGCCAGGAAATTTAGTGAACCAAAGAGTCTTTATCAACTTTTCTTCAGAAGTTTTGAGCTAATCTTTGCCCCACGCACCCTGTGAAATGTAGAAAGAGCAATGAGAGCGAATTTCAGCCTAACTGGTTACGAAATAATTGCAAGATAAGAATAACACTTTCGCACAACCACAGTTTCGAATACTGTAACACAGTCTTATTATCTCTAAAACGGCTAATTTTATTTATTTCTAAATTTTACTGAGTTTGTTCCTGCGATAATTTGTGATAAGGGCATTCTCTTCTTCTCTTCCTCGGCCACTCTAGGGGGAAAAAGTCTAAAATGAGGATAGCGCTTTACTCTCTAGAACAAATTTCTCCATTTCTCATAGGATGAAGGTTGAAAGTCTTTTAGAAGTTCTAAGCGGCAAGTTCGAAATCAGGCGAGAATTACTGAACTTGACAAAAAGAGAATCTCCTTTTATGAATAAACAAATAAATTTGTAAAACCAATCCCCCGTATTTTGTCAGTCGTACATATTACCCCAGTTATCGTGAATCGACAGCTGTAATTTCTGTCGTTTTCGAAAGATAAGCAGCTATGTTCAGTAAAATAGATGCTTTATTAATTCCGAATTTACAAAATTAATCTTGGAAGTACTGACATCGTGACATTCTAGAAACTATTTCACCACTTAAAGCAAATTTTTCTATCAAAAAGTATTTATCATTTCAATTGAGTGTAGAAATTCAGAATTTATCTAAATATGAAAACGACAATTATGTTATTGATGATATTGGTGGCTGGATGGTTGATTTTAGTGTCAGCTCAGTCTTTTGTGCTGACTCCAGATGGAAGAGTCATAGATTATAATGATGCTGGTGGATATGGATTTCCAGGATATACTGGAGTCCGCGGAGCTGATGGTCCTGATGGTCCTGATGGAGCTGTTTATGGAGCTGATGGAGCTGATGGTCCTGATGGTCCTGATGGAGCTGTTTATGGAGCTGATGGAGCGGACGGAGCCGATGGTGATGACGGAGCTGTTTATGGAACTGATGGAGCGGACGGAGCCGATGGTGCTGACGCTTACACTTAATAATTCTTCCTCTCGCTCTCGCGATTGGCAATCAGAAAAAAAATGCATCCATCCTACATCATTATTCAAGAGAAGAGCTAGTTTGTTTCTGTTCATGCCAAACCTTCCTTAAGAGCTTTAGTTTTTGAGAGGATTCATTAGACATGAAATTAATTGACTGTATATTATTATATCATTACTAAATGCCATATGTGTACTCAGAGATAAAGATTGGACCATTGAGAGAAAAACAAAAAAACAAGAAAAGCTCTTTAAAAACAAATATACTGAACTTACAATACAAATCTTGCCAAGATTGAATTTTTCAGCTTTTAGTTATCTTCTTGAGAATTCAGAAGGAGTTGAGTGACTCTTTGTCATTAAAGACAGTACCTTGAGTCCATTGATGAGCTTTCAACTCTTCAAGGCTCAGGCGGTCTTCTGGATCAAAAGCGATTATTTTGTTAATCAAATCAACAAAATGTGGACTGAAGATAATCTCTTCAGGGCAATCTGTCATTTCTTTATGGTTTTTCTAAAAGATGGCATGCATAGTCACCCTCGATGATGTGTTTGTAACACTCATTTTTCTCGATTTGGTAAAACTTCTGAGAGAAAATAAAAACCTCTTAGTTTAAATTCCCAATTACACAGAAATCGTTTAGGTTGAGTTTCAGGTTATTCATGAGTTACTTTCTCAGCTCTGGTCATATAAGAAAGCTGCATATGACACTGCCTAAACAGTGATCGCTTAAGTTAGGTAGAAGGCTCCAGCCGTCACATCGTTAATTTCTATATAGGAAAAATCATCACGAACAACTAACTATCTTCCAATATAATTAGTCTACAACCGGAAAAAGCCTGCATATCTCGTTTCATCCCATAGCTTTCTTAAGCCAGTCTAAGCCACTCAAAACTTCAGTAACGTCTTTGCAGGAGGTCCCCTTAATCTCCCATTGTCGATCCTTTATTTCATTTAATTTGGGTTCTTCAGTGACCTGAGGAACATTCATCGCATTCACAAGGTCTTGTTTGTTGGCAAGATTTAATAACGGAAGGCCTTTGAGCTCCTTCTGCTCCAAAAACCAAGCGAATTTCTTTTTCACAAAATCAATCCTTTCCTGATCAACGCAATCAAATACGAAAATAATGTCTCTGGAGCCTGCTAAATGAATCTTCCAATACACTTTAGTGAGTTTCTTTAATGAAACTTAGTTGAAGAAAACCTCCAAGTTAGATAGAAATGGTTCGAATCACTAACTCTCTTCCCTGCGAAGCCATGTTTCGCATAACAGTTTTTTGACCTCAGTCATTTCTTTGATTCTGACCGATCGTTAACTTCTTGAACTCAGCCTCGTATTAGTTATGATGAAATATGTTTTCCAATTATTATTTCCTCAGAAAAAATACGAATATTCTTTTGCCTGATTTTCTCAGCTGCTATTGGGCACAACATAAGCTTAGTAAACTAAAAGAAGCTGAATAAAATGGTATTAAATTCGTTGGTGTTGTTTTTGGATTGGGGATGCAAGAGTCGTCAAGCAATTAGAACCTTTATATGGGTCAAAATATGCATAACATTTTTTGAGTATAAACCAAAAAGACATCCCAAATTAAATACGACGTTTAAGGAATCTAGGTTAGCCAGATATACAAGATCGTGTTGATCTCCTGTGTTTTCATTGAGACCCTACTAAACTGAAAGCAAAGAATATGAGCGAGAAGCATATTTTGGTTCCCTCAACATATCAATTCCGAATGAACGGAAGTTACACAAGAATAGCATAGTATAGGATTATTTGCATGCATGACCAGAAATAATTAATCTACAAAAGCCGAACAATTCTAGGCTCACTTGAAGTCAGGACGGAATTTGATACCCAAACGTAAGATCACTCCGAAAAGCACGCTTCAGCTACTGAAAACTAACATCTATATTTGAATAAGCATAAGGCACGATCGAGTCTGGTCGATGCGTAGATTGTATATACCATCAAATTTAGAACCTTGAATGCCGCAGAAACAACTAAAATAAAAAGCTCGGATATTTGTTACCAAAAACCACTTTTACTAGTATACGAGAGGAGCATTCCTAGCTTTCTGCTTTTTAGAACGCAAAATTGTAACAAACATATATCCAATATCAGCCTGAAAAGCGAAAAATTGCCAAGATGTTGCTTCCTGAAGAATTCGAATAATGTTGTTGGATTAAGATATTGTCTTTAATGAAAACAAGCCATTTATTTATAAATGATATAGGTTACAAATCATGAAGCGACAAAAAGTCTATTGGGTGCGATTTACTAAAGGGTAATGTTATCAATCTTAATAATTTAAATGAACTTCAAAGGATTACATTTCTAAATCACTTGATAACATAAATCCGAGTTTTTCTTCCAGAAAAATGATTGAAAATTCATAGTTTCAGTCTTCTTTGTTTGCGGCAAAGTCTTTTCGAAATACTGTAGCATCTTAGTACAAACATCTATCGAGCCAAGTCACTAAAATTTCTCACATTTCTGAGTTACCTTCTCGAATATTCGCCTGACTTCGAGCTTTTTGCACCAATTCGATAGCCTGCAAAAGTTCTAAGCCCTCATATAAGTGCAGATAGGCGATCACAACGTGTACACTGCGAAATGCTCCATATGTACAATGAACATACACTCTCTGAAACAAGTAAACGAATAAGCACAAATATTAGGTGGATCGGGCTTACTCGATGTGTTTCTACCAATAAGTTAAGATATTGAGCTCCTTTCACTGCTCGATGGATCAAGCTCTCTGGACAATCTTCAATGGGATAATTGTATGTTGGGATAGAACCTTCTTGTACCGCTGATTTTCTGGCTCTTTTGCACCGAGACCTGTCTTTAGGCGTTTCTAAGCAGAAAATTGCCCCGCAGTTCTCACCCAATAACAAGTCTTCCTCTTTACTGTCATTGATACAGGAACCTTGATATTAAATTGTTAGTTATTTCCTTCTGAATTGAAATACCCAGAACCAAGCGGGAATTGATTTCCGAAAAAATAAACTGCTCGTATCGGGGCTCTTCCACGAAGAGAATACTGTTTTCGTTTATCAGCACTCCTTTCTGACGGCCCTCGATCATTTTTTCGGGGTTCAGCAGATATTTTAGATCAAACCGTCTATTCTTGACCACTGATTTTCTTGCTGTCTTTAAAAAATAAGCGTATATATCTATTCGCTCTTCGGTTAACGGAATCCAATAAACATCAGAAACCCAATAATCTCCGATCGGATGCTCTCGACAACTTTCAATTCTTAATTCTGTGCAATTTTCATGAAGACCCAAGCATCGACTGACTATTCCTATAGATCTTCTACCTCGCGTTTCTGGACCAAACATGTCTTTCAGCATTACTTTGATTTTCTGGTGCTGCCATCTATCTTCTAAACCGCCACAAAATTTGAATTTTTGAAAAAAAAAAGAGAAGAGCGTTGTTACCAACTCTAAATCGACGATTGGCCGCGTTCTCCGCTCTAAAGCATCTCCTGAGCCCTTGCTCCCAGCGAATAAATCCTTGAGATTTCAGTTCCGTGGGAGCTACAATATACTTATAATTAAAGCGTAAGGCTGCGCCTTCGAATTCAATGGTGACTGTCTTCGACCAGTAATCGCCCTTATAATCTCAATCAACTAAACAACGAGGGAAGCAGCTAATTACATGATAGCAGTCAAGTCGAATGGCTGACTCAAGTCTCATCCTCTCGTCTTCGCCGTTGCATAGCACGACATACACAGAGTCTCCGTAATTGCATTTGTAATGGAGATTGAATGTAACAAAGCCTTTTTGACTCTCACTCTTCATAAATTTTCATATTCCAGTTAATTATAACTGGGTTGAACGTAAAGGAGAAGTCTGATATATTCGAGAGAGGTACTGAACTGAGTAATCCAGTATGGACGATTGAAAAAAGCTAATTTAATCGCGATGAGGAACCAGACATTTTTTCTAGAGTAAAAATCGTTTGGTTAGAATTATGATTATCGAGGATTCATTGGTGACGGTACGGGCTCGAATTCGAGGACTTCTTAAAGCTTCTATAGAAAGAATTTCGAAGCGTTGAAGTCAGTGTTGAGGGAGAAAAAAAAAAGATTTCAGGCGAGTGAATTTTCGAAGTTAGAATAATTGATTGACTTCGATCGATGTTGTATAAGATAAAACTTGTAATAATTCAGTATAGTACGTATTTTCGTATGATTTATTAATAATGTTCGTAAAGCAAAAAATAGATTTTTAATTTTTTTGTGTTCTGGAGTCAAATGCTCACTCGCCTTTTGAACTTTTGAAGAGGCTGCATGTGTTCAATAAGCGCAGTTGAAGACTCCAGAGCTATGAGGAAGATACACCTGAAAAATATAAAAATTAGACGTCGTTTTTGTGGAGTCTTACATCGTGAAGATAATAAACTACAGCGAATTCTATGAGATCAGCTTAGAACAGTAGTCTCTTGAATAGTCAGACAAAATTGAAGCGAGCATCATGAGATGAGTTGCGAGTTGCAATATCTCTAGCTACAAGGAATGAATACGAAGGCGGTATCTACTGATTCGAATTGAAAAACGAAGGTTCTAAAGGAGTAAAGCAGGCATTTTATCCAGGCAACTATGATGCAATATACGATTAATTCTTTCACGGAGATTTATACATCTTTTCAGAAATTATCGATATTTCATGAATATTCTCTGGATTATGTTTGCCTCATCGAAATCAGCAATTAATTAAGTTTCTATTTACTGACCTACACTTTTCCGGTTCTAATCATCTGAAGAAATAAAATCAAATGCCTTTTCATAAAATAGGGTGATTTCGAAAAAACAGATTTTGCAGCTTTCTCATTCTTCTTTCTCAAACTGGCTATTCTTTGTTCGCTTTTGCAAAAGTTGCGTCAATTCAAGTTCTCTAATACATCCGAAAATCTTCAGCTGGTTCTCAGACCATGCTGTATTTGTTTGGTGATGGTTCAAATTCGAAAGAAAACTTTGTCTTGTTTTATTCAGAGAGATGGAACAATTCAAAATATCGACATGAGAATTAGAGCTTCCCACAATTTTAAGATCAAGGATTTAGCAAGATGGATATTCGGTTGACCTCAAAATTCGTGATTGTAGATTCAAGTTATTCGTTCATAAATACGATGGATATTTTGGAAATATATGACAAGTGAGTCTAATATTGTAGAAACTAGCGAAATCTTGCGAAAGGGATACTTCTTGAAATTATCTTCTGTTTGGGCATTTAGATGTTCTTTTAGGAAAACAAGATAATTCGATCTAAATCAATATAGATGTCTCTCAAGAAATTTGTTTCAATCGAATTTTCTGTCTGCATTGATGTACTTGACTATTAGAATCCAGCCTCGATGAGGTCATCATATTTATTGGGTCCTAATTGAAAATTTGACTACCTTAAAACCCATCCAAGGAGTTCTCAATAAAAATTGTTGAAGCACATAAGTCCTCAAAAAATTCACTATTTCCTTTTTCAAACAGAGAGAGAGTGAGAAAAAAAAGAAATACACAACTCTTTGTTATTTTCTTGAGTAGTGTCTAAACTTTCCACTGTTTGCTAAAACAAAATGTAAGTATAGAGGTAAAAACACCTCATGTATGTTAATGTGTAAAATGTATTTTAAGAAAAAGCATTAAAGCTTACTCGAAACAAACTAATTCCCAAATTTCACCGTCTTGCCACTATGTAGATATTCTTTTCTCGTTTCTTCCGTCTGTAACTCAGTCTGAGTTGCCGGCTTTTTCAAAATCGACGTTTGAGAATTTTGATTCACGAACAAAGGCTGCAACGAATTAACTCGCTTGAAACTAATCGTTTGAGACCTCTTAGACTTATCACTCTTCGTCTCTGGGCTGAGACTTGCCGCCTCTTCCACCACATGATTGATTTTTGAGTAACTTATACTCCGCATTCTCGTTTCGTTTCTCATTATAGCAATTTTCTTGGTCATCGGTGATACGGATCCATTCCTCCTCGGCTGTATCAGCAAGAGCTTTTTTAGCTCGTCCTTTTCTTTAAGCCTTTTCTTAATCCTTTCAATTAACGCGTCAACTTCGCTAGGGCGTTCACCTACTGCTAACCTCTCCGTTGAAATTTGCCCCATAGAAACTCTATTAGCTGCTGTTACGCTAGTGTACTCTGGAAAAGATAGTTTTCTTGACAAAGGGGTAGTATCCATTGAATTTGAGGCTCGAACATGAGGGAATTTATGCTGAGGCTGATTTAATGGCTTTTTCCTGAACTGTGCTCGATCCGTCTGAGGATTTCCCAACATATTCTTTAATTTTGAGAAACCTGCTGAGGCTTTGCATTCAGGAAAATTGCTTCGAAAGCATTTTCCTTCCTCCACTTTCTGAGAGAAGGTTAATGGAGGAAGTCTGGTAGGGGACTTATCGAGGTTTACCCTCTCGGTTACGATGGAAGGAGATTCTGAATTATATTTGATGGCTCGCGTGGGCGAGTTGCCTCGAGTATGGTGTGTCTGGAGCATAAATCAAGGTTATTGATTAAAAATTAGATAAAAGCTGAATAGAGTTAATCATAAATTTTTTTTATGGTAGGAAAAATTCATGAAGTAAATGGCACAGAGTAAAATGGAGTCTTTGCTGGGCGCATAGGCTCGCCGACTTTCGAAAAGCCCCGTGCTTGAGAGACACTCGCATGTTCGACGAGTTGAAACTAAAGAAACCAAGCAATTGTACTTCATGGAGGTGTTGGCTATCTATTGAATATATTATTTAAGGCTCCGCCGATCTAATAATTTAAAAAGTACGGTTTCCTGAAGGTTAGAGCACCTATGGACCCTGCTTATTGAGAAAAGAAATGATTTCTGTTCATTATAGAAAAATGAGGGTGTTTGAGGCATCTTAATCGAATAGCATTCAGCATACTGTTGAAATAAGAGGAATTTTAATTATTGTGTTATTAGTGGTTATCTCACTTTAAATTTAGCTCCATTTCGATATATTTTAGAAGAAAGGAGTCTATTTATTGCTAACTTATTTAGTATAGCTGGCACTCTGGCTTCTAGCCAAACGATCAATCTCTCAGCCGAAGCACCGATTTTTTTTCCTTGCAAAGGGAATCGTGAGATCTTAACCAAAACGGAACAATATTTTATTTGATAATAACTCATTTTGAAAAATTTAGAGAATTTCTGAGTTAAAAAAATTAAAGAAATTGAATTAAAACTGAATCGCATCACTTTGTCAAAAAAAATGCATATTTCAGTGAAAATGAAAGTCGAAAGAAACTATTCTATGGACATTTACATATAATATAGCTTATTTTTGAACTCTCCTCAAGTTGAGGTCTTTGATGCTCAAAATTGCGTAAAGAAATTATTAGAAAAGTATTTTTCTCGCATTAACTTTGCTCATCAGGAAACCGCACGACCTTTTGGCTTATTTTAAACGTTCTGCCAGGCTTCGGGTGGCCAGGCGAGTTTTCTTGAAATTTGCTCGAGGGACTCTTTAGAATCGATTTAGTCGGATTTGAATGAGGCTTTGAGAAGCTGCTTTCTTCTGGAGGAGAGCTGTCTTCCATGATGCTTTTCGACGACAATCTCCTCTTGGGTTCTGTAGCCTGCCCATTTTTCAGAATGTTTCGTAGCAGATTCAGCTCTGGTGAGATTGGCAGCGAGCACGTTTTATAATACGTGCTTTTTTGCGATGCTTTCTCCGATTCCATCGAAATTCGAAGCGCGTCCTCGAAGGAAAGAAGTGCGGAGGGAGTGTCGATCTTGATGGTTGGTTTATGAGTCGGACTTCTCCTATAGTTAGTCTTCAGGCTATAAGGAACTTTTCGGTTTCCCTTTGGGCTAGTTGCTGCATGAGATTGCTTGGTCTCTTTGATAGAAGGGCTGCAAGTTGGAAGGTGAAGCTCAGGCAGTTTGAGTGGTGCCTCGTTTAATTTGGTATTTTCTCTGTGGGCGGGTGACTGTACGATGGCTTTGTACTTGAGCATCACCAAGCTAACGCTCATGCTTCTGCGCTGGAGAGGCTCATTATGATTATTAAATAGTGATTTTGGAGTCGAGATTGCCCCTGACATGTGTTTAACAAATTGATTATTAGATTAGGTATTGGGATGGAAGTTAGTAATCTAAATGATTTGTGATTCACAGGAAAATTCAAAACTAAAATTTTATTTAAGTGAAGAACACTTTTTCCAACCTTGAATAAATTTATTAATCCTGATTAACTAAACACAATCTCTAAAAAGCCCGAATCACAGTTTAATAAATTAAGGATGATGATATCACTTTGGTCAAAGGCAAAATTGTTTAAGAATAAAGAAAACTTCAAGAATCCGGTCACTTGGCATTGTGAAAGCCCCTGATTACCAAATAAGCAAATCGAAATCAGAATATCATGGGGAACAAAAAATCATAGATCAGCTCAAGAATGTAGCTTGTAAACCGCGAGCGAATTGGAACAAGCAGGATATCAGTGTACTAATTCTTCATTAAAGCTGAGGAGTATTCGGTTTCTAGGTCAAAAATGATGGGTTGAGAAGGTCAATTTAGGCTATTTACTATATTTCATTCTTTTTCCACTGCGCGGTATGAAGTGACATGATTTAATAGCTATTTAGACGAGCGAGCTTAACAATCGTCCCCCAATGACAGACTCTCTGATTGCTGAAATAGTTCAACAAAGCCAATTTGATTGAAGTTTCTTCGGATAAGTTAGAAACGGCCTCTTCTTTACTTTGCAAACGAAGCCAGAAGTAGTCTATCACTTTGCTTATTTTGGTTCGTGTCTCACTCTCTTTGGGTTGGATGTTCAAGGAAAAATTAACATTTCTTTGAGAATTACAATTTCCTGATATAAAAATATGGATCATATTGGAAAGAACTCGTTGTCTGCAGAAGTTGTAATGATGGGTTCGGAGAACGTTAGGCACCTGGCATCACGTTGGCAAAAAATTTCGCATTCAATTGCCTGGTCTGCTTCTCTAAATAACTGCGAGAAATTTTTATTTCAGATGAGAATTTACTAATATAACTTAACTGTTCATGATTACTGTATATATTAAAGACAAAGAAGAAATGCATAAGATGTAATCCATTGACTTTTCACTCTTCAAAGAAATTTCTAACTCGTCATTAAATTGCGAGTGTTTACCTTTATTTTCTAAGAAACTTTCAATATGCTCATTCTTTAAACAAAAAAAAAATTAAAAGGCGCCTGCGCATACCCGCAATCTTTATTTCTTCGGGAATTGCTTGCTCCATTTCTCTCGATTCTTTCTAAAAGAAGAAATGAAATGCTCTAATAGCTTCCCTGCTTGTTTTCCAACAGAATATTGCAGCGCCATTAAAGGAATACTGCCTTTGAGGTCAGTCGCTGATATCAAAGTAATGCTAACTTTCTTTGGATTATCTTTATCCTCTTCAAAGATCATCACAGAGGTATCCTCAGCCCTTAGTACGCCTTTCCCAACCGGAATTTGGTCATATTCCACAGTTTGCAGCATAAGCAGCCAAAATCTTCCGTTTCCTCTTGGGATGCCTAACTTATCAAGCTCTTCTCCATGCGATTGGCTGTTTATGTAATAGCGATAGTGGACAAAATCCCTGTTGGTAATTGGGAAAGGCATCTTCATTTCGTGATGAATCAGGTCCTCGTTCTCAGAAAAAGATTGGACGATTCTCATGCTTGAGAATGTCCCGTCCCATTGCTTTCGCATCTCTAAATTGATGTGCATTTGAGCAAGCATATCAATATCGCCGTCCATTACAGTGGCAACAGACCGCACGCCGATGTTAGAGTCGCCTTCCTTAAATTTCACGTACACTTGTTTCTCTTTGTCTGTTGAGGGGAAAAAAACTTTTAGTTTCTTTGAAACGAGAGCAGATAGTACCGTTTTGATCGAGCTTCCAAGAAGAGTAGTCAATATTGATGAGATCTTTTATTTTATTTATATCAAGAGGGAATGGAGCGACTTGTTGAAGGAGTTTAGTTGAATTAGCACTCGTCGTTGTCGTAGGCGTCTTAAAACCATTAACATGGTCTTTCTGTGACGAGTCTACCGTGAGATCACGTCTATCGGTGTAGTATTCTAAAACGAAAAATAAGGAGCATTAGATCCGAACGAGTAAAGAGAGAAAATTTACTATAATTTCCAAAATTGTCCTCAAATTCGTAAAAGACTTCTTCTTCACTCTCTTGGAAGTAATCAATATCTACAGATTTATAACCTCTTATGCGGAAGGATTCTTCAACAGAGCCGTTTTCATTCCAATTAGAGGGGCTATCATTGTAAAATGCTGCTCGATTCGCATTGAGGTTTTCGCTTTTGGAGGATTGCCTTGGCTGTACTTGATTGACCACTTGGTTGCAAGATTCAATGAAGGACGCTATGAAATGAATAAGAATTTTCAATTATAGTCAGAAAGGGTACCAATAATGGCTTTTTTCGATGGAATGACAGCAAAGATGAAGCGGTTTTGGAGGATGTCAACATGCCAATCAGTTATTGCGCGGTCTCCTTGGCCAGACAGAAAGAGGCTGTGAATAAACTTATTTATGGAAGTCTGGAGGAGAGAGAGCGTGGAAAGGTAGAGCTCATAAATGAGCACTTCTTGCCTGTTTTCGAGACGCCTTCCGAGGTAAATAGAGGTGTTGGAGAGCTTCTCGTGAAGCTGAGAGGAAGCGAAGTGTTGCTGTATAAATTTATGCATTTAAGTAAAACTTTTATCAGATAATCAAGCTTTCTTCCTTTTAAAATTTAGAATAAATAGAGTACTAATAAAATTCATCGCTGTAACCAATTTATTTCAGGTTCACACAACGAAAAAGATTAATGAATAACTTCGAACTGAATCTAACAACCTAAATTATATAGTGTGCGGCTTTGGTGGTTGCCCTGTGTAGTATCTATCAAATCTGATCTGAATGATATGAATTCCAAAAATAATAAAATTTAAGATATGATTTCTGTTGTGAGAAGACTGTGCAGTTTTTCTCTTCGATAAACCATCCGCTGTCGAAAAAGCTGTGATTTGAAATGCTTATGTATATTATTTGATTAGTATGACTTGGAATTGGAAGTTTGACCTCGAGAGATATATGGATGGGTTGTTATAAAAGAAGTCGCACATTTTCTCATAATAGTATGTTTCTTTAAAATGTGCTTTTGTAGAAACCAATGGCGTTATGTCCATGTTCATTTCAGATGGCAAGATTATATTATTGAGTCTTGTTTCATAATCCAATAAAGTTCAACCTGGAGCGGACAAGTCTCTCTTGTGAAGGAAAAAAAAAATACAGAAAAGATTCTGAAGGTCTAAAACAATCTGGCATCTCACTGAGACTGTTTTAAGGAGGAGAAAAATAAGTCTTTAAGAAGTTAAATAGAAATGTTGTTTGAGATTGTGAATGTATAATTCCGGTGGAATTTTACTCCTAACCTAAAATTACTTCAAAATGTGGATTAGTGGATCCTGCCTGTAGCAAATTTGTGTATTTCAAATGAGAATTCTATTTATTCTGATTAATCTGGTTGATCAAGACCAAGAAAGAATTGATTCACCAATAGAATTTTCGAAGAACTCCTGAGAAAGCTAAAAACGCTCTTCGGACGATATATACAGACTATATAGATGGCATAGAAATTGTAATACTGCCACAAAACAATATTAAAGTCAATCCGGAATTTGCTTTCTCTCTTCAAGTTAAGCTCCGGAATATTTAATTCTCTCTTCTTCTGGGTCATTGTGTGAAAAGGCTTGATTATTAAGAATTCTTAAGAAGAAAATCGCTTTAGTTTTCCTGTGTTTATTCTCTCCTCTCAAAGATCTAGCTGAATATGAGATCAAAAAGTCTATTGAGATAAATGAGATTAAAAGAAGCCTTAGAGTGGAGTGCAATGGTTAAAGAGGAGTGGTGAACAAAATAAGACTTGAGGTTGCTAAGTTGTTTATACAAATCATGAAGAAAATTTAAACCTTTTTCATGTCGGGTTACATTTTTGAGATGAACTTGATTATCAAGAGGTTCTGAAACAAGCTGATGAATTCATTGCCAAATGGGAAAAATGGCGAAAATTTAGCTTGAAAATCAAATTACAAACCTCAATGAATTCATCCGAAGATCTTAGATAATTTGGAAAGTCAACCATGATTCTAATTTTTGCAGGTTAATCACTCGACAGTTTGAAGCAGGTTGGTAATCGGATATATTCCACTGTTACATTGACAATTCTCGGTCTCTAGAATTGTAATGACTACAATTATGTTAATTTCCAGTTCGATTAGAATTTGGTGGTTTATTTGTTTGACATGCTGTCTTATATACTTAATTACTGGTAGAGAGATTTTAGTATGGAGCATGCTTCTCACGATAATGTAAATTCCTTATATTATCTTATGAATGTATAGCAAAGTTATCCAAATAAACCACCAGCACAGTCGTCATCTTCATCAGAATATTCCATTTTAGAAGAAGGATCTTCATATGTTGGAGTCGTGTTATTACGTTCTATCATTTTACTCTCTTCTTCTAGAGTGAGTTTTCTGTCGACTTTCCTTGAAATGACTAAATCACTTGAAACTCCTTCAATGTCGTTATAGTAGCAACGAATGTAAGCTGCACTGAATCTTGCTCCATACCATCCTGCCCAGTATTGCTCATCTTGCCCAGAAAGCACTAATTTTAAAAATTTAACATTTTTATCTTTGACTTCAGAAGGCTTGAAACATATTTCGATCTTCTTGTGCACTGAGCTATATGAACCTTCGACAAAAGTAGACAATTCTTGGTCACTTACAAATACTTGCTGCTTGAAAATTTCCTGCTCTTCCGTGTCATAAGCTATCAAGGTAACATCACCATGAGACTTGCAGTCAACTCTTCGGCTCATGTAGCATCCTCCTTTAAATATGGCTCTCTTCATTAAGTCTTCAACTGTGATTCCTGGAGTCAGAA
>ENA-UOTZ01000099-UOTZ01000099.1-compost-metagenome-genome-assembly--contig:-NODE-99-length-62415-cov-37.576181_pt1 | contig 62415 bp, 46 predicted proteins | sample MGYA00238144_ERZ746983 | MGnify/ENA primary metagenome ERZ746983 (study PRJEB28759, sample SAMN06268863) | compost metagenome | isolation source: single cell | place: USA: California, Emeryville, Joint...
CCTGGATGCATAAAATTGTGTGATAGCTTTAGAGATTGAAGGAATAATAAAAATGAAAGTGAAAACAGCACTTGTAGCCAGCTGGATACATATATTACATGAAACCAAACTTCATCAAAATAATTTGGTGTGACCAAGCCCAAAACGATGGTGTATCATATTGATTCAGTGGGGGTAGTACACTCGTTATGGAAGAGCAGTTGGAATCACGCATTTAGGGTTTTGGGGAGAGATTTGCTAAAAAAACTTTTGTTAAGAATAATCCTTGCATCTAGTGAAGGAGATAAACGAGAATAGCTTTCAAGTAACTTTTTGTTTCCGCAAGAAGCATCTCGGAATGGGTCGACAGATCGGGTTCTTCATTTCTTTCGTATTCCTGATAGATATGTTCATAGCTCTAAGTAAAAACGAGAAGTTTTATCCATTTATTACCCTGTGACCTATGCAATGGCTATCAGTGAAGTGTATTTGCTACGTATGTTCACCTGAAAATAAAGTGATAAAACATCATTGTAAAGTGAAAATAGAAAAAATGTTTGCTTTCATATCGAATTTAGTGCTATTTTTTCCGAAAGTTATTGAGTCATTCACTGAATCTGTGCTTGATAATTAGATATTTGCTTTCCTCTGTGCAATGCAATTCGTTAAGACATAATTTGTACTTCAGATTTATGAAATTATGTGATAAATTTGGAGATTGAAGTGATGATCGAAATGAAGACGATAAAGATCAGTCAGCTGGAGACATTTAGTACAGCATTTACTTACTTAGAATCGAATCAAAATTCACCAAAATATTTTGTTGCAACCAAGCACGAAAAGTTGTTGTTCATATTGATCTCGCAAATATCGTGGAAAAAAAGTTCTTTATGGAAGAGCAGCCACCATCAAAAAAAATCAAAATTCTAAATCAGCAGGACTGACTCAAAGTCAGACTTTGAAAAGCAACTAATCCAGTCAGAATATAATTTCTAAACTAGTTATCCGAAGGAAAGTCTACTACCCAGATAATTAAATCAATGCAGAAATACATTGCTACCTAAGCGTGCGGATAAACTTTAGATCTAGAAGCATTTGCCAGTTTGCTACCTTGAGAAACAAGAACATGATCTACAATATTCCTAACAGGACCACTTGAGGTGGGTATCAATAAAGGCTCCTGAGACATGTCATGAAGCTTGTAAGCATCCTCTCGTCTCAGTGAATTACTTGCTCCTTGCTCCAATACGTTCGAATCCTGGAGAACACTCCGATCAATTGCACTTCTTTCTATCGTGCTTCTATCTATCACAGGCCTATCAAATGTGAGTGTACTTTTCATGTATCCTCTTCTACTCGTCCTTGTAGTTCTATTCAACATTGAGGGGTATTGAGGTCGTGGCTGAAGGTCCTTTTGTTTATTAAGCAAAAAATCTAGGTCTTCTTCACTAAAATAGTGCCGCTTAAACCGCTCTTTTGCCTCGTATTCAGCTCTGATAATTTTATCCAGCGCTGAATCAAGGATCTGTTTATCAATCACTGACGATTTCACGTTATAAATCTTCATAATCTCCTGATTGAACTGCCTCATCTGCCTTGTCATTCGGTCATCGTTATTTTCTTCTCCACCAAACAGTCTTGCCCTTATTCGTTTTGCCTTCTGTCTGAAAAACTGTCGTATTTTGCCTGGATGAGTGTCTTTGAGAAGACTCGTGATTAAAGTAAATCTTCTTGTCGGACTGCTGTCTTGTCTTCTCAGTTGGGGACCTCGCGATGGTTCTCTCTTCGTATTTATCGGAGATAAACCGGCTGCAAACGTTGATAACGGCCTTGGTCTTAAGACCGCTCCTGGAGTATGGGAGCGCACCATATCATTATTCGAGACTGAATTTGCTTCTCCCCTAGCACTGAAATCTGAGAAGCTTGATTCCTTTTGTTTTCCTGGTGAAACAGCACCAGAATCCTTATGTTGTGGAGAAAAAGCTGACCACTTGCGAGTTGGAGTAGGCGAGACGGAATCTTTATCTTGAGGAGAAAAAACCGATATTTTGAGATTTGGAGTAGCATCTGATCCTCTGCGATTTGGAGTAGCATCTGATCCTCTGCGATTTGGGGTATCAGCACCTGATCCCCTTGGAGTAGAAGAGCCTGATCCTCGATGGAGGAAAGAGAAAGACTGTCCGAGAGAAAAAGAGCCGAATTTGCTTTTTACCGATTGGAGGAAACCCTTTTTATTTTTCTTCATGTGATCAACAAGGATGAGAGTTGGGATTCTTGATGGGGATTGCGGCACTAAGGAATCCATTTCTTGGTCATGATCCAATATTCTCTGTATTTTCATACAAGTGGTTCTGTGTAACTTCATTTTTTCCAAAATTGAATGGTAATACAACTGCAAAGTCTTTCTTTCCGAATGAACAACGGATATCGATCCAGCGCATTGCGTTCCCATTAATGCCGTCATTTTTCCTTGTAACTTCGCATCAGCTTCTGCTCTTATTCCCACAAAGCTGTATAGACCTCTTTTTTTACGAATAAACTGCCAAAGATGCTGGAAGCTCCAAATCGCAATACTGATACCGAATGCTACTAACCATGTGTACCAGAGCCCCACAACATCTTGTATTCGCAGATATCCCACTCCAAACTCTGCTTTACTCTCACAACTCTGGGCAGTATTGGATGCAAAGTACTCGTCTATCCATTCTTGCTGTGTCTTGTTGCTGAAAGCCATGACCAAGCCATGATTAATCAGCTCTTCATCCGCACTGTCCACGTTAGAATGCATCATGAAGGCAAGGTCGTATTTATTGAAATTCTTGAGGGCCGGATAGAAATTGCATTGGGTATATGCTACAAACTCAACAATTGGATCATCGTAGGCGACATATGTGAGCTTTTTTGTGTAAATGTAGTCGATAAGGTCTGAAGTATAAGAGATGTTCCAGGGAACTTCTCCCCAATATGCGTTCACTGATTGAATAACAACTGTGTATGTACCAAACGCATACAGACGGCGTCCTGCAAGTGAATATACATCTGTTATTCCCCCGAAACTGTTGTCTTCATTAAGGAGATTGGTTGTAAACGCGACATACACCGTCATTATGACCAGCAACAAGACTTTCAATGAGAGGCCAATCAGTCTGGATGCATTCGTCAAAAAAACGATATCGTCTACTTTGAAAATGTTGCCTAGTCCATTGAACATGTAGTTGATGACTGAAAACGGCCGAGATTCGTAAAATTACATAATAATTCCGACTAATAAAGGAAGAAATATCACCAGCGCTATAGATTCGACTGCAAACGTCCTCAAGTAAAAAGTCGCTTCTGGCTGATAGTAGTAGAGTACTGAGATACCGGTAGATATTGTAGGCTGAGAAAATCTGTATCCTGCGTTCATTCGATCGATTGTTATTGTGATTCCCGAGGTAGCTCCAAAAAGTCCAGGACGCACTGGACTTTCTGCTAGTGCTACGAAAATATCGTCCCAAGTTGTGCAGTTAAAGTAGTAGTCCTGACCTTCGGTCCAGCCAATGCTCGCGAAAACGTGTCGCATGACGCTGATTTCTATTCCATTGAAGTGAGCAGGATTAGTCGAGTCGTCGTAAGTACAGTTAGTGATAGGATCGTAAGGGCTTACAAGGATTTCTCGTTTTATCGAAAGCGATAAGTTGAGCAATAACAGCAGAACGAGAGAGAAAAAAAATCTTCTATGCATTAGAAATTGCTGCTTTGTACGTTTGAAATTTTATTTTACTTCTATTAAAAGATTTGAAGTTGTATGATGAGAATTAATTTCAAGACCTTCAGATAATAATTTAAAAATTCGATTAAATGAATTATTTTGAGTAAATTATCTCCTTTGATTTAGTTTATAATCAGGCAGAATTTTAAAAATTTTGTTCTTTGAATGTGAAATTCTTTTTGGTCGCTTCTCAACGAGAATGCTCAACCTTCTCTACAATGAGTCTACCTAAGGCCTACGCTTGTGAAATTTTCTTTTCCGGCTTACTTTGATGGCAATACATCATCTCTCGTTAATAAATTAATCTGCTTGCACGTTGGTTAAAAAGAATTTTTTGATTGGTTAATTATTTTGAAAAAGCACTTTAAATTTAATGGGAGAAAATTTTTTATTTGGATGGAATACGAGCTATATGAACTATTAAGAACACTTACGAATTGCCATTATTTTGCAGCTTCCGAAGAGTTTCGATGATAAATTTAGCATTGAAGGCAGTTTAAGTATGTAGCTGAGATCTTTCCAGCTTGTTCAAGCAACCATATCAATAATGAAGTAGTTTCATATTTCATAAAGATTGAACACCTCAGATTTAGGAGCTCGGGAATAATTTATCAAATGCTAACACCGGCTACAGCACGTTTACCTTTCTGGGCATAAAAAAAATAGTTTCAAATGCGCGCCACTTTCGATGTGACTTCTCTGAGGAGAAAGAACATGTTTTATGGTGTTTCTAATAGATTCTCGAGAACATGGAATCAACATTGGCGAAGGGGAAGCCTCAAAACGGCCTTGATTCTCTACTTATTTGATGGATTGGCAGTTAGATTGTCAAAATTCGTGTGTGTATTATGCTCTTTTACATGTTCCTGATATTCATTAATTCCTGCTTTCTTTATGAATTTAACTCAAAGTTATACTTGTTTATTCTGACCTGGGTGTTGGTTCTGTTTCTTTCGTAAGAGGTCAATGTCTTGTTAGCGAAAGTAGTCAGTCTTGAGCCGCTTTTTCGATTCTTGCTTCGTTCACGTGATCTTCTCCCTTGACTGAATAAAGACTCTGCTTATCTATCACAGAAGATTCCGGTTTATAAATTTTCATGTATTTTTTATTGATTGATTGAGACAAGTGTTTCAACTCTTTCGTTGGTTGAATATCGTTTTTTTTTCTCATAGGAATAAGAGTTTCTGAGCAATATTTCCTTTTTAAGTAACAAAGCGCAGGGTATCTTGCCCTTAGTGCAATTTCCAGAAGATTTAATAAAGTAGCGATGTAAGACAATTTTCTCGAACTCTATAATTATGACCACAAAATAAAAATGAAAAAATTGAAAAATTGAACAATTTCTGTTCCAGAAAAACAACAGAGTCCGAAACAGAAGGTTTCTTGCCAGTCAGACATAAAGAATGAACTGTTTTCTTGAAATATTAGCATGGTATCCTATATAAAGCTCCTAACTTTAACTGATACGATTAAACATCTGTAGTCAGGGTTTTTTCTTATTAAGAAATTTATTAATTTTGTAAACGAGGGCAATAGTATGCCAATTGTTTGAGCAGAACGATCATTTAAACGATTTCCTTGAAGTCTAAAATGCAAAATGATGAAATGAAAGATTGCTTAGGGTCAATGGTTCGGAATATCATAACTAGGGATTGAAGGCCACATATTCAAATAGTTTATCATATTATCTGTATCTTCTTTTGGAGATAATGCTTTACAATTCAATATCAATGTCATTATTTCGATAAATAGATCAGATTATATTATAGATTTGGAGATACTCACCACACACAATCAGAGCTCTCTTGAAAGTATAATAAAATATTAAACTTATATATCCTTTTACCCCTTCTGCATTCTCCTTCACAATTAATTTGCTGTTCAGATGAAGTAATAATAAGCAGAATATCAGCATTCACCGTAATTTTCTGATGACGCATTGACTTCATTTCTGTAAGATTCCTCATGCTTGATTGATCCCTCATACCTGAGAGTAACTTCAGGATTAGGAATATAAAGCGAAGACAGGTCTGCACATTCAATCTCTGATTTCTCTGCATCTTTTTGGGAAGTCTCATCATAGTTCTGACAATGGCTTTCATGGTCATCCAAACTCCTATCATGATTACCACCAGAGATACTCTCATTTCCACGTTTCGAGTCCTCTCCAAGGGATCGACTGAACTGATTTTCATCAGCTTTGTCTTTCTCACTAGTTATATGGGAAGCCTGCTCCTCATATTGCATTATCTGCGATTTCTTTTCATCAATTTCAGCTGGAGACTCTTCTTGTTCTTCCGCATGTAACTCGCCGTCTTCTGGAAGTTCTCCTTTTTCTATCTCCATTCCTTCATCCCTGGGTGACATTTGCTCTGATTCTAGCTTCTCTATTTCAACGCTCTTCATTTCCTGAGGTGACCCAATTTCTTTAACAGTTTCCTTTATAGGAACTCCACGACGATGTCCTGGATTCTCTCCAAGCTTCAGATTTTCATCCTGTTTCGTCGGAAAAGAGGTCCCCTCTTCAACAGTAATTAGCGTCCTCGGCGTCATCACTTCACCCTCAGGAGGTTTACACACTTCTCTCCCGGACTCTATCGTAATTGTATCAAGTACTAAATTTCTCTTCGCTCTAATCTTCGCCTTAATTTTCGCGATTATAGGCTTTAGCTTCTGTTTATAGACCCCAATGATGTTCAAAAGCAGTGCTCCAACCAAAATTACGTTCGATATCGAAATCAAGACCAAACAGATGATCTGCACCCAAGTTGGGGTCTGCAGTGTGTACACTAGCAAGAACAGAGTAAACAAATACACCTTAATCGACCATCTTTCAATTTTGAATATTCCTCCTTGAACGTAAGGATCCCCTTGATTCAGCAACAAGAAATAAAGATAGAAAATTACCACGAGAGTTAGTCCTTGGAAGGCCGTATCAGCGAAAAGGAGAGAGTTGGCCATATAAATCAATGATTTTAGGAACATCATCACCACTCCCCAATAGAACCTCTCATTTTTGAAGTCCCGGTAGAACATACCTGCGCCTAAGATGATCAGCTTATGCGACCTTAGTTTTTTTCTGTTTTTCCAGAGGATATAAAAGATCACTGCAGGCAGTAGCACGGCCCAGGCCATTAACCCTGGAAGGATAGTGACATTCCTAAACCGGTTATAATCTTCTGTTCCGCACTGGACATTCCTGTTGCCCACCATCCAGGTCTGTCCGCTGTAGGAATCTAAACTAGAACAAGAGAGATATCTTATCATCACACCAATGATATTAGCATGTTCAGAGATAATCATACCAACTGTCATAAATAGTAACCACTTTTTGAAAACAGAGGCGTTTCTTTTTTTGTTAAATATGTAGCGGATGAGGACAACCAGCATCACTATGAAGAATTTGGCAGCCGGAGAAAGGATCACGAGGAAAGACTCGATCTTCATGATATCTTCTACTGGTCTTCCTGATTTGAGGATCAAGCAGCTGAGCGTGAAGAAAACGGTTTGGTATTGCGAACCAGCCGCGTTTTCGAATTCAAAGTATTGGTAAAGGTCCAGGTTAAGCGACATGATGATCGTAATCAACTGGGTTACAGTTGTTAGCAAACGAATGAAGGGTCCTGCACTGTTTCTATCGTTGTTGAAACCATTATTATATAATTTTTCATTTTCCTTCAAGTAAACTCTGAAGGAAAACACTTGGAGGACAATGTTGATGACAAAATAAAAGAAACCTCTCACAACCAAAAGACTGTAATCCGGACACAAGTTGCATCTGAACCCATCACCAGCCTTTGTCAAGAAGCCGTTTTCCACGTCGCATTGCTTGCAGAGGATGCCAGTAAACCCTTCGGAGCAGGTGTTCTCACCAAGGCATCGGTTATCAGTTGTATCATTGCAAGGAAGCACTATGAGTGAATCTGTGCTGTTTCTCCAGTATCCGCTCCAAACGTTCTGTATCACTCCTTTGCGGCAGGTGGCACCGTTGGGACACGACACACAGGACCCGTTCAAAGCGTAAAGTCCATCATTGCAAAATATACATTTTTGCGTCTCAGTACTATAAATTTCTCCTTTCGTGCAGTTTCTGAACTCTATTAGGAACCACGTGCTCACGGTGAATCTCTCTGATTGGTAGACCATATTCGCGCTTTTTATCTCTCCTGGTTTCCCGGAAAGTGAAATCGCTTGGTCATTCACAGTGCAAACTCCTGCAGAACAGTTATTAATGGTATACCTCACAGGATCTTGATTTGGAGTTAAGTAGAAGTAAAATTTCAGAATTCCGGGCGTTTCATCAAATACGCTTTGACGGCTGTTTTGGGTTTGAGATGCTAAGCTCACGCTCATTGCGATGCCTCCTAGCGTGTGCGATGTGACATTTCTAAGCAAGAACGAGTAGTAGGTATCATTCGAAGTTGTTTGTAGGACGCGACGAAGGAAATTGGTGTTAGAAACTAATGTACTGCTGTTTTTCTCCAGTGCTTCGTAAACAATTGGAGAACTTTCGGTATTGGTAGAAAAGTGGAGTGTCGAGGGTCCGAATGAGACATCAGAGAGACTTATTTGGCTTCCACTGCCTGTATAACAGTTAGATATTACTACATTCGGTTCATTTTCCACATATATGTAGTTTCCACCAAAGACTGCCTTTGTGCCATCAAACATAGAGCTATAGAGACTTAGGGATGTGGTGTTCAGCCAGATAGCGCCTCCTCTGTCTGAGGCGCTGAGGCTTTGAAATGTCGAGTTCGTGACTGATACTGTCACTGCTGCTGCCGCAGTGCTTCCAATCAGCAAGGCGGGACCTCTTTCACTTGAAATGTTTGAGAATGTTGCTAATGAGATTTCTACAAAAGGATCAGCTTCTAATTTCCTTCTTTCATCCGACTTCAGCCGTCTTCTGCTTGAGACAGTCGAAGACGCTGTGGAAGCTAAATAGAACGCGTTAGATGAATCTCCTTTCGCTATAATATTCTGAAAAGTCGTTTCGGTGACCGCACCTTGAACTGAAACCTCGTCAGAATATATCACTCTCAAGATGTTCGTATTTGACGTATTCAGTACCAAGTCGCTAAAGACGCATTGGTTGAGTTCAAAGCTAATTGAATCGAATTCGAAGATCGAGCCTTGAGTGAAATTAACTTTTTCAATCGTTAAGTAAGCAACCGAGATTTTCGCATGTGGAAATTCAACGTTAGGTGAATTTCTCCCTTTGATAAGAGTGAAATTTGAGTATAGGATGTCAGAGTCTCTGCGAGAATTTGGAGTGTAACCATATGTGGAATAAAAAGGACCTACAGGCCCCCACGTGTTTATGGAAAAGTACGGAATCTTGGGGTAGACCGCCATGAAAAATGGAAAAGCTGGCTCGGTGTGATATGAAGATAAACTCAACTCCAATTGAATATTTGAATCTTCAATCCTGAGCAAGCATCCGCTAACATCATCGCCGAGGGAAACGGAATCCAACAGAAGCGTAGTTTCTATAGTCGAATCTTCGAGAGGGAGGGCATTTTCAAATAAGAAAACATTTGCATACAATCCTTTGGGTTGATCATCTCCTCCCGCGTAGTTTATCACATTAGCATACACCGAGAAATAGTCAAACGTTACAGAAGATAGGTGGACCACTCCGCCATCGGAAGCTACATAGCAGTCTTCATACATATTGAAGTCAAGGTAAAGAGCAATAGTAACATTTGTGATTAATATTGCACTTCCTTTAGCAGCATGGAAATTTGTAAACACGTTACTGCTCAAATCGAAACTAGCTGTTGCAACATTTTCTTCCTCATGTGTAATTACTCTAAGCAGAGCTTCAGAATTACCAATCAATCGAATATCAGAAAATTGATTGCCTGTCAAGACTATTTTAGGAGTATCAATCACGATAGCACCGGGTTCACCGCTGCAAGTCAAGTTACTGAAATAGTTTGATCCAAATTGAATACCATTTGTATAGAATCTCACAAGAGGGATCCCAGCAGCAACACTTATATTCATAATTGAATTGTAACCAAACATTATGTTGTTACTCCTGCTGGCACTAGTGCTGTAAGAGATTGAGAGAAGCGAGGCGTCGACAGAATAAAATCTCGTGTATTCTGAAGAAATGAAAGAGATTGAATTTCCTTCGATCATAACTACTGTTGGAGTCCCGGGCCTATTATTCATTCGTGGTGACGCGATGCTCATACGTAACAAATTGGCAGGAAGATCAATTTTATCGCTGCTACGGAACGTCAAATTCTGGAACGTGTTTTGAGACACGGTTATTACATAGTTCAGAGTGGTAGCCTCAAAAGCAATGGCAGCTCTTGTAAGAACAGAGTTAGTGATCGTATTTTTATTAATTTTGAACACATTAACATACTGTGTGTCCACATGAATCACACCGACATTCTTCAATAAATCAAAGACATTCTCGATGAGGGCTCCTCGTCGCTCTCCTCGCAATTCTGTAATGTAGAAAACAACTCCCTCACCTTGGATATTACTAAATGTATTTAGAGAAGCCTCAACGCGAGAAATAACAGAAAATTTGATGAGCGTGCATCCTGTTGGTTGAATGAGCTGAAAATTTTCAAAGGTATTGTTGAGCAGCAAAGTTCCGCTGGTTACCATTTCGAAATTTTCGATGAGGATCAAATTTGCTGCTTGGATTTGGAAGTCGCTGAATGTGTTATATTCGAATCGGTACTCATGGAAAATATCACAGTAATTGACATCGTTGACCCACATGCTAAACGCAGAGGCTAGCCTGGAACTTAAGGCTATTAATACATCTCCGGTTTCAAAAGTAAATAAGAATCTATCTGTTTCACTCACCACTGCGGTTCCCCACGACCACAAGGTTCTCGTCACGGTCATGTTCTGCGCAGTAAAAATGTGGTCTCCTGCTTTAAAAAACAATGAATCATCTGAGATATTAAACTGTTGAAAATTATTATTGAGAATATAAACCAGCGGGTTCGTTAGAATGATGTAATTGGACCCTCCTGCAAGAGTCTCATTCGTAAACGTGCTGTAGATAAGAAGACTAAGCCTTGATAACCTGAGGACGTTGATTTTGTTAGCCGGATTGCTAGGACTAATGCCCAATGATTTTTCAGGAGGAAGTGTCCCGTTGACGCCGCCTCCTGTCCCTGGGCCGACGGGGGTGAACTCCTCGCCGTTTTCGAAATTGAGGTAGCTATCCCATACATCATCGGAGACTTTTTCGGCGAGGAGCGTGCTTAACCAATACACATTGTTTTGGAAAGTGGAATATTTAATGTAGTTGGAAACGTAGCCGTGACTTGCGAGTATCAAGTATGTTTGATTAAGAGTGCAATCGGACATGGTCATCGTATCAATATTGAGCGAGTAGCCATCGTTTGAGATAAACGCGTGCCATGAGTCCTCTGAGATCACAAAGTCTCCCAACATCGAGTTGTTGGTGACAGCAAGATTAGTAAATTTGAGTTTTTCTGGCTCGATGTGAGTCGGAAACGCCCTCGAAAACAGAAAGGTGAAGATGAAGACAGGGCAATTGTTGATCAAACTATTGGAGGTAGTCACACTATCGAAAGTGTGCGTTCTCTGCCCATCATACACATTGAATGGGTCGATGTCATACTGTATTTGAGGCTTATACTCGAAAATCGTACAGCCGATCAGGCTTGATTGGTCAATTGTGAGATTGGTAACTGATAATAACAGTATAGGGTTGTCGCTTGCTTGTGTAGCTGTCGTAATCTCAAAAAGCTTGAAATAATCTCGATTTGATTTGATCGTTGCGCCGCTGAGGCTGAATCCGGTGATATTGACAACTCCTGATGAGATTGCATCTGTAATCGAAATGTAACAGAAGTAAAATCTCACATAAGCAGTGCCGTAAATTTCATTATCGATCAAAGAGATCGATGTTTGCCATTGAATCTCCATGAAGTCCAGATTGAAATTTTGAAGTGTCAAATTTGTGATATTCTCGAGATTGCACATGATAAACTCTGTTTGGAACCCTGTTGTCGTGTTGAGGACGACGCTTTCGAAACTCCACTCAGAAAGAGTCAAGTTAATGATATTCGCAATTGAAAAGACATTTCCTGAATTTTGAATTAGGGGGTTTCCTTCCATAGTCAGAGTTGAAAGACTCACTTCCGAAACGTTGAATATTTCGAGAACAGCGGGTAGATAGTAATATAGGCTGCTTGAAACTCCTGCTATTGTCGATCCTGTTAGCTGGAAACTGGTAGTTCCCTCTTGGGAAGATCGGAAGGAGAGCATTGGCGCAAGCACGTAGGTAAAGAAATTGGGAGTGTCATCGGGATATTGAGGCAAAAATATCTCGAGACCTGTGACTGTTGCATCCGTGACAAATTTAGCTTCAAAGCCTGAGCAAACCGAACCGTTTATGAGCAAGGAGGCTATCGTCAATGAATCGATCCCTGTAAGCTGGATACCTCTCGAGCTTAAACTGTTGGAGGTGTCTATATTCAAAGAGGCGCCAAGATTTGCAACGGTTCCACTGTAAATGATTTCCTCTCCAGAAAGGCAGCTGTCTTCAATTGTCCATTTGGATAATGATCCAAAATTAACAGCATTTTGAAAAGGAAGGCAAGTGTAAGAGACTCCATTATCCAAGATCGTTGTTCGTTTCACGACGAGGTTGATGTTTTTAAAACCGATTTGATAGAAATCACTGAAGCTGTACTGAACAGCACCATCAGCACCGATTAAATCAAAGATAATGGCTGGAATGGTGCTACAATCATCCAGACCATTCAGAGTGGTTGCGCTGGTGTATTCAAAGAATAGTGACGCATTTGAGCCAGAAAGCAGAGTATTACTTAGATTGAATCTGTTGTAGAAGGGATCATCATTGGGGCTTGTGCTTGGAGGCTGGAATGAAATAGTGAAACTTGTGTCGCCTGAGGGAAGACTGCTAAATTGATTTAATGCATCATCGATCGAGCAAAATGGGTCTGTAATAGATCCGTCTCCGTTGTGACTGCATTCTGGATTGTACTTTATGTAGACTTGCATACTCTTGGATGCGAAGAAGAGAGCTACAAACATAAATATCCATAGATAGAAAGCCGTAATGGCTCCTTTTTGGAAAGTATTAAAGAAACAAGGCATCTTCAAATTTCTAAAATTAATATGTAAATGAGATTAATTAGGAACCAAAAATCTGTTTTAGCTTGCAAAATTAAAGAGGATAACTTACTCTCAAGTTAGTATTTGAGAATCAATTTTATTATGAATCTATTTTAATACCCACCTGTGATAAAGTGAAGATTTTCCTCGTAAGCCTCATGAAATCGGATGAGAGAGCAAACAAGATGCTGAAATGTTACTATTTATCTGAATGAAACTTTAAATTCTCTCTTTTACACTTCATTGAGAGACAATCCTCTACAATTTAGATCTATTCGTATTTTTATGAAAGAGTGTGAACATCTGGCCTTTATAATTGCTTAGAGCTCAAATATTTTTCATAATTTGACGATATTTTTGAAAAAATAAAGGAAAAGTTCGATAATAGCAGAACATCAGCTAGAAGAAAAAAAATACCACAATTAAGAACAATTTAGATAGGAACTGTATGATAATTGGCTGCAAGGTTAGGTTAGGCCCTTGAAATCAAATAGAGTCGACTAAGGACGGAAAAGAAGTGAAGAAATATGTTTATTTTGTTTTTTACTTCGAAAGTATTATCACACAGATTCTTAGAAAAGCAACTCTGTCGCCTTGCTATATTTAGCTTAATGAAGATGAGATATTCTATTTCAAATGGCTTGAGAGTAGTTGCACCAATTGAAATTGGCAAGAAGATATTGAAACAAAATTTTGTATATCATCAACAAAAGAAGTCTCTAGACCAATTTCAGCTGAAATAGGCAAACTATTCATTGGATTCTCTTTGTTCTATCTCAAAATGTTTAACTCAAGCACAACCCTCATACCTGAGAAAATTATTATATGTTCGATTTTCTATTAAAGTTTGTGAGATTTGACCTAAGCAAGTTCATTGTGAAATAGGACGCCTTTCTTCAATAGCGAAATCAGAGACAAAAAGTGGCGATCAAAAGGAACAGTTCAAGTGCTCATTCAAAATTGGCATCTCAATCAATTATACCCGAATGAGTTTCCAAAATTCTTCACTAAACTCTCATTAGGATACTAAAGTCACTACGGGACAGGCAATCTGGTCTTTTATATTTTCAAGAGGATATTTTTCCTTTCAAAGCGGGTAGATTCGAGTTAAGGATTTTAATTTGTTTAATAAGTTATTGGGATTCCAGTTGCACTTTCGTACGCTAATAATGGCGATCTACTCCTAACCCTGACCGACTCACCTTGCAAAGTCAGCTATCTAACGTTCGATACCTGCAAGTAGCCCAGATAAGCATGAAGGGATCTGCTCTGAGTGTATTAGTAAGTCTAAACTGTTCCAGATCTTTGCATTTTGGAATAGAAATGGAATTAATTTGTTGACGTCCTCTAAAACCTGCAATGAATCAACTCCAGGCTTAAGTCCCTCATATCTCCCGAAAATTCAGGGAAAACTGAACGAATTTTCATTTACTTTTGAATTCTCTGAGGCGTCATCTCAGGGCTTCACCTTGAATCTTCGAATAAATTAGAAAGTGGGTTCTTTTAGAGTATTTAACCAGTAGCAACTTGGTTTTGAGAAGACTGATCGACAATATATATATAAGAAAAAACCTATAGATCCTTGCTTACAGAATGAATTTTTATCGCTTACAATAGCCTAATTCCTGAATAACTCAACTCAACAGGCGTCTAATGGACACCGAGGGATGAATCCCTACAGAGCACATATTTTTCATATATCTCTTCTTCTTCGAAAGCAGGGTTAATTAAAGTACGAATCACTCCTAAGTTAATAACCGCCTCTTTTGCTATTCAAACGATTTAAGAGAGTTAAATTCAAGAACCCATTTCTTAGAATTTGCTCACTCCAAGTAGTTTTAGAGGGAGGCTTTTCTATGCAAACTCTATGGACCTACCTGCCTGCTCTACATAATAGTTAGTAATTAATCAATATTGATAAGATTTCTTCACAAAATACCCATTTTTCATTCCGTAATTACAGTAATTAGTACGTAAACAAAGACATTCTTTGCTTTTTTTGATAGATTCCAGTACAATTATGTTCAAATAAACGTATTCCTCTTCCATTTTGTTCCTTTTGCTAAAATATCCTATGAAAAACCGAAATTGGCAACCATCTAATAGCGATGAAGAGAGAGTTATTGGACAAAACCTTGATTTCCTGTGCTAAGATACCTTGAACATACAGACCCCTAATCCGTTTTTCTTTTTTTTTGCTTGCTTGGAATTCGAGAAGAAAAAATCTCCAATTCGAATTCCAAAATTTAACAAAATAGTCAACTTTTGGTTTTTTTTGGCTACCAAATCCATACGGTTATCCATAGAGGACTTCTCTCTCTTATTATAATGAGGAATATCATGATAATTTCTTTTCATCTGCTTGGGATGCCCGTTTTGATACTGAATAGTCATGGTAAAATTAGGATTCTCGAAAATGCATTGCTTTCATTTTTTTCAATTCCATTTTGATACCCCTCATATTGTGTTGATTTTCCTTCCATGCTGATCGATAAATCGCCTTTCTATCTTCATTTTTGGCAAAGATCAGCTTCCGTTGGATCAGAGGGTTCATGACCTTCGTAAATTTATTTCTCACCGGCTGAATCCGTTAAGATTTTTGGGCAAGTGACATCGAAAACGAGTTTTTCGCATTCTTATTTATCCTTTGTAGACGCCAATAGGCCCTAAAAAACCAACATTTCTTGGATATTCAAGCTCATTATTAACTGATATACCTTCCAGAGGCTGGAAACAGCCGTCTGATGGAGAAAAATTGAAATCGAAAAAATATTGAGAAATTTGATATCTTGAATGGCACGATCTTGTGCTCAAAGTTACATCAAAAATGATCTACACAACTTGAACTCTCAGAAAATCTATATTTGGGCCAAAACACACGTGTGAGCACTGCCCCGCAAAAAAAATCTGGATCTAAAATTCACACGTCAATTCGAGCAAAATTAGCTTCTTAACCACTTTAAATACACCGTTTTTGCTAAGGTAAATCAATTCAAAATTAAAATCGTTAAAACACAAATAACTCAGACTCAGCACTCCAAAACAAAAATGCAAGCTCCAACTTTAAAATACAAAGGACCATTCGCTAAACTCGAAGGCGAAACCCTCGTTTCCGAATACGAATACTCATACTGCGACGTTCAGACTGCCGCTGATGGCACCTCAGAGGTCAAGCTCAACAGAAACAAATACGTTTTTAAGACTGAGACTAAAGTTCCAAAGACTGGTATCATGCTTGTCGGTCTCGGCGGAAACAACGGAACCACCGTTGTTGCTGGTATCCTCGCTAACAAGCACAAAATCACCTGGAACACCAAGTTGGGAACCCACAAGCCAAATTTCTACGGCTCAATCACCCAAGCCTCAGTCACCAAGATCGGCTTCAACGGCAGCCAAGAAGTCTTTGCTCCATTGAAGGACGTCCTCCCTCTTGTCAACCCAGAGGAGTTGGTCGTCAGCGGCTGGGATATCAGCAAGGTTAACCTCGCTGATGCCATGAGAAGAGCCCAAGTCCTTGACTACGACCTCCAGAACAACCTCGCCCCTTACATGAAAGAGATCGTTCCTCTTCCAGCCATCTACTACAAGGATTTCATCGCTGCCAACCAAGAAACAAGAGCTGACCACATCCTTGAAGGCGACGACAAGGAAAAGCACTTGAACCAAATCAGAAAGGACATCAACGACTTCAAGAAGGCCAACGGTCTTGACAAAGTCCTTGTCCTCTGGACTGCCAACACTGAAAGAAACTGTGAAGTTACTCCAGGAGTTCACGACACCGCTGAGAACCTCCTCAACGCCATTAAGAACAGCCATCCTGAAATCTCCCCTTCAACTGTCTACGCCACTGCTTGCGTCCTTGAAGGTGTCAGCTTCATCAACGGAAGCCCTCAAAACACCTTGGTTGACGGTCTCCTCGAGCTCGCCACCAAGAAGGGAGTGTTTGTTGTCGGTGACGACTTCAAATCCGGCCAAACCAAGTTCAAAACCGTCTTGACTGATTTCCTCATTGGAGCCGGTATCAAGCCAATCTCCATTGTCAGCTACAACCATCTCGGTAACAACGACGGAAAGAATCTCAGCTCCCAAGCCCAATTCAGATCCAAGGAAATCTCCAAGAGTGGCTGTGTTGATGATATGATTAAATCAAACAACGTCCTCTACGAAAAAGACGAAGAAATCGACCACGTCGTCGTTATTAAATACGTCCCAACCGCCGGCGACTCTAAGAAGGCTATTGATGAATATCAATCAGAAATCTTCCTTGGAGGCAAACAAATCATGTCGATTTACAACGTCTGCGAAGATTCCCTCTTGGCTGCCCCTCTCATTCTTGATCTTTTGCTTTTGACCGAGCTCTTTGAGCGTATCACTTACCAAGATGAACAATCCAAGACTTTCATCAGATTCGACACCGTTCTTAGTATTTTAGGATATCTTTGCAAGGCACCAAAGACCAGACCTGATGTTCCATTGATTAACTCATTGAACAGACAGAGAAACGCCATTGAAAATCTCTTCAAGGTCTGCGCTGGTCTTCCAATTGATGACAATATGCTTTTACAATTTAAGAAACCTGTTCAATATGCCTAAGTTTCAGGATGTTTGTTTGATGTTTTGCTGAATCTTTCAGTTGGCTGTATGTGAATCTTTATTTTTAGGAGTTTTATCTGCTTTGATAAAATTCAACAAAGTCATTCCAAAATAAAATTCTCTCTTTAGTTTTAATTAGAGTGAATTCAAAATGTTAATAGTTGGTTCTCTCTCTTATGAGGTCAACAGATTTTGATACAGTTTAATTCAACAATTAGCAACTTAAATAGTTTCTTCAGGAATCCTTGAGTCGAAAGGTAACACGAGTCATCATTTATTGATCTATCTCATCGAAAAATAATATTATATATATATCTTATCACAGCAATGCAGGGATGCATAAGATAGAAAAGGTTCGATTGACAACATCAAGTTCCTCTTAAATTGCTTTATTTTAGGTTTAACAATTCAACAGTTCTATCCCATAGCTTCTTCCCGGTTTCATCATCAAATGCAACAGGATTTGCCAGTTTCCTGATTTTGCAATCTGCATAATAATTACCTCCGCTGAGTTTTTCATGGTCCTCCAGGGCACAATATATCGTCGTCTGAGCTCCTTTTACAGTAGTTTTGGCAAAAAATAGCAAAATCGGATATGTCAGGAAAATAATCGCCTTGATCCAAAACTTTTTGAAGATGTTTCTCTGAAACTCGCTGTTCGCAACACCGGGATGAAGAGAAACAGCTTTAACTCCCCTCTGCTCATATCTTTTGTTGAACTCATTCGCATAGATAACCTGAGCGAGTTTGCTTTGGCCATAAGGGACAGTCCAATTATAATTTTTTGTCGACATCATGTCATCCCAGTTAATTCGCTGATGCTTTTGGATGATTGCTGAGACGTTGACTATGCGGCTAGGTGCCGATTTTAGGAGGTAATCTGTGAGGAGATGAGTAAGCAAAAAATGCCCAAGATAGTTCACTTGAAATACCATTTCGAAACCATCGGAGGTTACTGTTCTCTCGGCCATCGATAGCCCTGCGTTGTTGATAAGGATGTCGAGGCGGTTATATTTCGATTTGAAGGTATCTACGAATTCCCGGACTGATTTCAAGCTGGCGAGATCGAGTTTGATGAACTCGATTTGAGCGCTTTTTACTTTTCGTCTTATTTCAGCAAGAGCTGGTTCAGCTCGAGACGGGTCTCGGGTTGCCATGATTACCGAGGCACCTAGTTCAGCCATTCTGAGAGCTGTATAAAATCCGATACCGCAATTGGAGCCTGTGACGATCACGACTTTGCCAGTCAGATTTTTGGAAATTTTACAACTTGGACCGTTGAAGTATAACTTTAACAAGACTGCTGCCCCAAACAGTGCTCCCATTAGACACCAAGATTGCAGACTTAGCATTTTCTAAAGGAATATTCGATCTTCAAAAAATATCCAAATTCTAACAGGATTAAATTTAATTTCTAAAGGCAATCAACTATTAAGAATTGTTTGTATGTGTGTGTGTCGCTCAATCCGTTCCTTCTTCGAAACACGTAAAGAACTAATATTTCTTTTTAGCAGTTTCATGGCGTCAAGCCTTTCTCTCAAAAAAATTTCACTGGTTATCAAATATTCTTACACAATTCATAAACAAACTTCTAATTTATTACTCGTTCTATACAATCTATCCATCACGTCTTATAATGTCTTCAAGGTCAGACAAAAACTTACTAGAGCCGAGCCCTTTCTCAGCATACACGAGATAAATTTGTTTCAGTTCATGCACTTTATGAGCTCCAGAGAAATTTAAGACGCAGCGCTCCAATCTATTCAATGCAGGTTCGATACTGCTCACCCCATATTTCTCTTTCAACGGAGCAAGCAGCTCTAACATAAGAAAAACGTTTTCTATCCTTTTAAATTTTACGTCCTGTGCTCTGCTAATCGTATTTACAGCGTATTTTAGCTCCTCTTCAGTGTAGTTGTAACCGCTGTTGATCAAACAAATCATCACTTTCAAAGTCCCTTCAAAACTCGTTGTAATCTCTTTCGCTCGCATTTTATCAAAAAGCCCAGAGAATAATTCGTTCTTGCTCGGAATGCCGACCCTGAAGAGATTTTCAATTTTATGAAGAGCGTTCGGAGTGAGCTCGCTAACCTCCTTTTGGGGTATCAAAGCTGAAGCAATGAAAGAATTGGCAGTTGTTAGCTCTTTCGCAAGGAGAGAGTCTCGACTCAATGTCATGATAATGCTTGAAAGCGCAAGACTCTCGTTCTCGTTTAACTCTGGAACTTTTGAGATTCTTTCAATAACATTCTTCAGTGATTCTGCGGCTTCAGGGTCTTCTTTCCTCAAGGCATCCATTGCTAGGACAGCAATGGCAGAAACTTCATTTCCTTCCTTCGATGCGATTTCTTTTAACCCTCTTTCGTATTCGAGTAATTGGTTGACTCCCACTCCGCTCTCTCGTACTAAGAATGATAGGCTTACAGCATACGACCAGTCAATCGGCGTTTGCATGGGGATCTCCTGAGCTGTTTGAAGTAACTTATTTGCTATTTTTTCACTGAAGCAGTTCGTTTGCTCCATCACCTGAGCGTAGTTATAGATATTTTCAATGTTCATAAACTCTGTTGGGACCCCGGATTCAAGGATCTTTTCTGCAGTTGCTTTGGCGAGCTGAGAACTCCTATAATGAGAGAGAGAGTATTTGTTAAATATTTTGAACAAGTTTGTGGAAGCAGGTTTCGCATAGCCTTTTATTATCATTTCCTCCAAGCGGACTGTTGTGCTTTCGTCAAAATATCCTACTGGAACGTTGCTAAGGAGCTGATATGCAAGTGAAGGAGTCAGGTTGGCTTTATGAGACTCATAAACGAGCTTGTCGAGAAAAGCTGGATAATTATCGATGTACTGAGTCAGCTCAGACTCACCGACGAGTTTTTTAAACGAAAGGAGCTCTCTGAAATTAAATTGGCTCACTGCTTGAGAGAACTGCTTTACTAGACCAATCACTGTGTCTCTGTCTATCAGTTTATTGTAATAAAGGAGATTAGCGAAGTACAAAATCGCTGAGTAATTATGGGTCCTGGTTCGTTTATTCGTCGCTCCATGTATTTGAATCGCTTTCCCATCAGAGCTAACATCAGCTGTTATTTTCGAGATAATTGAAGGAACAGCAGCTGTCTTTTTTATGTTCTCTATTATTTTTTGATCAATGCTTTCTTTGCGTTTGGCAACGGCGTAAATCGTGTCGAGATTTCCTTTGCCAGCGATAAAATTGGTAAATTCAGACTCGAGATACTTCTCAAGAGCTGACTCATCTTGAAGGTGTATCAGGAAACGAGTCGCAATTTCGTGAGCTTCTGCTGGAGAACTGGCAAGGGAAAGATACTCGGATTTGCCTGTGAGGGTAGCTGACGCGAATTGGTTCAAAAACTCAGTGTTCAGGCACAGAGTACCAGGCTTACACTCAGTGAAATTTTTATATTTCTTAAAGAACTCGTCTACATCGACGACTGAAATCTCATTGTTATAGAGCTGAGACCCAAAGGAGCTCAACAACCCAACAGAACTCATGAGATATTCTTTTTTAGTTTTCAAATCCAGTTCATGGAACCGCTGCTTCACAACAAATTCGAGAAGCGCTCTGAGGTATATATAGTCCGTTTCGAATGGGACTTGTTGACCGCATTCTTGCGTGACTGAAATCAAGAAGAGCACCAAAAATTTTGTTTGGATTTTCTGAGCTATAATCTTAACATTCTCAAAAAAGATCTTCTTCTGCTCTGCGCTCAGCTTGCTCCTGAGCTGGATATACGCTCCAATGATATTCCTATCAAGTACGAGAGCTTCTCGATGCGTACTCAGAGTAATCAAAGTATTGCTCACGTGCTGAATAGCTCTCTGGTCAAAAACCTCAAGCGTGCCAAGACTCGCGAAGGATTTAAACACAGGCAAGAGCAGCCTTGGCTCGGTCTGTAGGATGGTCTCGTTAGCTTCGCTTCGAAGAGTCAAAAGCAATTGCTGAGGCTCATAGCGGAGGTCGGATAAAGCTCTAATCGAATTGAGGAGGTCTGTTGCCTTAAGATATTTCTTCTTGTACTGTACCAGAAGGTAATTTTCGATTCTTTCAAACTGCTGAATGTTACTGTATCCTATCTTTCGCGCGATAGCGAGCACCCGACTGAACGCGATGTTCTTTGGGCTGACTCTAGCGCTGCTGTCTTTCATCGTTGTTTCGATGTAACTATCGACTAGTTTCTCGAACGCGTAAGAATTGCGGAATTTAGCGCCGATGCGCTCGAGGATACTCGCGACTTCTTCGAAAGTCGTCTTGCTTATTTGTCGGTGATGCTTGGATAAAAATTCGATGTAGGATTCAATCATCTCCTTTAGTTTAGGATTCGAGTCATTTCTTTCGAAAAACGCCTCTAGAAGCATCAAAATTTCATAAATGTTTGTATTTTCGGAGGGGTGGTAATTCGAATTCGCGAACTTCTCTAACGCTTCCACAGCATAATTTGGCAACTGCTTTGTTGAATCATGACTGAGGCGGTGAAGAAGCAAGACGACTCGTTCAGCTATTGACAGATCGTCTTCAGATAGTATGTATTTGTAAGAGTCTTGGCCTTGAGATATCAGATCTGATTTCGATGTGTTTCTCTTGTTAGAGGAATACAATGCGACTGCGCGCAGAGAATTAATCAAATCAGTTTTGGAAAACGCGGAATCAATCTCAAGCGTATTTTTGCCCCTCAGCAGCCTCCTCAAAGCGAATGCCCATTTTAACTTATCATCCTTCTGCTGTGCTTTAACTTTTTCTGTGAGGATACTTTCCCATTTTTTCATAACAAGGCTATCCTTAGGATTCAAATTATACAAAAATTCCGTTGCGAGGTTAAAGAAGTCAAGCGTCTTCATCTTAGGTGATTCGTTTATAATTCTGTCAATGAACTTCTGAATATCTGGATGCTGCTTCGAATCGCTAATTTGAATACTCGGGAAACTCTGAAGTAAGTTGAATATTTCTGCTGTTAGCTGTTTTTCGTTCTTCTCGTTGTTAGAATCGTTTACTATCCTTTTGCCACTAACTGCTGCTCTTCCGACAGCAACAACAAAGTCCTTATAGTTCCCGATTTTTTTAGGAGCACTATCCTCATGATGTGCAGAATCCATTTTCGCCCAAGTTTGCTCCGAGAATCTAGCTGCAATAAACGCGTCTTGTATAACAACATTACGCCAAAGCACTCTCGCGTGAGGAGAGTAGTTTCTCATGAGAATTGATGACAACTGCACAAGTTTTAACATTTTATTAGAAGTTTTTTGCTTATGAATAGGATATTTCAATGTTTTTTGTTCAAGTAATTAAACAGATGCAGCATTTTTACGCAAATAATTCTTCCTAAACAACCATAGATTGCTAAAGGGATCAGCGATATAAAAATACTGCTCGAGGAAGACCTGTCAATCTTAGTCTCTGATTCTGAGGGCTCTGAGCCAGAAATATTTCTTTTCGTATTCCTTTGTGAAATCGTACTTATTCAATTTAATCTCTGGTCTTTTCCATCTAAGTCCGTTGTCAACTTGCCCTTGAAGTCTGTATCCTGAGTTGTTGAACGCGGTGACGAGGCCTCCAGAAATCATGATCCACCAGCAAACACTAAACATCTTTCTTCGGTGAAACTCAGAACTAAAATTTCCTTTAGCAATTGCCAAACGAGCCAATGGGAAACCTAGCCAATGCTATTAGGATGATTTAGAGTGTTGTGATAGGGTACCGATGGCTGTGAAGATCACAACAAGACCCAAGTCAGCGCGATTGAAGTTTCTTAAGGTCTCGCCGATGGAAGGCTCGTCGATGATAATTGGGTAAGGGGGTCTTTCTCCGGCACCGCGAGTGTAACGTTGGTCTCTTCTCTTGTAGAGGTTCAAACCACCCCAGAATGAGTCGTGTGGGAAGGTGGACATATTTATCGAGCTATTAATTCCTTGAGATCACAATTAATATTTCAAATAAGAGTTTTCAGAAATTTTCAATAATGTGTTAACAAAGTGGAGTTATGAAAGAAAGAGAATAATTTACATTCAAATAAATTAGTTTGAACCAGAGGTGTTTGGAGGTGAGTAGAAAAGAGAGTAAGTATTTGCTATTTCATAAATTTCAATGATGATACGAGTTTTTTCGATGACAACAATTCTGCAGCCTAGTGAAATACCTGACGGCTTTTCGTGGTTTTAGCGTGATAAACGGATTTCATGTAAGTGCCTTTAAGTGGGAAAAATACTCAATTTTTTTTATACATTACAAAATTTCATAAGTTTGGAAATTTACAGTTTAGAACTTGATTTTATCAAAAAACTGTTTTGTAAAAATTTTGGTAGTACCAAACTAGACATGAGGAGGAGTAGCTACGATATAGGAGCTGACACTGGGAATCAATAACGTGAGAAAAATTTTAATAATTGAATTTATTTCGATGTGAGAGTACATACTGATTCATTTGCGGATTAGGCCGGTTTGCCTCGGTCTCCTCAGGATTTCTTGTATAATTCTCAAATTTTACCTCATCTGGGCGAGGTTTTCGTACCTCTGAAAGAGGTATTCCCTTGACATGAGAGACTCTGACGCTCTCAGCAAATACCTTCATTTTCTCAATCTTTTCTTTTTTTTTGATCCAATCATCAGTATAGATATTCGCTCCAAGTCCACCTCTTTTTAAATTCGCCGTTTGCTGCTGTAATTCTTTGTAATCTTTCAATGAGTATTGTTTATACGGCCCTCCCCTATCTAACTTCTTCGAAAAGCTAGGATTGAAACGTTCTGTTGAGACAGCTCTCGCCATGTGACCGCCGTAATCGTACATTAAACCGGATTGCGGGTTCATCATCTGATTAGAAAGAACGTAATTTCCTCTCTGTGTGAGGTAATTCCTCGTGTTTCCTTCATTTTCATTTCGTATGGTAATATATTCAGTTGGCTTTTGTTGAATCTACTTATAACTCGCAATTAGTTCAACCAAACAAGAAATTGCCATTACCGTATTCTGAAATTGCTCATAATGAGAGCCTTCATCGGCCGAATCGTAGATCTGAAGTCCATTGTAGGGGTCAGGCTGCTGGAATTTGCTCAATAACTCATTCGCACCATCATACCTCTGTTCTATCAAATTCGATCCTCTTGACGGCAGACTTTGAAACGAAGTTGAATGCAATTTCAATAAACCTTGTTGGCGAGACTGAAGAGGGGTTAGCTCTGACCTTTGATGCGAATTCCGAACACCGTATTGCCTGGAAGTGATCTCTTGTCTGATTTTATTTGTGTCATAATATTGCAAATTGTCGATTTTTGGCAATGGAGAAGCAGGATCTAACTCTAATAGACTCTGCTGATACGGATCCACTGCAGTATAATCTTCTTCAGCGATCTCTTGTAAACGACGCAATGAGTAAATAGGGTCATCTTCTCCGTTTAAGTCCATGAGCCTTTGAGCTTCGTAGAAAGCGTCCATATTGTTCTCTTTAGCAAGACGACTAGATGCTGATTGTTTCGGTTTCGGAGAGTACGGAAAATCATTAGGGTCGTAGTCTGAGTCTGCGCCCGTGGATTGAATAGTGAACCGTGGGCCAGCTAATGGGTAACTGTGAGTATTTGGACAGAGGGATATGAGTTTACGCTGTGGGATAGCATTGAAATGATTATCAGGAACAAAATAATTAAGTGTCTTGTCGATAGGGTCGGATTGGCGTGCAACGACTCCAGTCACGCCGGTTTTATTTACGAATGAAGAGCGGCCATCAAATCTCTGTAAGAAACTCATTGCGGATCTGAGCTGTGAAGTTGTGTATTCAGGCCACTCGCTTACAAGTCTTTTAATAAAAATTAAAGCAATCAAGTAAAAACGCAGCAAATTTTGCTTAATTCTTGATTATTGAACAATTCCTGAAGAAAATGAAACAACCAGACTCCTAGTGAGTAGCATGATAGAAGACATCTCCTTTTTTGAAACTAGAAAGATATGCTTTGTTTTTTTGCAGTTCAATTTAATAAGTGTTATTTAAAATGGAAAAGTCCTTTGATAAATATGGTATTTACATAAATAGAATATTACTCATTGAAATGCATAAAAACTCACTTAGTAGTCACTCGTCCACACTTAGCATCTTTTGCTCTGTAGTTATTGAAGATAGTCAATAAAAAATTATGCAATGTTCTAAACTGAACATCATTATCAAATGCAAGGCGAAGCCCTCCATCTACAATAATTTAGAGTTCTATTATTTCTGCATGAGAAATAATAACTCCTTGACAAATTCGGTCATGGAGTATTTGGATTTGATATTCTTTCCTTCAATTCATGGAGAGTTGAGAACCTAGCCAGCGATTTCATGTACCTTGAGACAGGGCTTGAGTCTTCATCTTCTTCATCAGGAATATTCCCGCTAGATTCGGCCAGTTCAAGTTTCGTTCTGGTCTTCGGTTTCGTGTACTTTCCCTTTGATTTTTTGAAATCAATGAAATCTTTTTGCACAGTCTCATTCCTTATGCGAAACTAAATGAAGAATAAATCCCATTTTCTCATCATGTGCTAGATTTACATCTTTTCGGATTAACTGATCCAAATACTCGAGCAGCAATGCTAACTCATTATCCGAAAAATCATCATCAAACGGCTTAATGGAAAGGACATCATAACCCGAAACTGAAGTTTCAGCAGTTTTTTCTCTACTCTTCAGAAATAATTTTTTATTGAAAGTTTCCAAAAAATTTTATACTGTTAGTAAAACGGATCTGCTTTCGGTATTCGTGGTCTTAATTAAGAGAATACTCTGAATACTCTCAACAGGATTGAAATCTATATTTATGATTGCGAAGATATCCTCCAACACACCCGCTTTCGCCAAGACCACCTCTGCCGGTTCAAGGGCCAGTCTCGTGACGACGATAATATGAAAACTTTCTTCAACCTTTTTCAAGAATCTTGAGAGTCCTGGTCTTGCTGAGGCCATTATTGCGCAATGCTGCCAAGCATATTAGATCGCTCTACAAAGGAATCAAATACCGTATTTGCAGGAGAAGATTGGTGCTCTATGTTGAATAACACTTTTTCCAAGCAAACTACAATATTTCTTTTCATCTTCGAACAATGAGAGAGGATTAAATGTTCGAGTTGTACTTGATCGAAGGCTTTCAAAATTTTAGGGGATTTGTCCTTTTCGGTAGGCTCGGGCACGTCAAAGAGGAATTGCATGCTTGAGACCTTTTCATCTGAATCAATTTGGCTAAAGAGTGAGTTAGCTGAGTCCTAGAGCAAAGTGGCAGGTTACATGTAAGTCTCTGCTGGCATATATTGTTCCTCGAGGAGGAAGAAGCTGTCGTCGTTCGATCGCATTTATTTAATCGTTATAACAAAAGTGATTCACAATTTCGAATATTGATTGGCGGAAGGAATAGTTGTGAATTGACAATAAACGAACTGGAAGAAATATTTAATAAATTTTACATTTGATAGATTGGCTATCAAAAATTTTTGTAAAAATTTCTGCTTGAACTCAAACGTATAGTAATTTAATTTCAATGGAGAGACGGTGATTAAGAAAAAATATATAAAACGATTGTTTAATGTATCCGATCCCGAGATCTCAAGTGTTCTGTTTTAGGAAAAAGAAAGTTTGGGAGCTCGGGCGCTTTCAAGGCGATTATTAGATATTTTGAAGGAGGCTAATAGATTATGAATTTACTACATCCCTTAGAATTGTTATTAGTAATTGAAGGAGAATATGCTTCTTGTCTTCTTGGATTAAAAAGATTTTATGAGAGGGCCCTTTCTAGCGGAAACGAGTTTGCTTAATATTACCTCGCAACACAACGGACGACAGTTCCATTCGAAATGCTAAATAAGATTGTAAAAAATTAAGATATTTAAGATGTTCATGACCTCAAGAATAAAATAGCAGGGCTTTTTTGGTTTTCTTACAAAGTCAACGAAATTTAAATTATAGGGTTTTTGAGACGTGCTGAATCAAGACTGTCCTTTAAGATGGGAAATTCAAGTGCCCATACAACCTCACATATATGCGAAATTCGTGTGAGATGACGAGCCGCAAAATTTGACCACGATACATTAATGCATGAGCTTCGAGTTCCTGATTTTTCTTGATAAATCAGTAGAGTGATAACTTTTGTTCTATATTGTTCTGTCTCAAAAAAAAAAATTAATATCGAACAAACCCACAATTTAGATTTTATAATTGGAAAGATTTTGAACAAACTTTCTTCGTACTAACGACAGGTATTAGATAATGGAAGCTTAGCAGTTCTTCCCTCTAGTTATCTGTATGTTCACCTCGATCTCAACGATTCTCAGACCAAAACGGCTCGAGAATCAAGCTGTGGGATTTTTTAAATCTTTTCTTCTAAAGAATATGCACCGCCAATGCGATTTCCTGCTTCTCTACTCAAATTTACAATCACCTGAAGAAGTATCATCCACTTATCGCTGTAAGTTTTTATTTCTACGGTCCACATGCGGCTTTTTAAAACTATCTATACTTTCGATTCTAAGCGCAGTCTAGACGATGATACTCGAGAAAGATCCTTTCTCGGTAGATACACCTACTTACACTAGAAATCTCTTTATTTTTTATGTTTCATATCCATGATTTCTATGCATTTGGAAGAGACTGAGCAATGCAATGTTTTTAACAACAATATGAAGATGCAGCTTACGCGTAATATTGAGCTTTAGACTTTTTACTTTAGAACCGTATGAGTAGGTTTAATAGGTCAACGATGTTTTACAACATCAATTTTTCGACAAGTTGGAGTGGTGATGGAATCTTCATATTTATTAGATTAATTGGGCTATCTTTTTCTTCGTGATCTTTTTTTTTCGCTATCTGTGTTGCCTCCCAAATTCAGAGCGGCCTCTTGCAGCTGGCTCGGAAGCTTCGAAAAGCCGTCTAGCACAGCATTATAATGAATTATGTTTTCCTATCACCAATATATTATTGTTGCAAAGAGCGTTAAAGTTAACATTCAGACCTTCCTCGCCGTCCTCATTCTTTCTTTCACCCTCAGCCGGCATTTCGATTTTCACAGAATCTTTTTCCGCGCTGTCTCCTATAACTATTTTTTTGAATAGCTCACAGCCTTATCAAAATTCAGCTTTAATCGACTCCCAATGAATTTCTCGATCGTATTTAGCGTTCCCCTGATATTTCTACCCCAGCGAATTATAACTCTATTCTTGATAATTAATTTTTACATATAGTTGTTCGCTTCGCACTGCTGTCCTGCGACCTCTAAGCTGTAATCCGTTCTATTTATCATAGATAAGCACTATATACTTTAATTATTGAGTACCTCATATCTTTGAGAGATAAGCGTCCTTCCGCATATGATATCAGAGATTTGTAGATATATTTCGTTAGGATGAAGTCTCTGGGAGGCTCTTGTACACCTGTTCTCTTCATAAACTCTTTCCCAAAATCTGTCGCATGAGAGAAGAGCTCTTTGGCTTTTTTTAAGATTTCTTCTTTGCTCTCGCTCTGAGTGATGCCTTCACATTGCAAGGATTATTCTGACTGAAAGGGCGAATTAAAAAAACTTTTTAAGATTCCTAGCGTTCCTCTTATGGCGTCATATCTTGTGACTGGATTAGCAAGCTTGTAGGTCTGTTACAAGTGATGAGTGGAAGTAAAATGATGGAAAGAGTACCGTTTGGCAAGAGTAATATTTCTCCTTCGCTTCTGAAAATCGCAAATTGTGAACGTATTTTTCTCCAGCGCGCCTTTTGAATAAAAAATGTGCTAGTGGTGTCTTTGGAACGAAGAAACCAGCAGCTGTCAGAGCCAATGAAATCCAAGCGATAATAGCAGCTTTTCCAGAGAATTTGAGCACGTAACCCCAAATCAGATTTCCCGCAGCGAAGAAGAGAGGTTCTGACTCAAGAATCCTTCCCAAAGCCTTGTATGTATTCCCGTTGTAAAGGATATTAGAAAAAGCTGATCTCCTTAGTAGCTCATACTGAAATAATAAAATCATTAGAGAAACAGAACTCTGAGGCACAGTGGTTCGAAATGGCATTAGTAATAGACCACTGACGACGAAAAACTCGAGCAATAGTAGTATGCAGCTTTCAATGAAATCGAAGTAGAGAGGGAAGGTAACGCCGAAGAAATATAAGTTCTTTTTGGGAGTTAAGATTGGGAGGAGTTTTCGACCAGATCCAGGAGCATAAATTTTTCTTTTTTGCTAACAGAATAATACTAAGGCATCTACTATCGTCAGAAAATGGTACGCCACGTTTTATTGCCTCTTGAATATCAGGGGATGATCTGTATAAAGCAGCGAATTTGTGGTCAGGTGCTGATTCTGAGAGGGTGCTCATGAAATTTTCGTTTTCGTTTTCAAGCCTATTTGCTAATGTTACGAAGAAACGCATGTAAGCTTACCAATCAATTTCTTCGTCGCCTCGAGAGAAAGCGAGATTATCTTTCATAATGTGTTCCATTGTAGTAGGTCGTTGGTAAAGGTTGATTTGGATTTGGTAGTCTTGAACCAAAAATCAAATTCGAATTAATTTTTTTGGTGTATCTTAATCAGGCTCACTATTTAACAGCGGCAAGAAAATTTTGAAAGCAAGGAAGCAGCCTCATGGATTGATGAAAGCTCTACGAGTTGACATTAAGGGGTTGTGCTGGCCTGCAGATATTATATTGCTAGTGAAATTGAGCGGCTTCAGCGAGGAAGAAAGGATATGGCGTTGATTCACGCTAATATTAGTATTTGAGAGGAATTGTGTCGAGACAACCCAAACTTTTGAACGCGTTTTGCTCAAAGAAGCTCTCAGACAACATTCGCTAGCGTATATCTGCTAAACAGGGATAAAATTTTGAGTTTGGCGAGATGCTATTATCAGAATGTTGTAGAAGAGCGATGAAATTAGATAACAAAATAAAGAAGTTTTCAAGAGACAGCTGTGATTGCCTCTCGAGCATTCTTTTTTCACTTGTTTGGCTTAGTTCTTATTATTTAACCTCATGAAATGAAATAAGAGCGTATTATCTTGGAAGTTACATCAATGAGCTCATAATATTTTGTTAATTTCTGTTACAAGCGTTATCACTCACGACAGCAACATAGTAAGGTTTACCCCAAAGCAAATATAATTTCACTTTGAAAGTTCTGGTCGAATAATGCTTGAATAGCTTGTTGCCACTTAAGTATTGTGTCTGAAAGGTGGCCTGCCTCTGCTTCTCAAGTAATTATCTCCAAAAGAGCTTATCTTCGCTCCTTGGAGCATTCAACAGCTCTTATCAATATGTTAATAGAATCTAAAAGACCAAGCATCTTCTTGTCTTGTATTGGCTTATTTCTCTTTTTTTTTTTCACTGGAAAAATATATAGTATTTAGCACTCTAAATCGAACAGAGAACTTATTGAGTTTATATCATGGATTTTATAAAATTTGAGAGGAAAAAAACATGCTTGAAATGATCAGCAAATTATCTACGTTAAATTCGGGACTCTAAGAACGAATTACATCAAAATGACTTGAATTTAAAACACTGATTGTGTACACCTGGAAGATTAACTTCCAATGAAAGAATTTACAATTATTTGCTGAGTTCTTTTCCTATGTTCTGTGCTGGCTTCTTCAGCGCTTTCTTTTCGATCAGAAATCTGAACGCGTACACTTTTCTTAAAAGTGCTTCGAAACCGCTTCCTTTCTTCAATAAGCTCAATATAGACTGGAGGACTCAGGCATGTTGAAACTTCATGTTCCTCTTCTTTTAGCCGAGAATGAATATAATGCTTGAGAAACACACAAGCAACCATCAGCAGGATTGAAATTATCGCTAATAGCATGTACAATTCATTGGCATGAGCTATCGATAAGGCATTCCTACCCAACAACTCATTGAAAGTTTCCAGTATTTGTTTGTGCTCTGCAGCTTCAAAACATTGATCAGTTTGCAATTGCTCGAAGTAACTAATTAAGGCTTTCAAATTTTTATCCCCTCCCAGATTATGATATACTCCTTGGATAATGAAGGTCACTATCAAAATAAGATTGAATGATAGCTGCAAAATCCGAGAAATTCTGAGAGCACCATCATCATGGTCAAATTTTCTGTCTCGATAGATCATAAAACCTGCCGTTGCTAGACTAATCGCCAGAACCACATAAATTATACAAGAGGTCACCCCGAGAAAGAGGCGATAGTCATTCGAGGCTGATAGAAGCGCTGCTGGATAATCTTCTTGAAAAGTACCAGGGTAGCAATTAGTTGATGTTGTGGCCATCTTCAATGAATGATAGGCAATTAAATAACCAAAAGAATTCGACCAAGCGCTATCTTGCTCTGCAAGATTTAATGCGCTTTGACCCAGGAGATTTTCGTGAGATATTCTGCTAATCGGTACTTTATCTACAAGAATCTTATCTGCACTCGAATTTAAATTTAAGGCAGCCAAAGAAACGCTGAGTTTAGAAATTGGAGAGGAACTTTCAGACCGGCTGAATATCAAGCTGAAATTGCCATCAAGTCCAATGGATTCGTAGTGTTTCGTTGATGGCGTTAATGGCTCTTCGCTAATTGACAAAGAGGTGATGGGGCACGGCTCGGAAGTATCAGCGCAGTAGTTACTGCTGCAAGGCTGAGTAGTAATCGGACATTTTTGTTTATTGTTCTTGAATCTCACGCTTGTTATTCTGCTAATACAGAAAATACCCCCACGCCATACTTTGATCTCGGCTGGGAAGTTCGATTCAGCTCCTGATTGTGTTAAATCAGCTTCAATTCTGCTGTTGGAGGGATCATTTGTTGCATTGTACATAGAGGAAATCTTCATAATGGCTGGAAATAGATTAGGAGCACAGGTATCTCCGACTATTGGGCGGATGCTATTGATAGGTAGGAGGTTCGCCTCAGAAAAGAGTTCTTTCAAGGACTGGGTAAGTTTAGAAGTGTCTATTTCATCACGGGTTTCAAAACTTATTGGAAGTGAGACAAATAAAAGCAAACAAATGATCGGAAACGCAATTGGGTGATAGAAGATGAACTTTTCGAGATAGTAATCTGCTTTTGACAGTCGCATGGTTGATTTTAGGTATTGAGATGCTGATGGCGTTATGTGGCAATTTTTGTTTGGACTTGGTAGAATTTCGGCGATGTCTTAGTTGGATAAAAAAATTAAGAGTGTATTTGAAACTAACTCAAATTTTAATCGGAGACGGAACACAACCAAATTCTTAGTATGTTATTTTGACAGTTGATAAGCAAGATATTATACAAAGGGAAAAAAAAACACAAAACATGAATAAGGGTCCTCTGAAAATAATTCTGGGTTCAGTTTCATATCTATATCGCATATCCTTGTTCGATATTGTTGCATTACTCAACTTTGTAATTTTGGAGACGCAAACCGCGACAACATCAGATGTTTTCCAAGAGATACAAAAGGCTTGTAGATGTCATTTGGATACATTTACAGAGGATGCATTGAGTTTCTAAAATTTTGATCACAAAATGAAATGGTTATCATGATTTTCCAGTCCCTAAGCTATAATACGAATTGATAGAAACCATTTGTTGATCAATTTTTGGAGGCCAGCCGATAGGAGCAGAATGAAATATAATTTTTTGAAAAGCTATTAGCAAGTTTGCAGAAATTTAGAAATTCGGGTGACAATCGAGTGTTGCACCTTATATGGAAGAATTGTAATAATACTAACCTCACTAAAGAGCAATATAGAGCTCTTCCTTTCTTTTTTTTTTTTGTTTTTTGAGACTGTACATTCGATTCTGTATGACAAATTGAAAAAGTATTCACGATGATTTCTGATTAACAGTCATTTCAAAATTAATTTCCTTAAAAATTATACAGATATTCAATTTATAATTATTTCTTAGATTTGGAGAGAAATTTTGTGTAATGGTATTCTAAATTCAGTCAGGGTTCATATTTTCAAAATCAAACGAAGTTATATGCAAACGGTATGAAAATTCACAAAATTTTGTTTTATTCCACAATAATTCAAAATTTAATGAATTTGGGAGAAGGTATTTTTCCTTTTGAAGAGGGAAACTTGAATAAATCTGGAGTCGGTAACTTATTGAATGGATAGATATATATATTGATTACAGAGAGTTAGTTGGGAAAGGTTCTGTTTTGATTAGAAAGATGTTTTTACTTGAAAAATTTCTGGCAGGTTGTTATTGTGTAAAGTGTATAAGAAGGAATCTAGCAGAGTAATTCATTTAAAGTCAAAGGTAGAATAAGAGGCTGTTTTCTGGCAGCTTACTTAGAGATATGAATGCCACAGAAGATAATTAAATTAAAATAGATGACTTAATAACTAAGGAATAAGGAATAGGGAAACATGTTTTCAATGAAAACTACATTAACATACAATAAGACAGAAATTGAAAAACACTGCGATAATGTTTCTAATAAAGGCAATAATTGTTTTCATTGCCTGGTATCTAGTTCAAGGCTGTAATTAATTTATTGAGGCAGAGTAAATTCTGCATTCAATAAAAGAGGTGTTTTGATAGGCATAGTAGACATTAATAACAAATAGCATTTTTCAGTTTAGTAAAGTATTTGATTGAAATGCTTGGAATTTGCATTTTTAGAAGAGGCTTGAATAATTAGTTAGTGCTACTAATAGTAAATTGAAGTAATTAAACATAGTGCAAATGATCCAAATATCAAATTTTTCAGGAACGGTTTGCGATTATTTTGCTTGCCTTTACAAGAGTGCTAATAGGTCTTAGTCTGATGAGGAAGAAGATATATTTTTTTGAAGTTGGACATTTCGTTTCTGCAATTAGCAATGAACTTCTTGATGACGAGAATATTGCCATATTTTCTCCATATTTTCTCGAGCGATTAAGTTCGCTAAAGAAACGGGAGGTGTCATCACATTGAGAAAATATCTATCTTCGACTCAGATGTTGAACGTAGATACAGAATAACTTTGTTGAAATGTGTATTGGTACTACAGACATGATTCTAGATATTGTATCCTGAATTCTTCCGAATTGAAATGAATACAGAAAGGTTATTGGATGCTAATTCCGAGGTCAATTCTCATGCTTAGCAAAGAATCTGCAGAGAAGGTTGTAGCACCGCAGCAGATATTTCATTCTCAAAAGCAATTACCACTGTTAGCAATGTGTGCATGGATTTGGAGGTTGCCAATTTCTGACCGAAAAATGGAAAGAGATATATATACATCATTAGCTATCTTTGAAGAGTATGGAATGAATCTTTTCAATATCTGATTCCAGCAAATCAGAAATTTGGACTCATGTCAAGCATGTCCAGTTTGAGATGTGAAAAAAGTTTAAACGTGAAACTTATAAAGTCTGAATAATCTATTGGATTCTGAAGTTTCACCACGTTTTCAAAATTCTTTACTTAGACCCGCAACTGGAACAAATTGCACATTCATGGAGATATGGCAATATGTTGATTTTTCACAATCAAATTAATAAATTTTATTTACTGATGCTAAATGAAGTAATTTTAGATGGTATAAGTGAAATCGGTCAATCATATTATCTTAATTGCAAATTTCTAGTAAATAGTGTAAATTCATTATCTCATTAGAGCCCAAGAAGCTCTATCAATCCCTGACATCCTGCACGTTAAGAAAGATTATCTTTTCAAAAAAACATTCTGAATGGCAGTAAGAATTACTTTGTCCGATTTAATATTTTTCTTGGAGATAATATGACGGTTGCATCAAGAGGAAAAAAGATATGCTTCATAATGTGATAAGAAAGGTTTATCTGATTATGTTCTATTCACTCGGTATACAAATATACAAATATATAGATATATCAGTTTATGTATCTATTTTCTCATGAAGTTACATGCATATATATATGATTCATCAATGGAATCACTCTTTACTATAAAGCAAAGAATACACTCTCCAATAATAATGATCGTATCAGAGTGATTTAACTCTTAATATTCCTAATAAGTCTTATACGATCCCAATGGGATTCCTTTAATAAGTATTGATTTTGGTCTCCTCTGATAGCTGCTTGAGCTTCTCAAGATGAGCAAAGCAACCATGAAACTTTCTTTCAAAGGATTGTAATACCTCCGATAGTGACCTCTTTAGTTCTGATAATTCTTTCAGTTTCTCTCTATCTCTCTTATAATTGTCCACCAACTCAGATACTTCTTGTATACAGTCCGTTGAGCTAACTGATTCTTCCACATCTACTTCAAAATGCTGCTTGACGCTATTTTCTTGGTTGCTTTCCTTAACATCTTCGGAAATGTCCACAAGAGGTATCGTCGAAAGCATTTCTTTTATCCTCCAGAGCTCTTTTCTAAAATTGATTTCTCTCGCTTTTGCGCTCTCCAACTGATGTTCAAGGTAAACAACTCTATTTTCGAGTCCTGCTATCTTAAGTGCAGCAACCTCCAACTCTCTAGATCGCGTCTGGACAATTTCATTTTCTTCTGGAGCTCTACCTTCAAATTCAGAGTCATTGTGCTTTGTTTCCACCTCTAATGAAGCTTCTTCTTGGCAATCTTCTCGATCTTCTTCCTTCTCTTTAAGAGATTGCTCCGATTGCAATTTAGTATCACAATCAGTCGAAAGTCGATTCATGCTCGGTTCTACGTTTAGTTTGACATCATTTGAGCCACCATCACGATCTTGATCGACCTTGGGACTGCTACTGCAGCAATTTGAACACAAGAGTCGCTCTTTTAATTCCCTTTTTGCAGAGTACTCGTTCTCCATTTCTTCTAACGTTTCATTCGTCGTCGTCTGGATTATCTCCAAGCGCTTCGGTGTATCCTCTTTGTCTAAGAGCTGCTTGTCAGTCATTGGTTCTTTGAAGATAGGAATATCGTTATCGCGACTGGTGCTAAGAGGGTTTATTCTATCTGTCAGCCCTGGCTCACGAGGTATCTCTTGCTTCTTGGTTAGCGAGTGATGAATAATATTCTCCACGCTCTTAATCTCTTCATGATCAAGCGGAATATTCAAACAGACATATCCCTGTGCCTTTTCCTCTCCTGTTTGCTGGTTGTGATGCCCTTTATATCCAAAGGTACCCATCCCGATCGCAGATTCGCTTGTAAACAAAGGATTAAGGCTGTTGCAAGGAGTCCTCTCATTTAGATAAAACCCTTTCGGAGACTGAAAGTTAATCATCGAATGACCCGCCTGATGATTCTTGTTTGAGTCCAGCCCCATCAAGAAAGAACAATTACTGCTTTGAGGGAAGCAATTGCGAGAACAACACGCGCAATGGTTTTCTCGGAGGTTTCTTCCTGATCCCATGTCTTCGAGGGTCATACCGTAATTAAGATTTTTCCGAGAAAGGACGGAAGTCGGAGTGATATAGGAAGTGTTCATGCTTGGCATCTTCGACAGCGAGTTTTTACGAATCAAAATTCGGTTTCTTTCTTCTCTGTAAGTCATTGGATTTCCTGTTATAGACTTCGATCTGACTTTCTGAGGGACATCTTGAGCAATTTTCAGCGGTGGGACCAGATCAACATTTTTGATGCCCCTATTGTGCGTAGTAATGCTGCTCGTGTTAATTTCTCCCTTTTCAAGCCTCAGGCCTGATATTTTCAATGATAAATTTTATTTATACAATATGTTACCTGGTAATCCGAAGCTCACAAGATTTGGGAATTTCGATTTAAGCTCGGCTTCGTAACGCGATGCGAATTTACTAAGAAAAGAAAAATTACAAGTGTCAGGCTCACACAGCAGAGCTGTCTCTGATAACGATATTATACATTGTCAGAGGGTTTGGCTTGATTATCAAATGTTTGATGCTTGATTTCACTTTCAAAAAGCCCTGAAAAGCTGAGAAATCTTCAATCTTATTGCAGGAAAGATCAAGTCTAAGACCGCCCAAAAAAAGAGATAAAATTGTGAGAATGCTTGGATTCATATCAGATACATCTCAAGCGACTGACTGACAGCAAAACACCAAAGATTGGTTCTGATGAAGTTATGCGTAAAACGAACATCCTAAAAGGAATATTATTTCGATAAATTCAAAATTTTTGTTGTGTTACTTTTAATTTAGTGTTGTTGGTAAAAAGAGAGGAGTCTAAGAGCGATATCTTGTTTCCCGAGAGATTCAAGTACTCGAGGTCAAGCAGAGAATCAAAATACGATATTGTGATATCTTTCTTCAATATTTTTTCAAAGAGGATGGATATGAAATTATTGGAGAGATCCAATCGAATTATTGTCGAAGGAAGCTGGCATGTGATTTTACCTTTTAAAACTGTAAGAGAGAGACAATTAAGTGAATTCCTTACTGATCTTATTTCGGCTAAGGTTCAAAACTCTAATGCTTGAGAATAATTTGATTCCCTCCATCGAGACCAGCTGATTATTTGGAAGTGACAGCTCTTGGATGTTTTCTGCTAGCGTTTGATTGAGTCTCGGCCACTCGTTGTTTTCTTCTGCTAGTTTCTCATTCTAGTGGATATTAGGGCATGAAGAGTTGAGAATTATTCTATACCAGCTCATCGAATGAAAGAGACTTCATATGCTTTTTTGCGAGGTCAATTTTGAACATCTGTAGTGAAATTAATATTATCTAGGACACATTTGGAGGTATTTATATCCAGAATATTTTCCTCCAAAATCTTAGCTGTTAGATTTTCAAAAATTTTCTGAATGTTTAATTGAACTTCCCGCGATTCGGAAAATTTACTAGTTCATAAAATAATAATGACTTCTTTTGCTCCTCTTATTGATGGAAATACGATTTCTTCAAACTCTTCATGCAACCCGAGTTAACAATGAACAGTTTGAAGTCATAAACTTGAAATCATGGAAGCTAAATTGGATAATACCAAAAAGGAATGAGGAAAATTGAAGTTTTTCTTCAATCAAACAACAGAAAAAATAAAGCACTTTGAATTTCAAATATATTTTAAGTATGCAAGTATTCTTGTTTCTTTACTTTAGTAGCTGACGGCAAATTCTTGCGATGAGATTTTTTGGATCCTTTATCTTTTTCTTCAAAATTATAGGTTATCGCTCCATTTAATTGATCCATTTTCTCCATAGCTTGCTTGATGTTAACTATGCTCTTTTCAGAGATTTTCGAACAGCCAGTGTAATCTAGCGTTAAACCGCGCAAACTCGATATTTTCTGCAAATTCGCTGATAACTGATTAATGCTTTCCTCTGTAATTTTTTTACAATACGAAAAATAAAGCCCTAGCCTTTGTATACGAGCGCTCAGCTGCTTCGCAAGGAAAATATGTCCTGCATCTCCAATCTGAGAACATTGAGTCAAATAAAGCGTCAGGTTTTGAAGATGTTTCAGCGTAACCAAGCATTTGCCAATCTCAATAAGTCCGACATCGCTGATAAAAAACGAACTGTTGAAACGCAATGAAAGGCCTTTTAATTTCGCATGGTTAGACAAAGCTTCGGTCAACGCTGTGATCCCTCGATCTGAAATATTGCTGCACCATGTGAAATCGAGCCGAAGATACGTCAGATGCGGCAATTTTGCCAATAGTTTAGCTGAAATCTCTCGAAGCGCATCGTCGTTAATATTGCGGGAATACGAGAAGCAGAGATAAAGAGTGCTCAATCCACGAATTTGCGCGAAAGCGGTTGATAGGTACGTTGCACTTTTGCTGGTTAGAGCCTTGCACCAGGAGAGGTCGATTTTGAGAATTGATAAGTTCTTCAAATTGCTCAAATTCTTGGCCATGCTTTGAATTCCTTTGTCAGTAAAATTGATACACCAGGTAAAATCAAGCTTTAGACTCTGCAATTGCGCGACTTGTCCAATGTTATGAGAAAAATCAGTTAGACCTTGATCTGTCAAGGGATGAGCCGAGATATTTGAGGAAGAAGCGTATAAAGTAAGGCTTTCAAGCGAATGTGATTGTGCTAGCTGAACAGCGAACTCGCTTAACCCACTATCAGTAATGGCGAAATTATGTGAGCTATTGCATAAAGAAACGTCAACTACGAGTTTTTTCAGTGTTGCCAACTTGTTCGCACCAGCTGCAATTTGAACGACTCCTGCATCGGTTACCAATTGACATCCGCTGAGATATATCTCTAAGCTTTCAAGTTTTGTAAGTTGGGTGATATTCACCATCAGATCGAGAAGAGATTTGTCGGTCAGTTTTAAACACCCACTTAATTTAAGCGAGAAAGCTACTAAAGATGAGAAACTTGGCAATTGCTGGGCGAGGTATGACACGCTGGCGTCAGTTATCTGCGCGGAAGCGGTGAAGTTCAAAGATAATGATACTAGATCCTGCAGTTTGTTCAACCTACCCATGATCTCTGTGACACCTGCATCTTCAATTTCAATGAACTGATTTTTCAGTTCGAGAGATTTAATTTCATTGAGATTTTCATCAGGGCCGTTCAGAAACGTCTTGATCGATTCACAGTCTCGGATCTCTTTCACGATCTTTGCTCCAGCTAATTTGGTGCTCATATTATCGTAACTTTCAGCATCAATTACGTTTGTATTGTTACTCGGTCCCAACTGTTTTTCTTCTTCTTCAAATTCGGCAGACTCCTTGCGGTATTTTAAATTAAGACTGCCGAAGCTTTTCTCGCTGGCTGGAGACTCGAACACTTGATTTCTTTGGTAAGAGTCATTTTTATTAGGACTCTGCTCTCCAAAAGATACGTACTCCTGCCTTATGTCTGTATCTTTGACAGGAGTATTATCAGGAGGCCTTACAAGCTGCTCACTGTGTTGACTGGAGTACTTTTCACTTCGAGCATCATGCTTCTCAGGAAAATCTTTGATGTGGTTTCTACTTGATTTAGGACTTGATTTCCCTGGTGTTGATTGTCCAGAAGCTAAAGTCTTGTCACTTTGTTTTAATTGCTCATAGGTGTCAGGATTCTCGATCCAGCGCATAATGTCTTTTTTGATGGGATACAAACGCTCTTTCGCTGACTGAACAATGGCCTTTTCGCTTTGGATTATATTTTGTTTCTGTGCTTCCAACTCTTTCACGAAGTTCGCCAAAAAATTGAATATTTTCGTGTAGCTCTCGATCTCTTGAAATTCATTGAGTTGATTCGGGTCATTCGCAAACATCACTAACTTCTCCACAAGAGCAGCCTGGAGTCTTTCAACTTGTTGGAGAGCTTCTTTATCCATAGGAATTCGTGGGATATTGGATATTTTCTCCCTTATCTTGGCCCGAAGACTTTCAATTAGCTCGATTAGTTCTCCGAATAACGCATCAATCTCGACATTTGCATTATTTTTTGAGGAGTTTGTTAGCTCGTCTTGGTAGAGCATCAGTAGGTTTTTGATAAGTTTGTCAATGGCTTGTTTTGAGAGAACTTCTTTGATGTGCCATAACCCAGTATGGTTTTCTGTTGGACAGTGAGCGCAGAGGAGGCGTTGGTGAGCTTTCGAAGACAAGTCGATAGTCTGCAGTTTGTTTTTGGGATGGAAATTGCAGTTGATTCGAGTTGGATCAAAATCTTTTATCTTATTTTCCATGATGCTAATCGAACTGAATCATATTTAATTCTGTATCATGATTTAGTTTAACAGCAATAAGTTATCAATTTAACAGATAGCAACCATCAGATATTTCGCTCGAAGCAGATGAATATTTTTGATTTGAATCTCCTCTTTTCAGTGTTGATTCAGGCCTACTTCCTTATTTCGTTTGGGATGTGTTTTTTTAATAAAGAGAAGATAAGGATTCTTTCATCACGATTACTAGAATGAATTTGTAATAAGGTGAGAAAATAAAGTAGCATGGTGCTGAGGATTCAATTTGGACTAGAGATTTACTATGGACGTTCTTTGATAATTTGTTGCTAGTAACATTGAAGCATGAAAATATATAAGTTCTGTTTAATTAATGTTCAGTAAAAGTTCATGAGATTTTTATGTTAACAATTTTCATTTGTCGGAGTGATCCAAATTTATGAAAATGCCTGTTTTAGTAGAGTATTTGCTTATATATTGCCTGAATCTCCATACTCTCTATCTCTATTTATTTTTGAGAAGAAGTATTAAGCAAAGAAGAAACAGAAATGTTGCGTTATTTGACATGACTATCGTTATCTAAGACAATTTCTTGAGCTTAGTTCGCAACATGTCAGAATTCCCACTTGGGGATGGACTTTACTACCAACCCATTTATTTTCCATCGAAATGTAACATATATAAATTCTATTTATATTGCCTCTTTTTTTGTTATTCTCAAACGGCTTAAACTCAATATTTCTTAAAATTTCCAAGTTTTTGAAAATTATGGATCATACCAAACAATACTGTCAAAATGTTTTCGTTTCAACAATCTCCAAAACGATTTATTTTGACAATCTCTCTCGACCGTCTGTCTGAATTTAATCTATGAAACGTTTAGACAAAATAACTCCATTCTATCTACACATCATCAAATGATTCGTTGAACGATAAATTACTTCCAATTAGAAAGTTTTTTTTTTGATATGTTCCAACTAGCATATTGCCTCTGACATGAAATTTTTGTAATGTCACACTATTCTGAAGCTAATCAAGAATACTACAACTTCTATCTTCTCCCGAATTAAATCCGTGAAAAATTGAAAAATTGAGTCTAACTATGAGATTTTTTCATAAATAAATCGTAGTTAAGAGTTAAATTAGATATCAAAATGGACAACCTCCAATTACCACATGCGAAATTGCTCTACATCGTCTCGGAGCTCTGGAAACAGAAAGAGATCACTGACTCTGAGAAGACCATCATTAAAGAGATGATCATCAACGACGAGACTGCTATCTTCAATATTCTTGAAGCCTATGAGGAGAATGCCGATGAAACCCAACTGAGAGAGGATATCATCGAATTAGTGAGACCAAAACAAAAGACACCTATCAAACTCGAGGGAAAGAGCAACTTTGAGCCACCAGAACAAGATGACATTTCTTCACCGCTCGGAAACTCGCTTTTTGAGAGAAAGAAAAGACAAAACAATAAATCTGACCTCACTGGACTAGCGGAAGCTTTGAGACCAACAGATGCATAAACATTCCTAACAGCCGAGAACATTTCAAAGAAAACGTGAAATTTTCCGGATTTACGAAATGAAGATTAAATGATGATGAAAGTTTAAATCATTCAAAAAATGCAGAAATATTGGTATTCTTTTTATTTATACAATTGCACCTTGTCTTCAATGTTGTTTCACAAAGGTAAAGAATTTCACATCATTTATAAAAATTCAGCGAGAGAGAGAAAAAAAAAATTTAATAAAGTCGGAGAAGTCTTGAATAATTCTTGTCAAATGATAGGTCACAAGTTCATTTCGGTATTAATATCATCCGCGATTTTGTTTCCGAGTTTGGATATATTAGAATTAGATAAAACAAATTAATGATAAGCAGCTGTAGAGATAATTATGGTAAGCAGTATAAAACAATATCTTGAATCAGTTTTCAAAAAATCAGAGTTAATACTAATTTCAAGATGAAATATCATGAGAAAATTACCATTTTCATCACTTCAACTTTATTGGGGATGATTGGTTCTCTTCAATTTGAAACCAGATGCTCGGTATTGAAAATTTTTTTTAAAGAAAACTCTCTTTCCCCTTTCTCATTTTTCGGTTTTTCAAATGCTTTACCCTCTCTAAAGAGCCTTCATTAAAATAATTCTCTGATCTTCAGAGGTTGTTAATTTTGTATTTTCATTCTTTGGAAAATCGATTGATTTTGTTGCAAATCGCTCTAAATTGCTGAGTATTCATTCTGTCAGAATTAAAGTTTCGATTTCTCACTCATTAATTGTTAAAAATTTACCCTATCTAAAGAACTTCAGGAAGCGAAAAATAACATGGATCCCATCATTGAGCAGTCCGGGATTTACTTCGAGCGATTAAAAAGGAATGTCGAGAGAACCACCAGACATGTACAGCTCCCCTCTCACTTTGCATGAATTCTAACACTGACGCTTGCAAATGTAGATGAGATATCTCAACAAAGTCTACGAAAACATCAAATCATCTCATGTAAACCGCCGCTCGCTTTTCACTCGGATCTAACCAACAATCTCATCAATAGGAAACCATTGCATCGACACTAAACAACGTGATCACCCTTTTCAACGTAATTAATTTCGAAAAAAAGCTCGCTCAATGTTGATTGTAGAGAGATCTTGGGAAGGATACCGATTCTAATGACTTGCTTTCGATGTATTACAAAGCACTGGGAAGCAAATTGCTGAAAATTGCGGAATTTCACAATGGGTTTGCTGAAAAATTCAACAATGATGTCATTGAACCGTTTGGACTATTCACGTCGACCTTGTACCATGGAAATCAAAATTACCTGGACAAAACTTCAAAAGTATTCTAACATTTTTGTATTCCGAGTGCGAATAAAGCATTTCTAGTTGCTTATAAACTTGCAAAACTCTCAGCTTCAAATGGCAAAGCAACAAGAAAAGTAATAAACCATAAAGCAACTCCTCGAGTTAACAAATCCTTTGGATATTTCCAGCTACTTCAAACAGGCAGAGAGTGCAGAAAAATGCCAGAGCCAATTTGAGAAATTGCTTAATGATGAGCCCGAAAACCAGGAACAGATGATGAAATTGAGCGGTACCAACGCATTGAAGAAAAGTAACTGATTATTTGTTTTAACTATAAAGAGAAAGCTGTCCAGCAAAAAATTCAAGCCCAAGAACTAGCCAACCAATATAAGAAGCAAATCGTAATATAAATCAGGAGCAGCGAATAACAATGTTATAGGCTAACACTAATCAATTATGGGAAACCTATTTTGTCTCCTTCCCTCAAGTTTTCTCGTTTATTGACGATCATGAAGTGTCTCGAGTCGCTTTTACACAAAACAACATTACAAACGCAATAAAGCTTCTAAATCAATTCTACAAACTCGACGAGGTACATGATTCCTTTGGATGCAATATTCAGAGCATTTGTAAACAAACCAGAGCGAAGATAAATATTTGAAAGAGAATTCTTTGCAAACAATTCCGAGAACAGAGAGTCTCAAGGAAATTTCCAAAGGAACGCTTGATGATGTGTTCAAGCATAAACAGCTAGAGGAATTTATTTCATATGACATGATGAAATTAATGGAAAGCTCGGGTTTAGTGTAATTGATTTCTTCCAAGAAGAAGCAGTTATTTTATCTGCTTTTTTCAATAGGAAAACAAAAGAATATGCAGATTACGTCTTGGTGAGCGTTCCTAGCAGTGTTGAAGACCTGAAGCGAGTTCAGAACTTCATTGAAGGTTTGGTAAATATAAGCAAGTAAAGGAACTCTATTTGCGCGCCTATTTAATGCTATGCTGTCGGATAAGAATTTCCGAGAAGGAGGACCTCCAGATGATGGATATTCTAGTCAATCAGAGTAATAGGAAGTTTTTCCTTCATAGTTTGGCGAAGATGAGAGAGTCTGAGCCTGAGTACTACGAGCTAAAGCTGAAATCTACGAAATTCAAAATGCTTGTGAACATCCTTAAAAAAACTGTTAATGGTATTGCTATCGAAGTGCATCCAAATGCTTGAGCTGTTAATATTGATGATTTAGAGATGTGGGGCGATGATGATATTGAAGCGTTGCTGCTGGTGCTCCAAATTTGCACACGATACTATCAGAAGGTTTCAATTCATCAATAATTATTTTCTAGCATTTTAAATTTTTTCCCTTTTGTTAGCAAAATGGGAAAAAGGAATATCTCCATGACTATTTAAGGTCGATTCCGGTTTGGAACGATCAATTTTTCTGGATTAAGATTGCAGACGCTCTCGAAGAGAAAGAAGCAGCCGATCAGAAGAAAGGAGCTCTCGAACCAAAGAAAGGAGGTCAAACTAATCCTCCAATCGAAGAGCAGAAGCAGGTATTTGAGTACATCGGGTTCACAGGCATTCTTTATCTGAATAGACTGGTAAAAAATTTGGCTTAAGAGCGATCGGAGGAATTAGGAAAAGAATGGCTGGACTCTTTGGTGCGAAGGAGGAAATTGAGCCAGACAGAAGCAACAACTCCATTTTCCACAAAATCAATTTTTACATCATCAAATTAAGTTTAAATTATGACATAGCAACGAGTCTGATCATTAGCGTGGCTAAGCAGTACTTATCATGCAAGCTGCCTCTCCTCATTTTTTTGTTGGTTTAGAAACGAGATTCCTAACGCTGATATCGGGGATATGCTGTTTACTCAGAAAGTGGAATCCATGCACGCGATTAACGAGCGGCTGTTGGACTATAAGAAAAATAAAAAGAGCCGCGCAGTTAAGAAGTGGGATAAGTTATACCCCATCTATGAAGCCACACAATACCTTGATAATTTGGATTTATTGAATTTGCTTCTCGTGAATAAGGAATGGCGAAAAAGGCTAACAAAGAGAGTTTATAGAGTAATTCTCGACAGAACCTCGAATACCCTCACGAAAAAACAGAGAAAGGCGATTTGGATCGCTCTGCTTTCTCCGGTAACACCGACCGTTTTATTTATCATAACCGCTAAATCACAGAAGAAGTTTGAACTCGACTTCCAGCAGTTAAAGCAAAGGGTGGCTGAGGACATTGAGCAAAATAATACGAAAACACTAGAAATCATTCAGATGGACGTCAACCGCTCCTTTGGAATCCATAAGAACTTTGACAAAAAAGTAGGAAACCTTGAAGTTGATTATCCTGATTTGCATTTTTCTCCTAGGCTCTTAATCTCTTGCTTCAGTGCTACGTTGCATACGACAGCAATCACTCATACTGTCAAGGGATGAATTATATCATGGGCTTTATGATGATGACTTTCGAAGATGAGGAGTTGGCTTTCCGTTGCTTCTGTCAAGTGATGAATAAATTCATGCATCACGTTTACGCAAAAGACTTTGAAAAACTTCAGCTGCAATTCGGCAGCTTCAAAAAATTGATTGACTTACACCTCCCAGAGCTCAGCTCTCATTTCAGAGTAACTTCTCTCTGCTACCCTCAAATTAATCTAACTTCCTAAGGCTGAGAATGTAAATCCAAGTTTTTTCGTGCCGTCTTGGTTCATAACCGCGTTCTCAAACGTACTACAATATTCGCTGCAATCAGAGTTTCTAATGAAAATCTGGGACATGTTTTTACTTGTAATGCTCTTCGCAAAATTTTTCTTCTTACCTGTACTAACTTGCACTAGGATGGAGAAGAAGCCTTATTCAAAGTCTCGATCTGCATTCTTAAATACTACCAATCCAAGCTGTTGAATTTAAAATTTGAGTCGATAATGCCGTTTTTCGGAGAGCTGCTCCAAAGCGAGCTATTCAAAAATAGCAAATACTTGGAACTGAAAGAGAAAGGCGAGCTTGCAAACACCCATGACACTCTGATGCCTTTTATACATAATATTTGGAACCTCGCAAAAGACATAGCGCTTTCTAAAGATTTTCTTGGACAGCTCCAGAAGCATTATATATTATTCGAATCAGATCTTGGCAAATATTTTCCCGCCAGTAATTAGCTAATAAATGACTGTTCATTTGCTTATGACTCGTAAATCTTGCTTATATGGTGCTATTACCGGTCTTCCTTTGCATAACAAAATGAACATGTAACAGTAAAATAATTACAATGCTGATATTTTAATCACATTTGAACTCAATACTGTTCTCTATTACCTATCTCTGCGCTTATTCTAACCTATTCAGAGGGAGATATGATAAGTTAGGTGGAGGTTCGATGAGGAAATGTGCTTTTTTGAAGAGGGTAAATAGATACGAAAGATATTTAATAAATATTAATTGAATAGGAAGGTAATTGTTAAAAGGAAATTAATTTGGGTTCCAAAAAGGATTATCAACTAATGGACGAGAAAAAGACTCCGGATGATCATAAAATCATGTTTAATGAGTTGTACGAGGCTGAAAAGCGCTTCTACGAGCTCGATCCGATATCGAGACTTCATAAACGAATTGAATTCGAAACGAAATATAAAGACCTCATTTTCCAAGCGCCAGAGGTCTCTCTAGAAACATCCCAAAATTACGATTTATTCGCAATCTATGACTCAGTTTGCCGCAGAGGGTAATCCATATCACAGCACATTCACTCTTAACGCGCTTTGCAGAGGCTTCGCGCGAGTTCAGATGCTTCAGCGATGGCAAGAAATTTCGAATTCGCTAAAATACTTGAACCTAACCGAAAAAGAGCTCGTGCAGATATATCAGACCTACCTCTTGAAGTTCGAGAAAAATTTCTTTGATGGTAAGCATCGCAACATTCAAAGATAAAATTTGGATGGCGCCATTTTATTCCTCGAATTACTTATCTTACCCATATCATAGCAAATAAAGACGAGCAAATTGATGCCAATTCCAAGACCGATAGGTATTTCATACCATACGTTGAGTTGCAAGGTAAAAGTGACAGAAATATAAAAAAACCGAATGAATTTTGATTTAGATGGCAGATATTTCAGCAATGAACTGCTTTCGAATGAAAGGGAGTTGATAAAACGACTCAGAATTGATTACATTGATGTGTATCTGTGCTTGCGAAATGTCATTCTGTGCAGGAAAAAATCTCATCTTGATGAGTGAGAACCTTGTCTGCTATTATGGGTCTTAACTGATTTCATTTGAAGTTTATTGGAGGTCGTTCCGAACAAATATCATGTGAATTTCATAAAAATCTACAAATGGCTGATCACATTGGGAGTAATCAATCTGAGCGAGGCTGAGAAAACCAACCCGCAGAGCTTCGAACTGATGGACATGAGCAGGCTTGAGACTCCGCGAAAAGTATTCTTTTTCCGATTTGACTGGCGCTGATGCTTTTTGCATAGGTGGTTATTATCGGCGCTAACCTTCGAGGCTTCCTATGCGCGAGGTTGCTGAAGGATTATGGTTTCCATGTAGATATATTGGACAAAGGCAAGCTGAAAGGCGTTGGGTAAGACATTATTTCCTTTCTAAAAGTGATCGGGTTGATAAATCCCATTATCAGGAAAATATTTAGATATGAAGAAGAAGGGTTTGAGTATATTCCTTTCGCTATGAGCACTGATCCTCGCGACCCCGTGCACCGTTTCTTGCAGGACGTAAGATCTATTATTAATGATATGATATATTTACTTATTTCGCGTCGGTTGTTAGACGAAGATCAAAGCATCTGCGATTCAGTCTGATAGCCCTCTTGTCGACGATAATGGTAAATTTGAGCTGAGAGAGATGATCTAACCAAGTGGTTTCAGGAGTTGCCGTCGACAAAAGCACGGTGGACTACAATAAAGATTTATTTTTTGAAATTCTTCACGGCATTTGGTCAAACAGAAGTAATTAAATTTTTTATTGCTTTTTTTACTCAATGTTGTTTATAATGCACCAGATCCTTTTGACAATTTTAGAGTCGCGTTCGAAGAAGAGCTCCAAAAAAGTAATCCTCTATATTTCATTTTCCAAAAATAATAACGTTTTGTGTGCTTTAGAGAAAAAAAGTGACCCACGTATGAATGAGGGAGTAGTCATGCTCTTATTCAGCAAACTCAAATTCGATTCGAAATTAAACATCGACAACCTTAACATTGGGCAGTTCAATAATATCTTTTGTAAGACCATCTCACATTTGGGAGGTTAATAAAGTGCTTTACCAATTATTATAGTGAAATACAATAAATCGTTCATCACATCGTTGAACAGCGAAGAAAAAAACTACGTCCTCACCACTAACCTGCAATGCCTCAAGGATGAGCTCACAAACCGCAAGGTGAAAATATACTACGAGCAAACGATCGAAAAAATCGAAGATTTGGGCGATAAAATCGGTATTCAAGTCAGGAAAGCGAACCATCACGCAGATTTCCTCATCTTTTGCTCGTCGCCTCACTTCGTTGTGGAGCAGATCAAAAAGAGTCGAGGCGAGGAGAAACACGTGTCGAAAGACCCGATTAATATTTCCAGCTCGATCACCGACCATTTTAGTTCATTCAAAGAAATTGAGCCTTTCCAGTGCAGTCACGTCCTGCTCTGCTTTGAAAAGAAACTTTGGGACTACTCTAAAGATTCCGTGATGCTGCTTGGAGAGGAATATAACCCATTTTTCATGGTGATTGATTTGAGCAAAAATCCAACGATAATCTCACCAAACACGCCACAAAGCACGCAACAGTACCGACTCCTCGTCTATCTTAAACCTGGGCATATTGATAACATTCATAATGCTTTCGATACGACCTTGAAGACTAAACTTTACCAGGTAAGCATTAAGTGGACGCGAAATTCTAGAGCCTAATTTCATGCAAAATAGATCCTTCCCAAGATATTTCCCACAAAAGGACAGGGTCCTGATGCCTGGAAGGAAGGGCTCAGTGACTATTATATCTTTGAAAATCAATTTTTTAATCTTGTACACTGGGATCAGACAGAAAACGAGAAAAAAATCCATGAAATTCTTAACCCATGCAAAAGGTAAATTCCCCCTTCCAAATTCCTTTCTCATTTCGTTTCCAGAATATATTTCAATATCCCAATTTCTCATGGAGTATACTATGACAGGCTGCGAATCTCGTTGATGAATGCTCACACCATTATCGGTATGTCTTTCAACTTTGTGGCCTTCTTCTTAAATTTACTTTTTATCACAGGAGATATCATGTCTGAATGCCTCAGTTTCAACGAATATAATGAAAATAAATATGAAAAGAGACTGTTGGAAGAGAAAACCATTGGCAGAATTCCCAGAAAGAAAACTAAACCAGAAGCAGGACCCGGGGACGATGATCGCAAAATGAGCGTGGAAAATACAGCTAAACACGAAGAATCCAAAGCGATGAGTATTACATTATCCTTTACTTATGAATGAAACTCATGTATATGTATTTAAATCAACTAGTAAACGAAGCTGATGAGAAAGGAAAGAATACGGGTGTAATCCAAACAAAAAAAATTGATGGAGAAATGAATGGGACTAACCAGGCAATTCTCGCAAAGAAAAAAGGGAATTCGATGGACATCGAGCAGCCGAAAAAGCTATACAAGAAGAAAGACGCGATCAAGTCACAGTCAGACCCATTGCTACTTTTCGGAGTCACTCATCCTCTCATCGAGCAAACTAACAGGTTCATTGCTTCAATGCTGAAAGAAGACACCTCACCAAAAGTAGTGGCAAGCAAATACATCGATTATCTCGAGCTGAGAGAGCCATTCAAAATCATCAAGAATTTCTACATTTACAAAATGGGAATGCCATACTCCATCGAAAAATCTTCAGAACTGCAATTCAACAACGGCTTTGCCTCTTGGAGACTGTATAAAAGCTTTTTGAATAAAGGCGTGCTGGTGTATTTCTACCAAGCTATCCTTTATCTCGAACAAGTAAAGCAGACAGTCTACGTCATCATCCCTGAAGACCACGAAGAGATGGTTTTATTCCACAACGATTTGGGCAAGTTATTCCGGTTTATATCCAAGCTCATCAGCGAGAAGCAGAAGGATGTGATGCATTTCCTAAAATATAAGAAATCTTCGAAAAAAAACGCTTTTGTCAATGTCTCCAACGATCTTCTGCGTAGAGACATACTGAATCTCTTGATGATCGAACCTGACTTCGATATATTGCTACAAAAAATGTACGAGCGATTCGGAGAACAGAAGAAAATAAGCGATGAATACGACAAGCACTTCGTTGATATCACTAGCGCTGAAAGCACGATCCAGGTTATTGAGAGTATGGTCAGAAAAAAACTCAAAGAGCTTGAGATAAACAGAGATCTTTCACTCGGCGAGATCCTTTTTGGCTTGTTTAATCCGAAAACGGATTTATTGCTGAAGATCCTCGGGTAATTTACTTCTTTTAGTATCACTCGATCGCTTACCTTCATGTAAATCACAGGCGAAATCGTAAATTTTCCCTTGAGAACGTCCCGAGTGGAATGCGAGAATATTTCAAAAAGATCTCCAATTTCTGCGAGATTGATAGACTATGCATGGAGCAATCCGAAGAAGGGCAAGAAGAAGACTCCAACTTACTCAACTACCGACTCAAGCGAATGTAAACTCGCATGATCCGGTTCGATAATCTGATATAATTGCATAGGTTTTTGGACTGGAATGATCCATTGACAGAATGCTGGCTGACTTTCGAGGTGATTTTTAAAAGGAAAGCGAGAGGTAAATCTGTGATTCAAGACGATGACCAAGCGACAACGACGGTGCTTAAGCCGTTTATGCATAAAATGACTATCCTCTACCAAATCTCTTCGCTTGGTATGGATTCGTCGACGCTTACGAAGGCAGCCTATCGAAAGGATGTCGTGAGTGCTAACACGGCGACGGAATGTGCGCATAATTTGATCAAAAAGATCTTTCGTGTCTCAAGCTACAGGCGAAATTTGTTTGATTATATTGACCAGCTACTCTCGATTGAGCTGAGGGAGTATAAGCAAAAGGAAAAAGTGCTAAAATTGCTTATGAAAGCCTATACGAAACCCGCAACCGCGCCTGTGCCTTCGGAAGAGAGCGTGGCCCAGTTAGAGAACTTCCTCAAGAAAAAATATAATAATCCTGAGAAAATTTCCGCTTTGATCCAAGCTTACAAGAAAGATGGAAATATCAAGTTTTTAGGAGAAAACCATAGGAGTCCGTTGATTGTCTCGTTCTCAAGCAAGCCGATGAACCCTGGGCAGTAATAGATTTGTGTAGAGAATAGGAGGTGTTATTTCTGTTACGACTTATTGTAGAGTAATGATCTATTTTTATTCTTTGATACAGCTGATAACATTAAAAGCATCGAATAAAGGAGATATTTTTAACATTCCATCCAATATGTGAAAAAAAAATGTTGTTAGTGAAAATTTAGAAGAGAGTTTTCCGTGATTTTATTTGCAGAGAAACCAGCTTTTGTGAGCTTAGGGGCCTTGATATGAACTGAGGTTGCATGTAATTGTTATTGAAAAGCATTTGAGTTTTCTGACCTGCTAACAGTATCGAAGTTCATGAATTATTTAAGGTGTTTGTGCTGGAAAGAGACTGATAGAATGTTAGTGCCTTGTAATTTTAGTATATTGCTAGTAAAAAGAGTTCAAACTACTGTTTGCTATTGTAAAATCACTTGAGCTAACTAAATTTCAAGGCATAATATTTTGGCTCATCCGTTGAGAGCAAAGAAATCTAAGCTCTGCCAAACATTTTCTTCCTCGAGCTAGAAGGTAATTTCACTCCAATTGAAAAAATTTTTTTTGGCACATTTTTCTTTGATAATTCTGAAAAATTTCTAAACTTTACCTTTAATATCTTCACAATTGATTTTTGTATTTCCAAGACTTGTTCAATTAACTTTGAAAAAGCCGTACAACAGCTCTTTTTTGAATATTAAGTTGACTACGTTGACTCAAAACACTCAGTAACATATGAATATAACAAACACAACAACGCAAATTTTCAGATTAAACCATACGGTTGGTTGGATATTCCTTTGACTTAAAAAACCAAAATTTGTAAACATAAACCAATATTCACTTCCAAATTATTCCGGATGGACATTAAATCTGCTAATCCCAAAGGGTTGTCGAATATCCGGCGTCATTAGCATCTGCCGCGCAGTAGACGTGCCTGACATTTGCCGATGAGAATTCCCTTGTTTCTTTATTTGTAAGCCGCTCTCGCTGTTCTCTTTATTTTCATCTTTTTTGATCTGGTTAAGGCAGTTAATTAACAGTGGAGTAATCGCCATTGTTTTCGTCATATCATGCGTCTTGTAAATCCCAACAAGCTGATCTGCCAGCTCGAACATATCTGTCCTGAGACTGATAATGACAAATTGCGCGTTCTTTGTCTTCTCTTTCACGAATTTGCCGACAATACCCACATTCTTATAATCCAATGCAGCATCGATCTCATCCATGATGTACAAAGGTGTTGGACGGTAGTAATGCAAGGCAAAGATTAACGAAAGCGAGCACAGCGTTTTTTCTCCGCCTAAAATCAGACATTTTCAGCGTTATACCTCAAAAGGGTAACTTACCTGACAGCTTGGCCATTTGCTTCCAGCCCTTTTTTGGAGGTCTCACCGTGAAGATAATTCCATCGCTGAAAGGGTCAAAACTATCTATAAGCTCGAGTTCTGCATCACCTCCCATTGTCAAAATCTAAAGCAATCGAATCACTCAAAAAGAATGAGGGAGCTAGGGGTTACTTGGTAAGTTTCCTTCAGTTTCTTGCTGATAATCTGGAATCCGCTCATGAATTGGTTATATCGTGCTTTCTTCTTATCATCCAAGATATTCTTAAGGTCATTAAGGTTTTTCTGAACAGTAAAGAGCTCATCGAGCTTCTTTTTATGCTCTAGGTACTAATTGGCAAAGAAAAATGAATTGGAAATTGCTCCAGGGGGAAACGCTTACCTTTTGGCGATATTCGTTAATTGAATTGATATTCGGAGGATTTTCTTTGATTTTCTGTTCAAGGAAAGTCTGTTTCATCGTAATATCGTTATAGGCTCTCTCGAGAATCTCGAGATCACCTTCGGGAATAGTCTCGTCGACTTCGTATTTGAAAACCAGATGAGAGTCAAAATTTTTCTTGATCCTCTGGCTTTTTTGCATGAACTGCGAATCGTTGATACGACTAATGTTCAAAGCTGTAGCGTCTAACTCTATCTCAAATATCGACGAATCCTCCATCAGCTTCAAGTCAATCGACACCTTGCTTAAGTCGCTGAACTTATGCTGCTCGATTTCTTCTAAGTCAGCCAAAAAGTCATATTCGGCTCTAATCATTTTAAAATCGGCTCTATTCGTCTCAAGCTTCTTCTCTGCGAGGATTTTTTCTTCGTTCAGTTTACTAATGTAGTAATGATAAGCTCTTTTTCTCAATTAAAAGGTGATTATTACCTCATTTCCTTGACAATGGCATCTCTTTCCTCTATAGCCCTATTTCTCTCATCAATAATCTGATTGAGTTCATTAGCAGCAGTCGCGTTCTCTTCTTCGATTTTCTTCACTTCAGCTTCAAACTTTTCTTTCTCGGGTTCTAGTTGCTGCTGCTCTGCCAAAATCATGAGGGCTTCTTCCTCAAGCAATTTCGTTTCTTTTTCTATTTTTTCCTTTGCCATCAAGGTACTCTGCAGTTTTTCCTTAGCATCTTCCTGCTCCTTCTGGTTTTTCATAAGCGCTTTCCCTCGGTTCTTGACTACAGCTCTGCTTTTCTCAACTTCTTGATTTATTTCGTCAAACTCTCTTTCAATCTCCGTCTTCAACTTCTTCGTCTGCTTCAGCTCCTCGCCTCCAATTCTCTCGATTTCCTTATCCACAACCTCAATATTCCTCTGTACCTTTGCAATTTCCCCATTCAATTTCTCTAAAGGTCCTGTGAACTGAGCTAGCTTTTTCTCTAACACGGTCAAATCCTTATCAAGCGATGCTTTATCAGCCGAAAATTTATTAGACTCCATTAATTTAGTCACGATGTCTTCGATAGCCTTCTCTCGATAATTGATTTCTAACGACGTCTTTTGCTTTTCCTTTTCAGTCCGCTCGAGGTCTTTCTTTAATTCACCCAACTCTATTTCAAGTTTCTGCTTTTCTAGCTGGAACCTTTTTGCATTGTCTTTCAGATCCAGAAGCTCATCTTCAATTTTTTGGATCTCTTCTTGAGAAATCTCCTCTCTCAGCTTGCTGCTCATACCTCCTCTGCGCGGTTTGCCTCCTCCAGACATCGTTCCCGAGATGTCTATCAAGTTTCCGCCCAAAGTAACGACTCTGTAGCGGGTTTTACCAAAAGCGATATCAGTAGCGGTATCGATGTCATTGCAGACTAAAGTGTCTCTTAGCGCGAAGTAAAACGCGATTTTAAAAGCAGAATTCTTAACCTTTATCAGATCGAATAACCTCTCTGAGCCTGCTGGCGCTTCGAAGGGTTTTTTCATTTGAGGTTCGAGATAGTCTATCTTATCCAAGGCGATAAACGAAGCCTTTCCAATTCGGTTGATTCTAAGAAATTCGACTGCACGCTGAGCGTCATCAAGTTTATTAACGACGATATATTCGAGTTGACCGCAGGCAGTCGTGATGGCAACATCATATTTGTCGGATATGGTGCCTAAATCCCCGAGTCGGCCGACTATTCCTTTGAGTTCTTTGCGTTTTTGAGCGTTCATCAGCTCGCTGAGAACGGTATTTTTTGACTTTGCTTCATTAGAACTTTGTTTAAATTCGCAGACTTTGCCTTCAATTTCCTGAATTTGCTGTTGAATCGCGCGTTCCTTCTGTGAGATATCAGCAAATCTGTCTTGATTCCTCTTGATTCGAGACTGGATCTCATTGCTGACTGAGTTAAGCTGATCCATGTAATTTCCAAAAGATTCAAGTTTTTCAGTTAGCTCTTTATGCTGCGTTTCTACGCCTTTAAAATCAACAGCTTTGAATTGAAGTTTATTCATGATTAACTCCTTCTCATTCTGAAGCTCCTTGATCGTATTTTGGATTCTCGCTAGTTCGATTACCAGCGGATTCAGCTCTTTCTCCAGATCACTCTTCTTCTGCACCAGATTCTGCGTCTTACCTTTCATTTGAAAGTACAAGTCGTTGAGCTTTTCAGTAACTTCTTCCTTCTTTCTTGACAGTTCGCTTAACTATATATACAAGCACATTACACATGAATTTCTCATGTCAATTACCATTTCTTCTTTCTGAGGCAGCAGTTTTTCTGTCTCGCAGCTTTTTTGAATGATAGCCTGATACTGCTTTTCCAGCTCCTTTAGCTGCTCCTAATAATCCATTGTTTTGAAAAACAACTCCTCCAATCAAATTTACTTGGTATTTCACTTCATTAGTGATTTGAAACTTTCTATCAATCTGCAGTTTTTCATCCTTTTCCTGTATCACACTATAGCTCTGCTTCAGTTTCTTCATTCTCTTCTCGATTTGAAAATCCCGCTCTTTCAACTCATAGAATTTTCTTTCAAACGCTTCATTCTCTTTGCGCTTTAGATTATACTTCTCCTTCAATTCCTTTATTTTAATCTCCGAGTTTTTGATTTTCTCCGCCCTCCGTTTCAATTTCCCCTCACAGCGCCACTTATCTATTTGAAAGAGAGTGTTTTTGAATTGATACATCTCTTTCTCTCTTCGGACGAATTGAATTGCTTCGTCCTTCACTTCATCGAGTTTCTTCAGCTCAGTCTCCGAATATTTCATCCTTTCCCATTTCTCTTTTTTTGTGTCGGCCACGCGATCATAATCTGCTTCAATTTGGTCGATTTCCTCTTTGAACCTGCTGGTTCCTATGATATCTTCCAGGAACTCGAGAAGACCTGGATCGTTGGGATCATTGCTTTTTGGCTTCATGAGAGAGACTTGTTCAACTTCACCTGCAAAGGTTAGTCAATATTTGGAGGTCTGAAAAAACTATTCACCTTGCAAAATCAAAAATCTGTTGTGGTCGAGATCGACGCCTTTAGATTTGAGGAGGTTGATCACATCAGCCTGACTGACCTCTTCATTGTTTATCTCATATATCGAGGTATTGCATTTTTTTATTGTTCTCTTGACGGAGAAGTTGGTTCCACGAATTGGCTCGTACGCGTTAGGGTCATCCTGGTACCATAATAATTAGATTAAATTGAGTTGATAGCGATTAATTATCTCACTTTATCAATGATTTCCTCGAAGAAAACCTCAACACTGGCTTTGGTCAGATCCGGATGCTTTGCTGAAACGTGTATTAGCTCGCTCAATTTATTGAGTCTCATCCAACGAGCACGCTTTCCGAACACAAACAACAAGCTTTCAATCGTATTAGATTTCCCTGAGCCATTAGGTCCGACTATAGACGTAAAAGACTTGTATGGAGGTTAAACTGAGGCCGATAGAAATGGTTTTACTTTATGAAACGGCCCTATTACTGTTTTTCCGTAATACGACTTGAAATTTTCCATGACAATCTGAGTGATAATGAGCCTCCGATTGTTTAGAATCTTTTCCTCGCTCATTTTTTCTGAATAGATTTTGTTTTCGTAGGAATACGCCTCTAAATGGTTGAGTGGATTGCTCTGAGAAGAAGTTGGAAGAGGAGTTTTGAAGGTAGAAGAAGATGGGTATTTTGCTCGAGGAAATTCGTTGTCGTCTGCATCGTTGTGGCGACTTGAACTGCTGTATCCTCCTGGCTGCATTTACGATGAGAGTAAAATTTTAAATCTTTTTTTTGAATTTGAAATTTTGCGTAAAGTAGCTGTTTTCGTGATATTTAATTCACTCGGCTTAGAAATTTTGGCGCTTGCTAATTTCAGAGAGTGAAAATTCGGCTATGCTGGTTGAAATAAAGTGGTGGGACAGGAACCATGTCTAATGTATTGAGAATTGAGAATTTTTTATATTTCCATTGAGGTAATCTCGATAGAGAAGCAAAAATTATTTTTGTTAAATATCTCACTGGAGACGAGGAGCGATGCTTGCAGGATAAATGACCCGAAAGCTCTGAAAAACAGAAGTTATATCAAATGAATTTATTGCCGTTTAACTGCTGCAGTATTTTTGCATTTTAATATGGAAAAATATATCGCTGCAAACGGAATAATTGAACGAGCAGGGACGAGAAGTTCGGCAGGAAATTGGAGAGTTGCTTCGACTGAGACTTCGAAGTGGTCAAGGAGAAAGATTCCTGTTTTATTATTTGAAACGCTATGATTTTGTCAAAAATTGTGACAAATTCTGAGCTAGAGGTGATACCGCGATTTAGAAGTAGACACAGAAATAATTTAATCTTAATTAGTCGGGAAAAAAGTTCAATGAAGGTTTAAGTGTAGATATCACAAGGTCATTAATAGAACGAGGAACGTTGTTGATACAAGAAGGAAAGCACACAATCACTTTTTCTTAGTCGAAAAAAATGAAAGCACTGGTAACTTTCTGAAATAGAGAAATAATTCATATATTTCACAAAATCTTCCTAATAAAATATTCGAATCTGCATTTTCAAGAGCACTTACAATGCCTTGAGATAAGCGTCCTGGATCAACCGCCCAGCAAACGAGAATTTGAAGAGACTGAGGGAGATTTCTGCATCTAAGCGCATTATTGGAAAAATTCTGAGCTATGATGCGAATATCGAAGAACAACTTATCAAAAGTGACCCCCTTCACCTTATAAAGACACAGACAAATTAATTTCTTGGGATTCAACCGAAAAAATGAGCAATTGATAATTTCTTACATTCATCGCTGTCTTGCAGACTAGAAGCAAGTTTCACTTCTTCTCATCTGAGATATGGATTCTCTAGATGCAACTCTAGACCTCGCACAAGATGAGGAAAGATTCTCTTCTGGGAGAATCACAACAAGAGTGACTCAAAGCGCTAATTCTGATCAGAAGGCGTTGCAATAGAATTTCTAATGGGTTCATTATAATATCTTTGAGGGAATCACCACCAATAGGATTCTGGCAAATCAAACACTTCGGGAGCTGGATAATCCCACAATCCTCGGGAGATCTCTAATCAGAAATGGCACGCAGCGAAGAACAGGAACCAGAAAAAGAAAAAAGCCTCTGCCTGAAAATTTTCTCTTAAACTTCATTAAACGCCAAATTTGTAGTGGGTTCATGGTTTATAGTTAAGAAGGATACTATAAGTCCTAAGGAAATACGCTTTTCTGATCGTAAAGATACGTAAGTTAGCTAATTTTCAGAATATTGATTATAAACTCTGTTAAAGATACTTTGCAGATAGTGCCTACGACTTGAATCACAAAAATAAAATTTTTTTGTTGTAATCAAGTTTTCTTTTCAGCAATTTTCTGATGCGAGATTTTGATATCATTTTCGAATAAATTAATTCGCTAATCTTACTATTTAAGGAAGACAACAGAGCGTTAATTATAATCCTTAAACAAAAGATTCAATTGATAAAAAGCGACATATTCAAAATGAATAAGATTACAATCAAGAAACCAACCATGAGCTCAAGCTCACTATCCGCAAAATCTCAAGCCACAGGACGATGGAATCCTGAAGAGCATAAGAGATTCGTCGAAGCCTTGAAATTATACGGCAAAAACTGGAAAAAAGTCGAAGAGCACGTGGGAACCCGAGACGGAACCCAAGTGCGATCTCATGCTCAGAAGTACTTCGCAAAGCTCGAAAAGGAATCGAAGGGCAAGAAAACCGCAGATAAGCTTGCTGATCGCTTCGAATCAGCCTCTGAAATGAGAAACGCTTCAGGAACCTCAGACTCCACACAACACACCCAGAAAGACACCCTCCTGGAGTCCGAAAGCATCGAGAACCAACTCAAAGGAAATCTTCCGATGAGCGAAGGTAAAAAAACTTGCGATTTAACTTATCTAAATTTTAATTCGCTAGTTTCTAGAAGCAGTCAAAATACATCAGCAAACTCCACAAATCAAATTTTAATCCCAACCGCTCAAGGAAAAGGCTACGAGAACCCACTCCAAGTGCCCCTCTTCAACCCTCAGTTGCTTCCATACCTTCAAGCCATCAATTACCAAGGAAACCTGATGTATCCAACCATTCCTTTCCTTGGTCTCCTTCCACCATCTTACTGCGTGTATATGAACTTGATGAAGTACTTGGCAGATTGTGGAAGATATAACCAATCGTTGAAGTTATCAGACTTTGTGGACCTCAGTACAAAGAAAGAGGGCACTGAAGGAGATGTATTCAAGGTGCCAGAACCAATAAAGAAAGTCAAGCAAGAATAAATACATCTACCAAATTTCAATTCGAGTTTAATTAATACTGCTCCATTGTCATTGTAGATATTCGAGTAATGGCAAACTGAGAGAAGTGAAGAGGTTTCTCTAAATTTTCATTTAATGAAATTTAGAAAGTTTTGAAGTTATTTCTCTGAGTTTGTCAGGTTTTTGTGGAAGTTTTAATTAGACACTTACTTTGTACTACTTCTTATTGTAAATATCTAATGACTTAGTGTATATATATAACTAAATGTTTCCCTTTCGAATTCATTGCATGGAAATGGAAATGTGATAATAATTCATATTACATAGGAGCTGTCCTTTACAGCAAATAGCAAATACCAAAAAAAAAATTTTATTGCCTCTCTTTTAGATTAGAAATTATGATATTTCTTAGCGATAATGGGATGGTGCTTATAGGAGCGGTGAGAGGAGAGTTGCTTAAGAGTTACAACGAACTTTCATTTCTATTTCGCACTGGCGAAGTTTGCGTAACTCCGATGATTTGTAATTTTAAATGCTGTGCGCTAGTTAGCGAATCCAAACAAAATTTTTCAGTAAATCATGGTTTGGAAGTTGGGATTTTTTCGTCTTGTATCTTCGAGTATGCCTATTAGGTATGAGCATGGAATTGCGATTTTCCAAACACTGAGTCAAGTGAGAGATGATCATCGTCATATTGAACAGAAAAAGATGGATTTGCTTTATTCAGCATTGATTGTTACAACTTTTTGGTTCAAACTCAACATTTAGGGATAACCAACTAAGTAATAGCAAACTCTAGTAGCACCTCGATAAGCTCTGGTAGCAACTCAACATTCGTAATTCTCTAGATCGATTTCAAGCCTTTCAGTCATATTTGAGTGAAAAGTTGTAGTGCTTTAGTGTGAATAATTGTTGGATGAGTTAGAAGACTATCAATGAGAGTTAGTACAGGAATAGTAACTGGAATTGCTCCTAATATTCTTAAATGTAAGAATATCCAAAAATGTCCAATATATCGGCACGATTTTTCACTGCTCTTCTTCGTTCTGGGAACAATCAACGTGCGTCATGCCTAGACTCACCAACGTGGCTTATTCGAGTCGTCCTAGCTAGATTTCCTTTTTCAAATAAAATATCCTTACAGGAAAAAAAAGGATATTTTAATAATACAGATGCATACCCGATCAAATGCTATTTTAAATGCGGAAACCTCTTCTTTTACTTGTCATCAACCTCAGAAGTGGCAGAAAACCTACCTTCTGCAAAAAACCTCCGCAAACTCTCATATTTTCGAATCGAAGCAGGCACTCAGCCTTCCCTTCATTCTCTAGGCTTGCACCAGAATTTATTCTCCGTATGTTTAATTAATTGGACACATCTAATTGAAAAGCTCACAATAATATTGAAAGATCAATAATAAATAAATCTTAATGATAGTTAACAAAGATATCGATATCAACTCCATCAAGCCTCACACCTACAAGAGGCTTGCAAAGGACCTCAAAGAAATCGAGGAGAACCCAGTTCCAGGTCTTTCTATCTGCCAACCTGACCCAGATGACCCTCTCACTCTCCAAGCCAATATTTTAATTCTCAATGGTATCTACAAAGACTTCCTTTTACACATGGTCGTGAGACTTCCTGCTGACTACCCATTCTCAGCTCCTGCGATGAACATCGCGCCTGGCACAGGATTCAACTACGAATACCATTCAAGGGTCTGGGATGACCCAGAATACGGAGGATCAATTTGCGTTGACATCCTCGCCGGCTACCACGGATATTTCAAAGATCCTCCAGGATGGACTCCTTCCTATACTCTTTCCACCGCTTTAATGCAGATGCAAGTGTTCTTTTCAGACCCAGACCTTCCAGTCTCTTCCTTGCCTTCCAAGTCAAAAGTTGCCCAGCTCAAGACCAAGTTACAACAGTACGTTTACAAGCATCCATTGAAGAAGGGAGGAGAATTTGTTCATTCCACAGAGAAGCCAAATCCACCCATCAATCTTGATTTTATCAAGATGATAACGCAACCGACTCAGGAAACCAAGGAAAATCTGGAATCGAACACCAACTCATCGGAAGAAAAGAAACTTGATGATATAAAGAAAGAGAGTCCAGACAGCCGCGAACAAAGAGAGCTCCGAGAAAAACTCTCCTGCACGATCCTGAAACATTCTTTGCTGGATAGCACTAACGAAGATATCTTCGGATATCCGTTGCTCGCGAACCAGGACAAGTTTAAAAGGATTCACGTAACTCCTAGCGCGGAGTTAATCTCACGAACAGCCTATTCTCAAGCCATTGATCAAAACGCACCCCGTTCTTTGTATTCCCAGAAAGCAA
>ENA-UOTZ01000101-UOTZ01000101.1-compost-metagenome-genome-assembly--contig:-NODE-101-length-61878-cov-6.435559_pt1 | contig 61878 bp, 40 predicted proteins | sample MGYA00238144_ERZ746983 | MGnify/ENA primary metagenome ERZ746983 (study PRJEB28759, sample SAMN06268863) | compost metagenome | isolation source: single cell | place: USA: California, Emeryville, Joint...
TTAAACAAAAGTTCATTTTGATATGATAACGAATAAACCCAGACGTGCCCAGACTGTCGACAAAAGATCACCATGGCTGAGTTCGAGAGACTGAATATTCGACAAGTTAAAAAACCGGTTGAAGTAAACTGAGTTACAGTTGCTGTGGTGCGTCTCTTCCAATTTCAAACAAATATTTCTTTCTCGATACGTCGTTGAAGGGCTTCAGGAATCATGCTACCATTGGGTTCGTCAAATTAAATTATGAATGTTATTTCTTGACGACATGAAGACTTTTTATTTTCGTGTGGATATTTTGAAGATTATGCATGTTGGTTAGTACTATAATCTGCAACAAATTTTCTGTTCCAAAGAGAAGTATGGAAAAAGTTTTTAAATGGAATTTATAGATAAAGTAACTGTAAATTCTGGTCAAGAAGCCACGGAATTCACAATCAATAGAACTGTCAACTACTACTTCAACGGTACTCTGCAACCCTAATTCATAATTATAAGCTCAGACATTGGAAGAAAGTCCAAAATAACATTGCTTGAAGAAAGTAAAGTTAGAGAATAATCTAAGTACTTGCTGTTATTGATTTACCTTCTTTGCATACAATAGAAATTCTAGATTACATGAAGATAGCTTCTTTGATGTTGACGAAGTCGAGAGAAAATAATTGCATTAGCAAGATTTTTTTTCGCAGTCCAGGAATGAAACTGCATCATTATTGCAGGAAATAGGGTCTGAGCGTAACTAATGACATGGTTGAAGCATTTAATGCAACAAACTAAAGATTGAATCACATTATAGCGTTTCTATCTTGTACATTCTTAACTTTTCAGAATGAGGGAATAAATGTTCAAAATTTCGAGAATTACTTGGAACAATTGCAATAAAATTTTCGATTGCCCTTAAAACCTATCTTCATCAACTCCTAATTCCGATACCGATACCTTCCACTTCATAAGAAAGAAGCACGTTCTTCTCTTTCCGAATTACTGCTTCCCAGTTAAATTAGCTCTTTATTTAAATTTTAGTGTTCTATAATTCCAGAAAAATTTGATTTGTTGTATATTTTAGATCAATCAGAGCGAACAAATGGAACAAATGATCAATTGAGCTGTTTTTAAAGGAAATTGATTTATGAAAAATACCAAATTTTTTGGAAATGAGAAGAAGTTGCCAACACAACATAGGCGACTCAGGCTCAGTCGACATTTTTCTATTCCAATTTCTCTTGAGCAATTCATTGGATAATCGCACATCTGCTCTTCGTATTGTATTAGATTTTCAAAACCAGTGAAAATATTTCTTAACAATTTTATACTGCAGAATACATTCCAAGAAAGAGGAATTCGATAAAACGGTATTTCTTCAAGATTCTTCTATATCCTTTTTACTACCTCTCAAAATTTATAAACTCTTAGTAATCTTAAAGAAAAACTCGCCCTTAAGCAAATGGAGCCGTCAACACCCATTAGTCCTTCTGAGAAGAGACTGAGCAAATCGAATCCGCTTCCTGAATCATCCTTCCAGTACAGACTCTTTTCAATCCTCGAGGTATTTGAATGGTGTATTTCTGAGTGAAATGATCCTTTGGAACAGGAAGCGAAATACAATGAAATCATTTCCTGGAGCTCGGAAGGGCTCGGAATTGAGATCAAGAGCAGAGAGCGTTTGTTGGAAGAGGTTCTACCACTGTTCTTCAGATATAAAAGCATATCCACTTTCTTTAAACAGGTACCAATTATCTTCAAGACTGTCAATTATACTCAATTTTCTCAGTTAATCTACTACGGGTTTAAATGCCACAAGAGTGAACAAGGTCATTGCTTCTATTCACATCCTCTTTTCCAGCGAGGAAAAAGGTTCTTATATATTCTCTTTTAGAAAGACAAATGTGATTATTGATTAGGAGCTTGTTGAGCAAGATGGCGAAAAAAAACATGCAGTCCACATTTTCATCGGAGCCGGTGGAATTTGATTCTCCTTGCCCAATGTCATGCGAATTGGTATATTAAATTTTTTCAAACTTTATTGTTAATTACGTCCTTCAGTCGCCAAGGAAGCGCCCAATTGATGAGTTGGAGAAGGAGCTTCGATTGAAATATCTATTAATTGAACGGCTTTTGAAGGAGAACATTGCAATGCGTGCTTTTCTAAAAAAAGTGTGCTTGTAAAAATAAGCATTTGCTTATGTGAATATTGTTCAGAAACGTGTTGGGCAGTTTTAATTAGGGGTAATTAGAAGATAAAAAACTTCAAATTTCTATTAATAAAAAGCATATACGTTGAAAACCAACTAAAACAGAGTTCAAAATCTTTCATTAGAGAAGGAGGAGAATGAATAGCTCGAAATAAGTCTATTGGTTTTTACCTTTCGTGGAACTTGAAAATAAATCATGTCATATCTGATATAAGCAGAAGTCAGCAAGTCATTTATTAAATGAGAGCTACCTACTTTATTAATTTAAATCCAGAAAACTCTGGAGAAAATACTAGCTTTTCTTTTTCTCAATATTTTGCAAAAAGAATCTTATATTGAAATGTACTCAATTCGGATGATATAATTCACAATAAATAATGGACGCTGAAATACAAATAAAATATACGAAGTTAAATCAATGTATGAGTTTATAAGTGAAATAAAAACTCTCTAGCCCCCTGCTTTTTCGCAAGATAGTCCTCCTTAGAAGAAGTTTCTCTCTTCCAAGAAGAAGGTCTGTTCTCCCAACTGATTAGGATACTGCTCAGAGGAGTTATAATCGAGATTAGAGGATCCCATTCGAATGTATGAATCTATTGGATCTCTTTGTAATCTTTCTGAGGGAGCATACATTGCTCTCGCATTAGATTGAAATAAAACTTGATTCTCAATAACTTGAACTTGATGATTCACTCTCGAAGGAAGAGGGATTCCCGATTCACCGAATTGTTTTTTTGAAATTGGATATTCTACGTAAGGAAAATTTCCGTAATTATAACGACTGATTACGATTTAATGATTAACACCTCAACGAAATTTAGTTTTCATTACCTCATTTTCGCAGCCTCGCGATGAAGGAATTGATTTTCTTCCCTCAGCCTCTGAATCATAAGGTTTGCCATCTGCAGCTCTTGTAGCAGCTCGCTAATTCCAGGCCCGTTGCTGTATGTCGCTGCAACAGGTGACGGGTAATCCATACTTTTCTTTTCAACAGCAGGACGAATCGGTTTGCTTCTAGCCATTTTCGTCAATAACTCCCTATCGAATGAAACGATTAGCGTCTTGTTGGAAAACAATTAAATACTTTTTTCCTTTTTGGAATAAAGGGTGGGCATACCACCGCGCTCCACCTATCTCCTTGACATGCTTAAATCCGTAGTAATGGAGCTTAATGTGATAGATTACTCAGCTAAGGGTTGAAGAATTAATTAAGTACCTGTCGGAAGAAGGAAGGCGGGTTTTTATGATTGCAAAATAGCGGCAGCAAAACCTCCGCAAGTTTTTCTCGGTCCTTGATCTCAATTCGGAGACCCTCAGGGTCCCAAGCTATAATATCGCTGTATTCTTCATTCTATCTCACGCAATTAGACTAAGTTTAGCCGAGTGTTCAATTACCTCGAGTATTGAAAACAGCTTGTAATGAAACGATTTTTCAAGAGAGGAATTTGATTTTTTATTCGTTGTCTCCATTGGCTGAAGGTCGATGGGGTTCTGGTAATGTTAACTTTTCTTAAAGTTATTATTTTATGATTTATAATGAATTTGAACGTGCGAGTTAAATATGCAGTGTCAAAAGCATTCTAATTAGATCGGGTTCTAATAGAAGCTTCTCTTTATTAAACTTGGTTTTAATCTCACGCTCAGCTTTTATAAGATTAATTACGATGCTGTTTATAAAACTGTGAAGACAGAAACAGTAAGTTATCTACAGCACTAAACCCATCCCACCACACTAAGCCCCCTTTCCTGGAGCCTTCGCTTACCGCAATGCACGAGAACGAGCAAATTTGGGTTTATTCTTGCCGTTGATTATTTTATTGCGCTGCTTCAATAAATCGTCAGCGATTAAATTGAATTGAATCTTTTTTAATAAATTTATGTGCAGTTTGCGTAATCCAATCGCTGAATTATTAAGTATCAGAATTTTTTTAAAAAAAAAAAATTTGTTAAATTATCAAATTTGATGGCAAAGTGAAATCGGAAATTAAATAAAAATTAAAAATCTCATTCGTGAACAGATGCTTCAGGAATTAAATTAAAACACCCATTTGGAATTGTAATACACCAAACACTCAGCTGCGTTCCCCGCCATTTGGAAGAGAGAAAAAACATGACAAATCAACTAATGTCGTATTCCTGTGGATTCTATGCTGACGCCGGAATGCTAGCGACATCTCATAAACTCTGTTAGTTGCTCTCATCAAGTCTTTAAGCTGTTATCAAAACCTCAAGTATTTCTGTTAACTAAATATTACAGCAGTCATACACGCTTTTGCATCGAATTTTCTCAAGTTTATGTTATGCATGGCTTAAAAAATGAGTCTATGTGTCCTGATTTGTTGGAAAGACCGGATTTGAAAGTGCTTGCTCGTGTCAACGAGCCACGATGCTTGATGACTTACACAAACCAAGTAGAAAGGCAACTTCTTTTACAAATACACAATTGCGGGTTCTCAGCTGCTAAATCGAAGCCATTTAACATGTTATACAATGCAATGAACTAGATTTAAATGAGCATGACTTCAGTCCTACGTCTGCGGCAATTTATTTTTACTTTGCAAGATTTAATTAAATTTTCTAATTAACTCACGAGTAATTCCGAAATTGTATTTTTCTTAGCTGCCATTTATTTTGGAGGCACCCAAAATAGCTGAGAAAGCTCTCGTTTGTGCCTCCAAACAAATATTTTCACTTCTCAATTATTCAATCATAGTTTTAAGATCAGAGATAAAATGATTTGGCATCATTGATTTGAAAAATGAAAATCAGGCTGAGTTATTTGAACTTGCCAGTCTCAAAGGACCTGGTCGGGCGCGACGTCTGATGGAATGAGTGGCTATGAGTTCCGACCCTTTTAGGAGATCAGTTTCAGATTAATTTCTATTAATAGAAACTGCGAAATTGGTTAGTAACTCTGAATTTGGCGGTTTTTTCGGCAATCTATTTTAATTACGAAATTTCGTCAGCACATATGCACTGTCGAATAACAAAGAATATAATTGTGGTTATCTAAAAAAGAGGAGTTCTACTTTCAGAGAATGGCTGCCTTAGGAAAAAGTGAAGAGAACCTCAATAACCTTCAAAAGGCCTAATAAAGGCAGAAATCCGGCAATATTCTTGTAATATGAAGTCCTTGTAAATTGTAGAGCCGGAGGTGGTTTCTTAATATACAAAAGTCTTGATATTTTGAGTCTTTGAGGAAATCAACTAACCACCTTTCTCCGCTCATGGAGCCGAGAATATATGTTAAAAACCTCCAATTAAGGAGGTTGAAAGCAAAGAAATTGCAATATTTGCGTAGAATACTCAAGGTTATGCGAAGTCATTTCCAGAAAAGATTTTTACCAATCCGAAACAAACTTTTAATTGATTAAACTTTCATGCGTTGTAGGGTCGAAGTTTAAGCCAAAAGGGAGCTTGAATGCGAAAATTAAATCAAAATGTGACCTTGAAGACTTAATTCTCCGGGAGAGAAAAACTCGCTTTTCTTTTGCAACCAGAGCGCTCAAAAAATTTGAGACCAAGCATTCAAATAAATCACGAAGACTCCAATTTATGAATAACAAATTGACCAGAACTACAACCTTTGCTAATTCAAAAGAAATGAGTAGCACAACTGCTAGTTATTTTCGCCACTTATGAAAACTAGCAACTTTCAGAAAGTCATACATGTAGCTTTTAATTGCTTTAAATAGTGTATTTCGTCTATACTTCAGGTTAGATGTTGAAGGAACATATAGAACTCAATGAAATCTCTGCTTGATTCTAATAGCTAATATTTTCAATAATTCGGATTACTGAAATTCATATTCCTTAAACAAGTCCCAAATGGAAGAGGAATTGATATAGTAAATTCAGATTTTTTACAAACAAGGATAAATATTTTCGAAACTGGGTTTTACAAAAATAGATGCTTCTAATATTGATTTATAAAATGATTGTACTCTTTTTAATGAATGCAGGCCACTGAACACTGGTCCATTAAATAAATTGTTCCTTTTCAATAACAATGTGCTAATAACCAAGAAAGGTTAGAATTTATTTCCCTAATTTATTTTGATTCTTCTTGGAACCATAATTAATTAAATTAACGCGAAATTGCCCATTTGCCAAAGAAAAGCGCTCTTTTCTTAATTGCTCAGATTCCTGAATTATTTAGTCCTTCATTGAGCAAGCGAGACAAAGATCAAGATCAGAGACGGAATCCGTGACTCTCAGCGAAATACAAAACCGCATTCTCTTCATGGCGGAGCTTTTATTTTTACATAGGGCAATTTTTGAAAATAAAATTGAATTGTAATCAAATTACTGAATTCTATAGTTTAAGGTCGCACCACTGGATCTAATTTATTGAATACCAAAATAAGTCATTAATATGATGTGCTTTGCTTGCTTTATATGTTATAATGAGGTTAGTTAATAATAGAAAATTTTCATATTGCTAACTAATAAGTTTACTCCAGAACCGAAGATGGAATATAGTCCCGAATTATCGCTCTCTCAGCTCGGAAAAGAAGTCGCAGATCTTCATGGGCCTCGGCGTGGCCGGTTCCTTCTGTGCCTTGCTAATACGTTGGAAGTAAGTCGTCGTGAAAAGATTTTTGTTGAGTTTCCTTCAACTTTTCGTAGGTAAAAGAAATTGAAGATGCTATGAGCTGGGACGCAGATGGCTCATCAATAATTTTAAAAGATCGAGAGAAGATTGCAAATAAAATCCTCCCAGAGCAATTTTTTGGGATGAGATACTCGACGTTTCTACGACAGGTACGTTAAGTTACTTTCTCTTCGAATTATAAACATTTACTTTTAAATAGCTAAACTATTATGGCTTTAAACGAACTTCTTTCAAAAGGGGAACTCAGATTTACTACCATGATCAGTTTCGAAGAGGAAGAAAGTAAGGTGCTTACTTCATTCTTAGTCTAATAAGGTTACTTTTCTAGAGACCTGATTACGAATATTAAGAGAAAAATCCAAGAAAACCCTCACAAAAAAGAAATCGATGAGAAACACTCCCGGATTCTACAACAAGAAAATCGCATTGAAACCTTACTGACGAATATAAATGTTCTGCAGTCATACGTCAGAAAATTGAGAGTTGAGAACGTTATGCTCAGAAGCTGGGTGTATAATCTAACGTAATTAATTGAAATATTTTATTTTGTTGAACTATTTTATCCAACAGCCAGCCACAGCAAGGGCAAGCCATTCCCCAGCATCATCAGTTCAATGAAAGGTTAGAGTCTCCTTTCGAAGGAGGGAATCAAGCATACTTCAGACCGCCAATCAGTGAAAATACCTCTATAGGAAGGCCTGAGTGGATTAACCAAACTGAGAGTTGTCAAAATAACTTCGTCAATGTAAAAAGTTTCTTTTTTTGTTCAGAAACTTTAATCTTGAAACTAGACCGATCAGCCTAACTTCACCAGTTATCAACCTCTATTTTCTGAAAATGAAGGATATTTTAACAACTCTAATTCCGTCCAAGGCGCCGAAAATAGCAATCCTGTTTTCTATGAAGCAGATCCAAACTTATGGTAACCACATCTGTTTACTCATGAGTAATGTATTAATTCGGAGCTCCAATGACTATTTTGATAGGAGAGACACTCCATTCGCGTAAAAATTCTCCACTGAGCAAGAAAATCCATCAACGCGACCCATTAGTATGTGAATAGTAGTTTGTATTCCTTAAGAAAGAGGAACAGTAAATATGAACGACAAAATTTTCATATGTTAGATATATTATTTTTATTCACGAATGCTTTTCCAAGTGAAAATAGTTATTTCAATGCTTGTTGTACTACGTCAATATTTATTACAACCACATATAGCGATCGTACACCCAAACTTACGTTTATCATCTAGAAATTTCCTGAGCAAGTAAAAATTTCTCTTCCTCCTCTTCTTCTGGACGCATTTATACAATCTTGTAAATTTGTCTCAGAAGGATAACAAATATTAGTGTATTGACACACAAAGTAAATATATCCCAAAAAATGGAAAGTCTGATTCCTAAATTCGATAAGAGACAGAGGAAATGCGGAGATTATCATGACTTTACATTGAAAGAGGATTCGAGAATATCACAATAGTTGCATTTGATACTAAGAGCGGAACCCAAACTGATCAACTCTTTTTCCCATCACAATCCAAGTTTGAAACAACCTCAAGCAGAAACTAATACTGATCTTTTGCTCGAGAAATTCGAACAAATCAGATCCATATGCAGACTTATCCTTTGTGAAATTGGATTTTAGATTAAAAGTCACCTGAACACATGAAGACACATATCTTTTCAATTTAACTACATTATGAATCTTTCTCTTCTGTGGGAGAGAATTCTAACAGTATGATAAAGGATTCGTCAAACTGAAGTACAATGATTTATTTTAAATTAAGGAAATTTATTTAATGATTAAAAAATTATTTTGAGAAATTCAGCTTCTTTTTTCAGCGCTTTGCCAGTTAAAATGGAATCAAGTTCTCACCTACTGATTTCACAATATTCTTGAATACCGCTGGTTCCTTGTATATTTAAATATAACTGGAAACTGAGAATCGATTCCGCGTTATTATTTCTGATATCAAGAGCAACGTCCTTTTGGTGGGAAAAATCCGAGGAATATTCCTAGCTATGGAGAGATATCTCTGAGCAGCAAGAAGTTTTCAAAGCTTCCAGTTGTCTCTCACAAAAAGAAGCCAATACAATTACGTAAACTGCGTTATTGCAGCGAATTTGCTTTTACTGAGAAGGGTAAAAGGAAGAGTTCCAATGGGCTTAATAAATTAACTGACCAATCAAATCAAATTGAGTTATTAAGTTTAAAAACTGATAGTGTTATTAACTTCCTTCTTCTGAAGATTAATATTGATTTATTATTGTTTTCGAAAGAGATATATAAAGCCGCTGAAATTCCAAGGGTGCTTGAACGACAATGAGCTCAACGAGAATTAATGAGTGTCATCGTGGACATTTCCTTCGGAAAATGCACGGTCTTACTCTCATAGAGGTCCACCATGATCATTATGAAAGCGCGTATGAATCTGCCGAAGCCTTTCTTGATCATCGTGTTGAATTTACTGAAGCGTCAGCACACAGAAATGCTGCCTCACTCATCATGATATGCCAGATCCCAGATCAAGGCACCGTGATTGCCAATGTTCTCGTCCAAAGTCAAGAAGCATTCGCTCTAAAAGCCGTGAACAATTCAAACCTCTTATTGCGAAGACAGAATAGTAAGCAAGTTGCTGTGTGAAATCCTCAGCTCTCTCAGCTGCCATGATCAAATGAGGTAGTTTTATGAACGCTCTCCTTTATAATTAACTTGTTGCCCATAAGAGGAAGAAATTAATTATTTTTCTTCTCTCTTGATTGTACTGCCTATAATAATTTGATACAGTCTTATTTAATGCTATTATCGGTTTCCTCCAATAGTCAGGTATATTTCGAAATAATATTTTGGGTTGAAAGAAATTTTTTACAACCAGTATATTGACTTAGTATCGCTTAAATCTCTTCATTTCTAACTTGTTGAAAATGAGAAAACATTTTTTTTCTTTTGCTACTTAGCAAAAATGATTGTAGACAGAGTTTAGGGGCTGATTTCGATAGATAGGACAAGGACCTCGCTTTTCAGCATGCGGGAATTGCAAAGCTTGAGAGAATTATTCTTCTCACAATTACACGTTTCGATATAATTCTCTTGAAAATACCCAGTTCTTGAAAAATTAGCGAATACACACCTCAGTGTTTCAAAAAAAAATAGTTAAAGAAGACCCTCAGGAGTGTTTTTCATTTTACTGAATAGAAATTAAAATTGTGGGGTGTTTTAATTTAAGTCCAAATCAGAAATGCCCTGGGTGCTAATTTTGATATCAGCTGAGAGATTTCAGATTATCATCTATTTGGGCCTTGAATTGGACTTATCTTACTTTTTGAAAGCGTGCCCATTTTTTCCCCCAATAAAGTAGGCTAATCACTCCAGCTTCCTCTCTCTTTTGACTTTGGGCTCGAAAAGATGGTTACATGAAATCAAAAACAAATTCTTCTTCGAAATTGTCTCTAAATTAAGCACCTGTCCTTTCTCAAAGCAGAAAAAAAAACCTCCTCGCCTCTCATCTTCTTCCTCTTAAAAAAAAAAAGCTTCTTCCGTTCATTATTGATGAGGAAAAAAGAGATAAATCTCAACACCTTCCTCATTTGCGACACGGCATCTTAAAGGATTGCATTGAAAGCCATATTCAGCTTCTCTATGTTCATATGAAAGTGAATTTAGAAAATTCCCAGTGCAACTTATGAGTAATTAATTTTTATGTTAGGGTTTTTAATTCGAGTTGGAACTATGACATAGAACTTACACACATATAAATCCGACGATTTTATTTCGTCTGTAATTAAACACCAGTTCAAAAGAAAACAAAATGAAAATGAAAAACTTGATAAAGATCGGAGCACCTGGCGCATATAAATACGCCAAATACGTGAGTAAATCGCTTTGGGGCCCAGAAAAGTTACAGGGGAACTACGAACCCTATGAACAATACAAGCCTTTTTCGCATAAGATCAATAACACCATTCTGGAAGCAATCGGACACACTCCGCTTGTCAAACTGAACAAGATTACGAAAACTGAAGGGATTGAATGCGAGATCTTGGCAAAATGTGAGTACATGAACCCTGGAGGGTCACAAAAAGACAGAATCAGCCTTCGGATGATCTCTGACGCTGAAAAAGAAGGCAAAATAAAGCCTGGTGACACTCTTATCGAGATTACATCAGGGAACACTGGCATCGGGATGGCACTCGTTGCTGCGATCAAAGGCTACCGAATGATCGTGCTCGCTCCTGAGAAGACTTCGAAAGAGAAGATCACAACTCTGCAGTGCCTGGGAGCCGAGGTAATTGTCGTGCCGGCTAATGTCACATGGAATTCTCCACAATCTTTTTATTCAATATTCCAGAAAATCCATGATGAAATCCCCAATTCGCACTACCTGGGCCAATACAGCAACCCTTCAAACCCTTTAGCTCATTACGAAGGCACTGCTGAAGAACTTATCGACCAATGTGAAGGGAAAATCGACTACGTTTTTATGGGTGCGGGTACTGGCGGTACCATCTCTGGTATTGGTCGCAAATTCAAAGAAAAGATGCCTAACTGCAAGATCATCGGAGTCGATCCTTATGGATCCATCCTCGCTCTTCCTGAGGAATTGAATGAGATAAAGCCACCTGCCTTCCATGTTGAAGGCATCGGAGACGATTTTATCCCGAAAACGTTGGATAGAAATGTCATAGACCAATGGATCAAAATAAACGATAAGGAAAGCTTTTTCATGGCTCGTCGACTTATAAAGGAAGAGGGGCTTCTATGCGGAGGCTCAGCAGGGATGATAACTGCTGCTGCGGTGCAATATGCTAAAGAGATGAAACTCGGGAAAGATGTCAGATGTGTGGTGATTCTCCCCGATTCGGTTAGAAATTATGTAACGAAATTCGTAAGCGACTCGTGGATGATAAGAAACGGGTTCATGAGCATGGACTCACTTTCAGACCCCAAACACCCTCTCTTTGAAGTCGAATGGCAAACGCTCGAGCTGAATGAAAGCAGATATGTGAAGAAAAATGCAACTATTGCTGAAGTTAGCGAAGTCATGGGTCATAATACTAAATATATTCCTGTTGTTGATGGGGAAAAAGTTGTTGGATACATCTCCAGTCAGTCGTTGATGAATCAAGTTCTCGTTGCAGGAAAGACTAGTGATCAGCCAGCCACGTCGGCAATCATAAAAGACGTTCAAATTGTAATTATTCTCCTTATTGTGATGTTTTTGCTAATTCTTTTCTGATTTAGGTCCCAAGGGATTTTGATTTAAGCGCAATTGCTAAATTGCTTGAAAATAATGAGATTGTCATCATTAATGCTGCAGATTTTGAAGATGAGCTTGGACAGCTCTACGTTGTGCAGCATGAGCACATTCTTAAAGCGATGAGTAGTCAACTTCGCGGAGACCATGTTTATCCGGATTATAACTTCACTTTTGTTAATTCCTCGGTTTAGTTTGTTTAGTTAGTAGCTCATTATTATTGCATTCGTTTCGCATGTGATTTATTTATTAAAGAGTTTTCAAATGGTAGTAATAAAGTGGTTCTTTCTTCAAAATTTTCTCTACAAAAAAATAATTTCCTCTGCTGTTCTTTAAGTTAACCGGCATTAAGAAACTCTTACTAGCTCATCAAAGCTTCAGAAATGCTAGAAATTTTCGATGTTATAGACTCGCTATCATCCCAACTTGGGGCAAGAATTGTAACAAGGTGGTAGCTTCGTTACAGGAAACCAGTGATTGAATAAAAAATCTCATCATTCAAACTAATTGGATGATTTTTCGAAGGTGAGATTATTTTCACCAATCCCTGGCATGAACACATCAATCAAATTACTCTTTTCGGCCATGGGACAATACTTTTTCTTCATAAATGTACGGAAAAGTAAGTATTTCTTCACTTTCTTCGATTAAATAATATTATATTCACATGGACAGATGCAATGAACAAAAAGGCAGTTTTCCTAACTATATTAAGAGTATTAGAAAGTTGAAGGAATGGAGGTAGCTATTGAAGAATACCGACAACAACAAAAGGAACCTACTGTGTGAATTTAATTTCTCTTTGATTAATTAATGAGCAGCGATAACCTTATGAGCGGCTAGGCCTTGATTTTCAGTGTTACTGGCCGAACTGAGAGCCTTGTTATTTTGGATTCTTTTCAGTTCCTTAAACTCAGTCATCGTAACCTTTTGCCGACAGCCCGGACATGTCTAGAATACAACGTAAATTCCAATGCATACACTAGTCCAAGTACCTCATTTATATCGAACCATTTTTCAATACACTTTGCATGGAAGATATGCTCGCAAATCGGTATCTTCCTGATTATCGAGTCCTTTGTAAATTCTTCGAGACAAATCGCACACAAACTATTCTTTATAAGATTCAAAAGCAAATTGAAAATTACTGTAAATGATATTTGTTAGATGTGTGACTGTATGAGAACTTTGGGACAAACTGGTCAAATTCTTTGACACTCAGAGTCTGTTTTAATGTTTTCTTCTTAAATTATTATTTGTTCATGAGTTGGTGAAAAATATTCTAGTACCTGTGAGATTTCGCCGGTTGGATCACGATGCGGTGCTCCAAAATCTAAAATAATTGATCAAAACTTCAACAGCGAGAAAGTTACATTGGTCGTACAACTTTACCAAGAAGAACATTATGGCTATAAAAACCGTATTTGTGAGTAATGTTATGAAAGCGAGCGAAGGAATATCCTTTTGATCTGGAATGATGGAGTACTCGGTGTGTGTTTGGTTCATTCTGATTTATTTTCTCTTTGATTATGACGGGTGGATTCGTGGATTTCCTTGGCGCGTCAAAATTAAATTTATTCACTGATCCAAACAAATCAAAATTCTTAAAGATCTATATTATTTGCATCAGTAAAGTTCGGAGATTGAGCCAGCTCTTTTTCAAGGTATATCGTTCTCATTACCAATTTCATTGGAAATCAATGAGCAGATTGAAATCACACGTTGAGAATTCCTTATGCGGTTGCGATACATCAACAAGGACGTGATAATCGAGTCATTAGTAAAAACGACTGTCACTGGCTTAATTTTTAAGAAAAATTTCAACTTTTGGAAGAATAGCTTCCAAAAAACTGATTCTACCAGAAGATGGTCTGATTTAAATAAATTCGGAATTACGAATTATTATCAGTTCTGAGCCGTTGCATAATGTAAATTATTCATTCAGAAAGAGGAAGTGAGTGAGAAAGAAATTTAAGAAAATTTTATGAGCATGCTAAGGGAAAATGAGATGAAGAAGATAACTAAGAAATATTATGATAATATTCAAAACCCTATTTACAGTGGTATATTGTTGTCTCAAAACTTTTTAAATTAAATATTGGCTGAAATGATAGAAGCTGTCATCTGAGTGTTTCTCAAATCAGAATCGCCAATTATCCGCAGAGTAACAATGCGAAATCCCTCATTTATTGCGGCTAATCAGCGTTATTCATCGATCATGGCTTATCACATGATTGCTATCTATTGTCGGATTGATTTCTATTGACGGATGATTCTCATGCGAACCTGTCTCGACATGCGTTTCTACATGAATGGAAGTGTGAGCGTCTGTTTGCAATGTATCCCTTTTTTGAAGTTTAGGCTCCTGTTTGACTTCAACTACTTTCTTTGAACTTTGCAGCATTCTCTGCATTTTTCTGAACTCAAGAATAGTAATGCTCTGTCGGCAGTCAGGACACCTCTAAAAAGCGTTAAATCAGACATCCAGATAGAAAGTAATCGGTTCTTTACCTCACCTTTATCAAGCCATTCTTCAAGACATTTCGCATGGAAAAGATGATTACAAAATGGAGTTTCCCTCACTATTGATTCGGCGGTGAACTCTTCCAAACAAACAACACAATTGCTTTGTTCAAGCTAGTTTTTCATATCAAGAACATTATATACCTTGCATGGTATTTATTGACAGAGTGGTCATATGTGCGCACTGGTATAAATTGATCAAATTCTTCTTTTGTAAGTATCTCCCTTAATCTTTTTTTCGGCTATGAAAAGATAAATCAATAATATGAGGGGTAAATTTACAGCTATTTGAGTATGTGGGTGAATACCATTCCTTCTGCTTCTCCTGCCTTACAAATTATGGTTATTGTGGGGCTTTCAATATGATAATAAATACATCGTTGAATGCATGAGTACGCCGCAGCAGCTATTGTAACACCCATTCCGAGTGCCAAAAAGATTCCCATTATCAAAATGAAAGCTGGTGATGAAAGTTCGGAGGAGTAAGTTTTTTTAGTGTCCATTGGCTTTGTTGTTTTGTTGTTAATGTTTAATTTAATTATTGATATTGACATCGGCTAGTTTGGCAGTTATTAGAAGTGAGCATTTTACTGATCGGTATATGTACGATGTTCTTCAAGAACTATAAAATCTGTAATTTAACGTTTCATTAATGGTGTAACTACTTTTTATGCCTTCTCGAAGTTCTCTCTACTGATTTTGTAACTATTTCTTGGTTGCAGAAAATACCACTACGAGGAAATTTTCCTCTCAGGTGCTGAGTGAAGGAAAAAAAATATCTGATAGAAATGAACTACCATTTCTTTCTCTTTCCAGGCCTATCATCGCAGGTAAGTTGATTTGTCCAAATTACGATTTGAGATTCAAAGTGAAAAGTTTAAACCAAGCATCTTAGTAAATTTAACAAATAAAATAATTGTTAGGATAGATCCCCGTTCAAGCTCTACTGATTCTTCATTAATTGGAGAGATCTTGGGTTGTTCAGGTCTGTTTTTTGGGTTTTTGAGCAAGAAACCCAGTTATCACATTTTAGAAGATATTGTAAGTCAATGTCTGACCGTTAATCATGAATACCACTCAATAATACTATCTTGTCAGGTTGAATTGGGAAGGGTAATTAATTTACATACCAGTATCCATCTCAGAGCATAATAACGCACTATTAAAAATCCATGATTCCTGTCGACTCAATTTTCAGCTTGAGGATTATCGAATCCACCGACTCAAATAATAACTTTCTAGCCAAACCAAACCAAAAATATCTATGAACGAGACCAACGTTCGAGCCAACAAAGATATTATCTCCTAAGATACAGACCAGAGCAGACTTCCAAGGAATACATCTAACAGGACATAGATTATGTTCCACGAGGAAATTGTGGAAGATAAACACGCAATAATTAGTATTTGAAGATTTCATAGTTCACTTATTCCTGGGTTACTTTTAACACATCGACGTTTAAATTCTTTGTGAATTTGTTACTGAATAGGACATTTAAAATGAATGTTTCAGTATTGAATCAAATCAATTTTATGATTGTAGCGTAAATCAAAAATTCCGCTTGAAAGAATGGGTTTTCTCACGGCAATAGTCTTTTTCACTCATCTGCTTTCCAATACAATAATATGTTTTTGCTCTGAGCAATCCTCCATCAACCTCATTTTCCTTTTTCTTTTGTATCAAAAACCACTCTTGAATGACATCTACGAAACTGACAACAAGGATATCCAGAATACGTTTGAGTACCTGAACAACCTTTATGATTACGACCTAATAGCACCAAAAAGGCAACAGATACTTTGAATGATGATCAAAGATAACATTCTTGACGATCACATTCTCAAAAACCTCATTTGTAATATGACTATTTCAGTGAGAAGGACTGGATTCAGCACAGATGAACTCACTCAAAAGAGGATATAAGGCCGTCTATCAAACTAACACTTCAAAATTTTTCAAACTTTTCACGATCCAGTAAATTCTCGAAAATTTTTTGTCATCAGTAATCGAGAAATATAGTAGCAAGGCAAAAATCTCCTTACTACTGTTCACCACCAACACCATATCAATTGCTTTTTCACGAGATAATATTGCTGTCAGCTTCATTATTTAGCTTTACAATCAACTATGAACAATTCTGATGAAACTCTCTCGTGTTCTTAAATGCTCGATCAAGACTATAAAAGTTGTGGGAGATTTTATTACAGAAACAACATTAGTTCGATTCTGTCAGTATTCTTCCACGTTTTCTTGTCGCATCTTCCCATTAATGAGCTAAAATTTTATTAAAATAGATGAATATACCATCGCTTGACCATAGTCTAGCATCTAAGGAAGGAAGGAAAACGTTTATGGTTTTGGAAAGCTAATCTGCCTATGTTTCAGTTATCATTAGATATAGTTAGATGTTTCACTCTCTCTCTAAGAGCGAACTCAGAGGAATCACGAGATGAAAATTCGAAGATATTCGGCAAAACTGATTGACTCTTACTGATAAGGATCCTTTCCTAACAAAAAAAGGATCTCGTTGTACCCAAAATCAGCATTTTCACTGAATGATTTTTTGAATTCTAAATTCTAATTCCAATTAATGATTCTTTTTTTGATCTCGAAAGGTTCACCTGGAGGTACAATTGTAAATTTCTTTCAGTAGCAGGCTATCATTAAAATCATATGGGATTCGAATAGGTTCGAATAATATAATATAATAACAAGCAATATTACCAAATCTTTCAAGAATTCAAGTATTTATAAACCCAATATGAAGGCCCTCCTCGCTAACCTGTCGCTTCTTGCGACTATCGTTTCATGCGTGTACCTCCAACGAAACGCCTCCGAAGGAGGTGATTTCTTAGCCATTCCCAAAAAAATCGCTGAAACCGTCTCACATACCACAAGGATTCTTGTCGAGTCATCATCAAACTCATCATCCCCATCAAACTATTCATCTCAAGTCTGCCGAGACGTCCAACTCAATTACGATGCACACGAGAACGGAACACTCAACCTTCTTCTCTTCGGCAGCAACCGAGAGAACTACCTTCAAACAGAGATTCTGAACAAGACCTCCGATAAGAGAGACGTCACCAGCTATTGGACATCATCGTTTATTCCTCCAGTGATCCCTTGGGCAGTGTTAGTGGTCATCGGCATTCTTATTTACATCATTCTATTATGCAATCAATGTTGCATGGTCGGTTGCTGCAAGAATGGGTGTATGAATTCCTGCAGGTGCTGCAAGAAACCCAAGAGAGACCGAAGAGGATGCAGACTCTTCTCGGGACTTCTGACGCTGATCTGTGCCTTGGGAGTCATCGGGACTAGTGCCGCAGGAATATATTTCTCACAAAGGTTCCCTGATAACTACAAGCAAACGAAATGCGCGTTCTTCCAAACCATGGATACAATTGAGTACGGAAACAGCACAGCTAATTGGGTTGGGATTAACGGCGCTTATAACACTATGGCCACTTTATCTTCGATTTTCAATAGCATTTTGAGTTCAACGTACTCTAGTGCAACACAACTCGCGCCCTTGGATAAAGCCTCGCCAGCGTTAAACACTGCTCTTTCAGGGTTCTATTCGACTCACCAATCGAAAACTATTCCATCTGCCAGGCCGGGATCATCAGCCACGACGACGCCTGACATAATTGCTGTAATTATTGAATTCTCCTTCGATTTTTAAAATATTTTTGTATAGAACCTAGGCCCGCTCGATGATTTCTCATCGTGGCTCGGCATGCTTGACATAGAGAGAATTGTGAAAACTCGAGTAGCAAGAACTGCAGCGAATGTGATTCAAGAGAACTACGATAAGATAATCAATAGACTCAAACCATTCCAAGGCTACATTGATTCGACTGTAAATAAGATACAAAATGTAGATTCCAAAGTTGCTGCTGCTGAAGCCAAAGCCCAGACCTACTTCAAAGATGTAACCAGCCATCTCTTATCATACATTTTCTTAATTTTAATCCCTAGAATGTTTTCTACACAGTGAAAAATGCGCTCTTTGGATTTTTCATCGGCACGTTAGTAGTCTCTATTCTGGCATTGCTCTGCCCTATTTGCGTCTGCCTCTGCCAGAAGAAGTTTTTCAACTCTTGCATTTTCGTCGCGTCAGAAATCTTCTCATTGATAATGCTTATTGGATTCGTGATCGGTGGGTTCTTTGTGGTTGTGGGAATTTTTTCCACACAAGTATGTGATACGTTGAATCAAATTGTCTACACGCCAGGATACTTTAACAACGTTTCGAAATTTTTGAACATCGATCCAACCTACAGAGAGTACATCAGCACCTGTTTATCCGGAAACGGCGAGCTTGCCTCGAAAATCGGTGTAACTGACACGATAGACAGTCTAAATGACCTGCAAGGGCAGATAGAACAAGCAAGACCGATCCTCCAAAGAGTTGGCAATGCTGAGTCCAGGATTCTCCCTCGCTTCAAACGAACTCTCACCAATGCAATTAACGGAAAGCGCCTGCTCGTTGCAGACACCGCTAACCAAGACGGCACGGCATATAATCTCGCAGAGTTCAACTTACTTTCAGATTCCAATCTTCCAGGTAGTACTCAGCAAGCAGACTTTAACTGCCAGGTGATTCGTGATCAATGGGTGATGAACACAGTCAATTGCACCTACACAACTGTCTGGACCGCAGGAGATTCAAACACGAAAAATCTTGGCTCAAACACATGTCTAGGAGTGGATTCTGCCGTAGACACCAGCGTTCGCTACGCAACAAGTAGTGACATCTTTTCTACGTGTACTACCCCAGAGGCGATTGCGAACGATCTGCAAGATTATCGAATCGCGCTGAAAAATCAGTTTGACTCCGGAAAAACTGTCTTGGGAGAGGTACAATCGGATTTTGATAAGACAGTCCAACCTGCGTGGGATGAATTCTCGGCTGCTTTCACTGGCGTCACGGCTCCATTAACCACGCTTGAAGGTAGAGTGAGCACGATTGTATCACTTATCTCAGATCCAACAAATGGTCTGGTGAATAATTTGAACTGCTCGTTTTTGCAGAATAGCATGAGGACTCTGGACTACTCGATGTGCTCTGGGTTGGTCGTAAATTTCTATCAGATAACTCTTATGCTGCTGATCATGGCTATTTTCGCTTGCACGGGCTCTTTGTTCAAATTCTGTTTTGCCAAGTACATGAGGACTGTGCTGGAGTACAAAGACGTTGCAGCTGACGAAGAGTATAAGAAAAAATATCAGTCGTAAATAAGCCTAACTTAATTTCTGCGAGTTGTTCGAGATTTTTTTAGAAGATGTCTATAATATTTTTTTTTAAACGTTTGCATGCAAATTGTCCATTTTACTTAAGATAGCAAGAATCCATTTGTAGTTTTGAGCTTTTGCTAAGGGGGCTCTATTCACATAATTGTTAGATATAAATTAATTTAAATTAAATTTGAATTATCGATTTCATAACGAAAACAGAGAGAAAAATAAATAACGATTCTGATAACTTGCACCTTGATATCTCTTGCTAAACCTAATAACAAAGAAAGCTGCATTTCTCCCAAGAATTTCATTCACAATCAACTTGAATTGATGAGCACATGTAGGAACATTAATTAACATAGAAAATTGTCCAACTTGCAAATCAGCCACCAACTCTAAAACAACATAGCGATTGAACATTAATATTCAATTTGTGATCCAAAATAAGAAAATAATTTTCTTCCAGCGAAATCGGTCTTGGAAAATTAACTCAACTGAAATAATTGAGGATTATAGACCATATTCCCTCTCATAATTAGCGAAAAAACGACCGTTAATAATCGGGAAAATGTCGGTTGAAAAATTTTTTGCCTTGGTAATTGATATAAAATGAACTAATAACTTTTGTGTCCAACTGCGTACTAATCTACCTAAATTATCAGAATTTGCAATTGACTCATCTTTCAGCCAACTTATGTTAATTTGAAAGATTTATTGCAAGGGATCCCTATTCTAAAGAGTTGTTTTAAATTTCCAATAATTGAAGAAAGATGAGCCAACGATTTTTTTTGGCTCTCGAATTTTTACGTACCACAGTATATTATTATTAACAGGTAAAAGACATTCTTAATTCTTCTAAACAAGTTGTTGATCGTGAACGTGAGCCTTTTACGATGCTATATCAAAAAGAATTTGTCCCTGTCGCTGATATAAAGTGCCTTCTTCCTCTTGTCTCCGTGGATTCGCAAGAGACTATTGCTGCTTATAAGAGCCAAAGCTCAGACTGGGAGATTCATCGTGAAGGTAAGAACTATGTTCTATCTGGTTACTCTGGACATTTTCAGAGGAAGAATGAAGTGCTCTTTCATCCGATTGAAACGAATCACTGTATTCAAGAGAGGGAAGCTGCTTCACCCTAGAAATTCGAGAAGAGGCACCTTCGCTAAAATGCCGTTTTGAAACTTGAATTCCCATCGGGGTAATAATCTTTAAGGTTACAGGATCTATCGATAGTAGTTCCCGATATCATTCAGAGTTTATTAATCAATTCAGAATTACTCGATTTTCTTCACTTCGCACCGAAGAGTTTGATTCTTCTCTTTGAGATCTTTAAGTTTCTGAATTGCGAGATGAAGCTCTTCTAGCAGCCCATCAATTTCGTGCTCCTAAAGAAATAAGCTAATTAAATTTATCAAGAAGCGAAAATACCAAATAACACGGTTTATTCACAACAGGTTGAGGCTGAGTTGGTTTCAATTTATTACTATTTCCTTTAATGCGAATGGGCTTATTTCTTACCATTTTGCTGAGTAAATCCCTACTCAAACCGACGTAACCGAGAAAACTAAAATAATAATTACCTGTTTCCTTTCTGAAAGAAAGGATGCACATAAAAACGGGTCCCAACCTCTTTGATACACCGGAATCCGTAATAATTCAACTATTTAAAGAAATGAGTCATCAGACTATTCCTCACAGGACAAGCAAGTACTTACTTGTCTGATAAAGGAAGATAACTTTTTCTGGCTGAAAAAACGCGGCAGCACTTCCACTATCATCCTTTGACGATCCTTGATGTTAAATCTGAAGCCCTCTAAGTCCCAGGATATGATATCCTGGTACTCTTCATTCTAAATCAATTCTCAGTTCAAAGATAATACACATCAAGTACCTCAAGTATTGAAAAGAGTTTCTGGTGGAATAAGCTATCCGATGAAAGCTCTGCTTGTTTCTTCTTCATTTTTTGTGAGAAATTATTGACTGTTGGTTGTGTCATTCAGAGCTTTTTTTCCCAATATTAAAATAATGTTTGTGATAAGTTGAGAACCTATCTTCTAAAAATTCAGATGTAAAATTCTAAAATAATATAGTATTCTAATGCTTCTTCGGAGCTTCGATTAATTCCGAAAAAATTGACGATATTGATATACTATCCATTAAATTAGCAACTTTACTGGAAACATTGTTAACAAACTCAGGTTAAATAAAGCAGATTCTTTTATTCCTGAGTTTTCTATGATAGAACAAATAAGGAAAATGCCTTTAATAACGGTAAATTGATTGCAATGAAATTCATAAATACACCATCGACAAGTTCTCCTAGCTCGAACCTCTTTTGTAAATTTCATTCATTATTCGACCAATCCTTTAAGGATCCCATCTTGCTGGTATCCTTAAATTTGCCCCTTGTTAAGACAACAATTCAAACAAATGTTTTCAGTGTTCGATTCTATTTGCAACTGTATCCAGGTCATTAATTTTCCTTCAAAGAAGCACTATGATCACAATATAATGTAAAGAAATTCCGTAAGTCAATAGAATTGTAAACAAGGTAGTTGATCCTTCTTTGAAATATAGAACTAAATAAGTAATCAATATATTAAAATAAACTTCGCTCTGGATGAATTAAATTTCATGGCATACCGAATGAATGAATAAATAAGTAGGTGATAATAATTTAAAAATGGCTTATGTGTAGAGATCGAGAACCTCCTCGGCCTTCTATCAGAAGAAATTTCGAAGTTTTAATGGGAGGAAACTTGAAATTTCCAATGGATTTAAATAGAAATCATAAGAGTCGTAATTCAGATTGGGGTATTCCTCCTGAAGAGATGAACGATGTTCAATCTGGTCACTCTGGACATTTTCAGAGGAAGAATGAAACGTTCGTTCGTTCGATTGAAATGAATCAATGTATTGAAGATGTGGAACCTGGTCCATTCTCGAGATTAGGGTGGAGACTCCTTCGCCAAAATGCCTCTTTGATGCTTGAAAGTCCATATCAGGAACATATTTGAGCTTAAAGGACCTATTTATCATTTATCATCATTATTGTATTTGAAAAATCGTAGAAGAATTACTCGATTTTCTCCACTTCAAACCGAAGAGCTTGGTTTTCTTCCTGTAACTGTGCTAGTATCTGATTGGTGATTTGAAGCTCCCGCATTAGCTCGTCAATTTCATATTTCTAATTATATTATAGTTAGACCCAACTCATTGAAAAGAACTAAAATTACCAAATGGCACGGTTTTTCAGCAGGTTGCGGCGATTCAATTGTTAGGCTTTTCGATCCTCGCATGGGTTTGTGCCTCATCATTTTGCTTAGCAAACTCCTATTCATATTGACAAATTAGCATACTCAACACAAAAATTAATTACCTGTTTCCCTTCTGAAAGAAAGGATGAAAATACAAACGAGGACCTGTGGGGTCTCTGCAACATTTAAAACCGTAGTAATTTAACTACAGAAAGTTCATTAACAATTTTTTCGGTCTATGAGTACTTGTCTGATGAAAGAGGGCAATTTTTTCTGACTGAAGAATAATGGGAGCACTTTCTCGATCATCTTTTCTCGGCTCTTGATCTCAAATCTGAGACCTACTTCGTCCCAAGATATGACATCCTGGTATTCAGTATTCTAAACTCGAGTAATTTGATTAGGCCAAGGAAATTCTGAATTACTTCAAGAATAGAAAAAAGCTTGTGATGGAACTGATTATCAGACTTCGACTCTGATCTTTTGCTTTTCTTTGGAGAAGATGTCATTCTTATTGAGGTGAGTTACGTTGATGACTTTTTTCTTTGAAGATTTATCAGTTTTTATAAGGAAGTGAGAAGTAATTTAACCAAACTTAGATGTAAAATTCTATAATTATTATACTGGTAAGTCGCTCCTTTGGAGCTTCTATTAATTCCGATCGAATCGATAGAACGTTCTCTTATATAATAATGTAAATTATTATCCTATCAATGCGAAAGTAGTCATCGAAGAATTGCTGAAAAAGCAATTCAAATTAAATGATGCATAAAAATCTGCTTTGAAATCGTCTATGAGAACTCGAAGACCAAAAACCTTCGGGGAATCGCAATTTATAAGAGAAATACACACAGCGTGAGTTTTCAGCGTGATATCATCAAACTACCAGCAAGTTCCCTCACCGATTTCTAATTAGGATTTTTAGGAGATCTGCGTGCTGCCGCCTTTTAATTCCCATAATTTTATAAAATCACGAAATTCTTTAATTTGGGAGCTTTATTCTTTGTTAGAAGCTTTTCATAGAACAAACTATTTTGAGAGAACCAAATAAATGATGAAGTTGTATCACTAAAACACAGTAGCCTTTTTGGAAAAATGACTCATCTAACCTACCAACAGCGATTATTATCACTACATTCGATTTCTTTAAGGGAACTTAGAGATGTGAAGAGTTAAAGCTCTTCATTTGCCGACTGGATAGATTTGCTTCGAAACTATTGCCCAAATGAACTCCATCCATAGAACAAACTTTGCCTGAATGTAAGTTTTGCCTCTCCTATTCAGAATGTAATACAATAGTGCGAAACTCAATTTTCGGAGTTTTATACTTCAAGCATAAAATTTAGAAGATATAGAAACCAAAAAATAGTTTGATGAGAAAGTTATGACTCTATCTATTAGAAAGTTCAAAACGACTAAATTTTCCGAAATTAGAAAAAATTAATAGCGAACGAAATGACAACAAAACTACAAATAATCAGGATGGATACTTTTTCCTCTGGATTCTCTTAGTCTCGGACAGCTCTGCTTCTGGAGGGTTATGGGAAAGAAGAGCCCGAGAGATACTTACTTTGTTAAAATGAGTGAAATACCAGGAATTCAAGATAATTTCTTCATAGGTCTCAATAAGGCTTGAAAAACTTGGAAGATAATACTTACATACTGCTCAAGTTATTGCTGTTAACCTTATGTCCTCATGAACTTTAGCGTTGAGAGATGCTTTTCACAAAGAAATTCCTGTATGATCTGAATGCCAGCGTTTCGGATATTTAGGAACACATTCGCTCTTTCTTCGTGTAGGCAGAGACAATATGATTCTGACCAAAAGTCGGATACATGACATAAAAAGTGAGACAGCCCTCAGTTTCCCAACAAAAGATTCTACGCTTAATCGAGTCTAAACTATTTTGATTAGATGGAGGCTTTCACTCGAGCTGGTGCTAACTGACAAAATTGTTGGTCTTCGGAAAAGAAACCCACTTTATATCTATCTTTTATTATTTCACAGATCACAATCAGGCGCATTTTATCATTTAACTGAAATCAAATGGACTTTTAAAGAAGTAGAACTCTTCTGAAGGGAAGAAACCAGCGAAATCTATCCGATTCTTTAAATTTTCTAAAGTATTAAAATTTTCGCAAAGCTACATCAAAGTTACTTAGAAGTGTATCCATGAATTTCAAACTCTCTAGGGCAAGAATCTTAGAAAACAACGTTGACATATTAATGAATTTTCTGCAAATTATCGTGAATAATACAATACGCATAAGTATAAGTAAACTCTAATTTGAAAGAACAAAATAGACTTAAATTAGGAAGCTTACATACAAAAAGCGCGAAAAAATTTAAAATAACTGTTAATGAATTAGTCGCGAACTTTAATTACTTTTTGTTCTCTTTTACTAATTCAAACCACCTCAAGCTTTCATTGTAAAGCAGAAATATTTTTTGCATGATCTACATCTACGTCATTGAGAGTTGGGTATCGTTGGTAGAGATATGGGGCAAAATCTTTTGGATCTATCATTGCTTTGTCGTAAGAGCCCTGAATCGCTCTTTCGTAAGATGTGAACGGGAGAGCGCCTTCAAGAAAAGGAACATGGTCTATCATTGAAGGCTGGGAGAAACCTTCACCGAAGACTCTTTTGGACATCTCATAGCCTTCATAAGGAAAATCGAAGAGTCTATGGCAAATTTCAATGTTAGTAACTTTAACAAGCGCTTTTTTCCTTACCCGAATTTCTGTATTTCGCCTCGCAGATATTGGTTTTCTTCAGTGAGTTGTTGAAGCCTCCGAGTTGCTACCTGAAGTTCCTGAGATAATTGATCGGTTTCATATTCCTAGATATCAACTCTAAGCAAACGAGAAAAAGCAAAATTACCCATGAACAAGGTTTTTCAGCCGGTAAATCATCATTGTTTTTTCCCTTAGATCTCGCGCTAGGTTTGTTTCTATACATTTTCGTTAATAGAGACTTGTTTCCTCTCTGAAAGAAAGGATGAGCGTAGAAACGAGCGCCGCCGATCTCTTTGGTGCATTTAAATCCGTAGTAATTTAACTACAATAGAATAATCAGAAACTTGGCTAGCAATGTCAGAAACCTGTCTGACGAAAGAGGAAAATTTCTTATGGTTATAAAACAGAGGTAACACCTTCTCTGCCAAGCTTTCAGGGCTCTTTATTTCAAATTTGAGACCATCTAAGTTCCAAGAGATGATATCTTTGTATTCTTCTGCCTATTTCAAACACTTTAGATTAGTGTAAAGAGGAAGTCACGATTACCTCAAGTATGGTATAGAGTTTGTGCTGGAATGGAGTGTCTGTCTTTATGTCTGTTCGACTCATTACCTTTTCAAAGGTGCTTTGGAGCCCTTGTGACATCTATATTTAACGTCGTTTTATATTTTTCTCAAAATTGTTCTTGTTTTTAAATTAATGCATTATTTGAAGACGCTAGCTAAGAAGCATTCTGATATTCTTAGACAGGAAGGAATGTTCGCACTGAATTGAAAAAAAATTAAATTTAATTAATGACTTTTTCCAATGCTAAAGCCGTTCTGTTATAAATTTATGTATGGGTTTTGTAAATAGGGGCTGTCTTCATAAGAACATCAAGTGCTGTCAAGTCAGAGTATTCACTTAATCAATATTCCGGATTTTTGATTCTGTCTCTTTCGAAATGACATACTTTAATGTAATTGCTTAAGATTTGATGAACTAAAACCTTCTTTGAATCTGATCAATAATTATTTAATCGAAAATTCGTTTCTGAGTGAAACTGCTCTCGAAGAAAAAACCAGGAATTTAGAAATTAAATTTCTTTCTAAGTCAGGAAACAATCTTGCTAACTGTTCCTAAACAAATTGTTGATGATACTGAATTATATCAAACAATTTATCGCAAAAGCTCTTATATTAGGTAGATTTTTTAGCAACGTAGAGATTGAGCAGATTTTCATACAACGAGACATTTGTTTCGTTCATTGAAGAGTACGAAATCCCGCAAATTCTGCAGTGTATATGACAGAAAAATCATAACAAAGAGTCTGCGAAAAACTAATGAATAAATATATATTCTCACTTCTCTGAGAAAAATAAATAAATCACTCCCAAATTTTCAAAATTGATCATTTGTCAATGCTTATCATTCGAATCTATCTTTTTTATAAATAGTGGACTGACATGCCATTTTGCGAGTGGAATGGTATTTACTTTGCGTTTTTGTGTTGATTCAAATTTAAAACAGATAATTTGTTAGAAATTAGAAGAATAGAAAAAACCCGCATAAATCAATCCTTATTCAAGTAAAAAATACTCAAGGCTGTAGATGGAGAAAAAAATTCTTTAACTTGAATATATTTATTTCGAATAATGGAGAAGATATTCATGTTAGGTTGATTGCTATGAGGAAAAATAATTAATGTGATTCTCTTATACATCTCTTCATTCCTCTCATAATTCAAAACCAGATCATCTGATTGATGTTTTTGAACAATTTGAATGACAGTGAATGTAGTTTTTATGATGCTTCTTTGGTTCTTATTGGGAACACTCGCTCTCACTGAAGGCTTTGTATTTACAAAGAAAGTAACGAAGCGCAACTCCTATGAGAACGTCGGAAAGGCTAATTCAGCTAAGAACCTTGGCTCTCAAATTCTGCATGGATGGTTATCTTCCCCCATGTGGAAGGAATGGACACTTTGTCTTGAACTTGTTAATTTCTTTTGATAAAGACAGAATTTGCGACTTGTAGTGGAGTAGCAATGTTTTTATACTCACAGCGACATCTCCGTTTCTTTATTATTAACAGAAATTGGGGATTTCGTTCGGTTTCTCAGTTTTTGCATCGAAGACCTCCATATCTTTCCCCTAAGCAATCAAATTCTCTATTGAGTAGCTTGATATTGCATCTTTGAGTTTGAAGCTGGGAGTTTTCCTCTTCAATTGTCTAACAGATATTTGTTTCTCCGCAAATCTAACCCAAAAAGCATTTGAAAAATGTAGTAAATTTTTCATATGGTATTTGCAGTAGATAGAAAGAGATACTACCCTAGGGACAATCATAAAGAACACCAAATCGCAGTTTTCAGAATGTGTCGAATCATTAAAAGAGAGCTTTTTCCTCAATTTTCGGTCATTACTTTCAAGACTTTATTAATTAAATGCTACAGAGATCCTGAATTCTCAGCTTGGTATATTCAGAGCTAAATAAAATCCGCAATTAAAGAAATTTTCCTCTTATGGAAAGAACAGTAATTTTAGATGATGGCTAGTCCAGAGATTGTGTAATCATCAGTTTAATGCTTCATTTTCCAGGATCCATATCGTTTGTTTTTTTAACCTTCATGGCGATTAGCTCTATTCTGCGATATGGCCTCATTGCCCAGAAATTAACTAAAAACTCACTCTTTGATATAGCAATGTAAAATCCTATCAGCGATAAGGCCAACGAGTCAGATACTAACCCACGATCGGCTGTTCATAGCATAATAAGATACTACTTAGTATCTATCTCTCAATCAACAAAGTTTCAGGAATGAAATTGAAAAAATGATGGTCTAGTCTATAATTGCTTTAAATGCTCCTTTGCAAAAGTGCCAACAAAGAGTGAAGAGCTTCCCATCGAACGATTTGAACCCAGAAGTGAACACATTAATGTATTCCGCGTTCTGGACGAATTTTCCGATATAAATTAAGAGAAACTTGATTGCAGCTGTTCTTATCTCTTATTGAGAAGGTCATGAGAGTTATTGCAGAAAACTTGAGAATTGCAATCGAATGCTGCGGCAACAATAATTGATAACTTTGACGATTCCCAAATTTTGCTCTATCGATGGTCATGGAAATATTAATAAAAAAATTTTGAACTGTTCTAAAAACTGCGGAATCGAAATTTAATTACTATCTTCATGAGAAGCATCTATTCGGATTCGGTGGAATAGTTCCAAAACTATTCTTGATTCCGATACAACATTACTTCAATTCCTTCTCCTCGAGCCCAAAGAAAATTCCCATATGCTGCTTTCGAGCAAGCCATAGTCATTAAAGTCATTTCTGCCATTAATAATAGATATTTAGCAATGAATATCCCTACAAAACATTAAAACAGTAATTTCCTGACTCGAAACAAAGAATAGATATTAAGGCCAATTCTGATGACAATTGGCCAGCAAAATTTGACTTTCAAGCAAACCGAGCTTCTGCCAATTCGAATCTTTTAGAATCGCTGGAGGGCATTTTGAATGTTTCTCGGCAAAATTTAGAAGCATCCGCACCATAAAACTGATTTTTTTTAGCGCTTCATATGATAATTAAAATTTAATTCAGGCATTTTCAATTTAGAAGTAATTCCTAGGAGCTCGAGAATGATTCCAACAAAGAAGTAAATATTGAAGCTGAGATTCATTTTATAAAAATTTACCTATTTGGCCAATTCAAGTTCTGATGGACACGCCAACTTTGAAACAGAAGGTGTCTAAAAGCCGTTCCCTTGCTTTGAACCAGAAAAAACGTGTCTTTATGAGAACTCTTTACCAACTGCTCGATGTAACACACCTGTCTAAATTTTCTCTTTGGATTAACTCTTGCACGCCTAGGATCCATCATACCAATCAATAATTACATGGGATAGTGATGGGAAAAAGATTCTTATAAAAGACACCCAAAGCCTCATCAAAAACATTTTCCCAATGTTTGAAAGATGCGCCACACTGCTAAATTTCTTCAATCGCGTAAATCCACAGCTAATTTACAATGCCCTTAATGATTGGTTCCTATAGATGGAAGAATGCAGATTTTTTGAGACTCTGGAGACGGAGTTCGAAGCGAGCTACGTTTTTGAGCATTTATTTTTCACAAGAGACAATAGGCCGAGCTTTGATACTGAATTAAAGAAACGAATTGTTAACTTTTCAGAAGGAGAAGAAGAGCATTTCCCTTCGAAAAGAATTCATAAATCAGATGAAAATAAAGTAATTTCGCCTCGGATGAGATAGATGCATTATTTTAAACTTGCTGAAGATTCAGCCTGATCTGCAAGCACTTATAAGTTTCGAGCAGTTGTTACAGCAACAAATAGAGCATAGAATGTTGATTCTAAAGAATAAAATCGCTGAGATTGATTCAGACCTCCGGTTGTCAAGGTAAATGCTTTCTTAATGATTCGTACTGATTTTTCTCTAAAAGCCAAGTAAAAAAGGTCATTCAGACTTTACAAGCCGAGAGATTATTGAATATTGCTTGAATGTGTCTTCTTAAGGTTCTAGTATTGCAGACGAGAGAAAATTTTTAGATTATCATATATATATTTTGACCGTTTGATTCTTTTTTTTGATATATTGAAACAAAATAATTCAGGATAATGACTGCTGTGCTGTGCTATTGTCTTTATATTGTAAAGAAGAATTTCCAAAAATTGCCTTGATAGGTTCGTCTTTGGATAAGTATTCGCCCATATAAATCTACTTTCGTCAAGTTCGGAAGAATTTGTGATTTAAAACAGGTCGGATTGTATGTTTGTTGGAGAGGAAGCAGCCATAACCTCATCACAGCAAGCAAAATTACTCGTTTGGCTCCTATCAGCAAACAAGGATATTGCATGACCCCGATCTGTCGAAAATATTTCTTCAGTTTGCAGTTGCTAATTAATTATCTTTGGGCTTCGTGTTATTATGTCTTTTCTTGCATTTTTGACATCAGAAAACGCGACCTTAGTTTCTGTTCTGCACTTTAATGATTTTCTCGCGAACAACCTCGTTTTTTTCGAATTGATGTGTCCCTCAACGTTTCTATTGCTACTGAACGTTGAGGATTGATGTCTATTTCATTTTCAACGTAAATGCTCCTGAATTATTTGGTAGCTCGTTCTACTTATCCCTTATATCTGAAAATCATTGGACTCTTTCTTTCTTATGAATATTGAAAATGTCAAAGTTGAATTTTTTTCCTAATGGTCATTTTCGAGCATCTCAGGATGATAGTACCTCTGAAGATGGTTTACTTCAATCTAATGAGCCTGAGATAGTGAAAGATTGATGTAAATTTCCTTTGATAAGATCTATCTTGAGAATTTCTCAAAATTCCAAGTGGTTCTGTGAGTTGTTCGCTGAGAAGTGATCTAACTTTTCTTTGATACCGACTGCAGGTTCGACGCTTTTTAGAGGCATCTGTTTCTCATCAAAATTTCTGGATTATTTCCAATATCAAATTCAGTGGTCAATCACTGATGCGACCCCTATAGTGTGAAGATTATCCCTCGTAATCAATAGTAACCTCATTTTCAATGCATTTAGATAATTCATTCATTTTTTTATGACTTAATGCATTGCAGAGATTTCACATAAATACTCAGATGGTAAGTCATTGATTTATTTATCCAGAATAAGTCTAATCGGACACATGTAGAGATATCTTGTCTAGACACTTCTAAATGGCTATTATTTAACTTCAGGAAAATGAACACCTATTCTCCAAGTATTTCTTCTATACAAACGATCCACAATTTTGTGTCGCATTGAGTAGTTTCTCCACCGCAAAATTTCTTGCTTTGGCGAAATCATAGAGGTCATTATACACCCTATCAGCGAGATCTGGTGTCCTTGATAAGAACCAAAGTGAGGTGCGGTTTGGGTCAGCAACTACTGAATAAACCTTGTAGTCCGTTTTCAGCACCCAATACTCACCAGTATAATTATGAGATGGAAATGATACAAGGAATTTGGAGGGTTTTTCGCTTTTCATAGTGAAGATGCCCTCAACAATGTCCATATCAGTGTCAGTCGGCCGGAGTTTGCAAGCATCTAAGATTCGCACTGATCCATTGGCGTTGAGAGAGTAATTTGTTTGAGAACACATACATGCTGGCTCATGCAATTGCGGGATACGTGCTATTTCATACCAATGCCCGAGATACTTATTAATCTCGAAATAATCAGCGCTGTCGAAGGAGTGATTTTGGCACCAAGCTAGAACAACGAAGACTGCAAGATATGTCAAACGCTTCATAACATAAATAGGTTTATGCGGGTTTCTTGTTATTGATGTTCTGGGATATGAGTCAATAAAATTAGAATTCGAGAGGCGTTGTGATTACGAACCTTTTATTCGTCAGTAATCGAATTCTGGTTCAGCTTTGATCAGCTTGATTCAGTGATGAGATCACTATCTCCTACACAGCTCCAGTTAGCGAGCCAAAAATTCCCGATGAATCGGATCAGTAAGTTAGTTTCTGTGGAAAGAATGAATAATTCTTAGAATACAAACGAAAATATGCAAATGGCTAGATTTAATAGAAATCCTGCTGAATCAAGCCATCGGTCTAGGACTACCAAAGAATTCTTGAATTATATTAATCATTATTGCAATTTTTTCTTAATGAAAATGAAATGAGATATTTCGAATAAGAAATGGAAGACTCAAACTTCACCTGAAGAATCTTTCATTCGCTTGAGCATTCTATTTTATTGTAATGTTTACGCCTCATCAGGTCTCTTTTTCCGATGACTTAGAAACTGCTGGTCCATATATTGAAATTTTCCCTTCCAAAGTCATTTTTGCATTGTTCTCTAAAACCAATTTCCAAAGAAAGTTTGAAGTCCCGTTGATGTACTGGTGACAACATCCAAATGGTTCCTTGGAAAAATGATTGCTTAATTTCATATTATGTTAAAGACTTTTTGTCAGTTGTGTTGGCACTAATAATTAATTCGGAGAGGGAATTCTTGTAAAATAATTTCAATGATACCGCTTGGGATATGGATATTTGCCTACCGGTTGTGAAGGACGATGAGTCCACTAACACAAAAACGGAAGTGATATCAAGAATAACTATATTTTGTACCAATTATGTCACTTATGAAGATTATCCTGATTATTGAGTATAAAAACATGCCTATTAATACTTCTCTTTTTTCTCTCCAGTCGTGTTCCATGTATGCAAGCAAGCGAATTCTCGGATTCTAAAGAAAATTCCAATCCTTGAAGAGATGGTGGTGGAAACACAACAAGACAATCAGCTTTGTCGAAATCAAAATGAGCTTCTCAAAAAACCGTCAATATATATCTTTCAAATTTCCAATATTCAACAAAATCTTAATTCATTTTTAAGAGTCCACGCAGGTCATTGAACACTTTTAATTAAAATAGATATCTTGCCTTCAGAGAAAACAAAGTTTTGATTTAACTTGATTCGGTCTCATAGCATTCTATCATACACATAAACACGCAGCTTTCTGAACTTTCAGATTTAAATTCATAAGATTGCGTTCTCTTGCATGTAACTCTACATAACTCTACTAAGGATGAGTTTCAGAAAGATTAAGAGCAACTCACTCGGAGTGGGTTTGTCAAAATGAGCTACCATTAAAGAATCACTAGCATGATGATTGAAGTAAGAATGACCTGGCTCTTATTTCTGGTGTCCGCCATTTAATATGTTCGGATTAATGTGTCAGCGTGAGAGATTACTCTTTGAGGAGAATGATTGAGAGTTGATATCATTTGGCTCTCTACAAAATTTTTTAAATTACTGGCGCTAACAATGAAACCTTGCTCTTCTAACAAGTTGAAGTTGGTACCTTTTCAAGCATCACTTTATGTAGTTAGCATGGTCAGAATCAGAATTATGTATGATGCTTCCGTCGTAAAAGATGGATACTCGAAGAAAGCAGCGACGTATGCATGCCTAACTCCAATTTGAAGGAACTAATCAAGCTCAATCTCTGGTTTAGCTAGATGTTGAAACGGACGATAAGCGCGTTGTTTTTAATAAAATTGAAAATGCAAATAAAATATTTTAATTTAGAATCGTTCTGAGTACTACTGGAATTCACTGATATTATAAATTAGCAATCCTAAATCAATTCGTTATTAATTCATGCGCACCTCAGCTGGCGATACCTTCCTTTAACAAACCCCAAATTCTGCTGTACTAACTGAGTAAAATATGTTGATCCTAAGCTCAACTTTGCTGTGAACAGTAATTCAATTGAAATACTTTTTGTTTCTCTCAAAGGAAAAATTCGAGAATTAAATTCATGAACGGGATGCAAATTTGAAATCGTTCGATAAGCTTCGAAAAAATTTCATTCATTTCCAAAATAAACTTTCTCTGATGCCAATAAAAGTGATGATATGTAGTGAAGGAGAAAATTCTCTCTGAAGTACAGAGTCATTCGTTAGCCTGCCGTTATTGAAAACTTTTCCATTAAATGTAGAAAACAATGCCTTTTTTTGTAACTTGAGAGCAATTAAATGTGAGCTAGGGTTAAGGTAAAACGTTTCGCATCAACGAGCAGAGTGAGGTTTCTTTTTGGTTTTCCTTACTCCTGAAAAATAAGCTTAATTTCTTCTGATTGTCATGTTAGTAGAACAATTAAGTGCATTTTATTCCTCAGAGGACTTGCAAAAATGCTTTCAGTGCTCTGAATTAATCGCTAGTTAAGTATTATATAATTTATATTGCTGTCCATTCCACCGTAGAACAGTTCACTTTTTATAAAAAAAATTATTATCGGCTAAGAAATAATTGACAAAATGATACCTCCCTATCAGCCCGCTACCACCAAACCTCGAAAAAAATACAGGTCTACGTTCCTCATCAACCTCTTCAGAGTGCTAGAGGTAATATAAATCACAATTCCTCATTGATATCATGATTATATATAGGGTCAAGAATATCCCGATTTAATCCAATGGAGCGCAGAAGGGACTTACATAGAGGTGCTCCAACCCACCGAATTTGCGATGAATGCCCTCCCAAGAATGTACAAACACTCAAACCTTGCGTCTTTTACCAAGCAGGTAGCTTTTCTATCCGAACCTCCTTTAATAGACTCTGCTGCTACAGCTTAATATGTACCAGTTCGAGCGTATTTACAAATATACTACACAGCAATCAGCTATGGTTTTCTATCATCCACTTTTCCAGAGGGGCCGTAGGTAAACTATTTTTGCATTTCAAGCGATATTCATCTTCGAATAGCGATCTTATGTCAAAAATTGATCGTCTTAGGGTGGAACAAAGAAAGAAAAGCCCAACAGACTCACACATAGAAGAAACAAATCAAGACAACCAGTTTGTTCAAAAAGTGAACCTTGTTTTAGAGAAGTTTAATTAAAATTGAATTCCTGACTAGGAAAATAAGAAAGCTAAAAAATCATCCCCTCAAGACGAGGTGAGCTATTTATTCTGCACTCAAACAAGCCTGCAAAATTCAGAATTATCAGAGTAGTTCTCTTGTTTGACCTTTGAATTCAAATTTTAATAGGAATTCTATTCCAAGAGAAAAGTTTGATTTCGATCTTAAGAATACGGAAAACAGAGAAGAGAAGTTTGAAAAGAATTTGCATCCAGCCAACGAAGACTCGTGCTTTATAGCTGACTTTCAATTGTTAGTCCAAATCGCTTCGAAGTCGAGAGGCACTATAAAAGGAAGTCATGTAAAAACGATTCCCACTTAATTCGCTTATTAATTTTATTTTCGAATTAGCTCCCAGTCGGATTCCACGAATTCAAAAACATCCTTGAAAAAATGCTGGGATTTGATCAAATTGATCGAAGCGAGGCGCCTGTTCCGTTTCCATTCGTAACTAAAATCTAAGATTCTTAGTAAATTGTAGAATATCTATTATTTTTAAGTTCCCTCAATTTGGAAGAGAAAAGTTTCACTATTTTTGAGTAAAATAACTGAGTATGAATTTCAATGTCGATGTCGCATTGCATGAATTAATTCAGTCTAATGCAAGTATTTTTCTCTCTAAAATAAGCAATCACACACGGCATCGGGATTCTATCGATTAATATTTTCTTTGTTCCTTCAATAGCGACAGTTTAGTAATCAACAAAGATAAATTATCACTTGAGAACTGTGCTTTCGAGAAAAGAATTTAGGAGACATTGGGAAATTTTTGTGGACATTCTAATTCGAGATTGCAATCATGCAAGATAGGGCAATTCCATTTTCTGGTAGACACTGACATGAGGAAACATTAAGTTATGAGTCGCTCACATTGCTGATAGAAGTTCAAAAAGTATTTTGAATCCTTTCTGAAGTGAGTGTTGGTTGCTTTATAACATGAACGTTTTAGTATTAAATGAGACCTAAGTCTCTCTAGAGGCCATTAGCTTGAGCGCTCTAAGTTAGCTTCTTTTTTCAAAACTATTATTTTCTTTTGGCTCGAATTAGAGCTTTTTACTGTGTGTTTAATTCTGTGAGTGATGGTTATCAGCTCAGCTTTCTCTTCATCATTCTTAACAAATACATTCCGACAGTTTTCTTGAGATTCTTAACTAATCTCTATACGCAATGTACAAAATTGCGCTTTCTGTCTCTCAGTACCATTGAAACGTGCTTCCCTGATAATGTTTGTGCTTTTTCCCAAGGCCAAGATTCAAGATATCAATATATCATCTCCCCCTAAAGTAATAATCCCTAGATCGCAAATGCGAGGCAGTAATTTAAGGATTTCTTTTTGAAAACAATTCATTGTTGAGTTATTAGATTTGGCATCTGCTCTGTTTCTCGAAAAATTTCCTTGGCTATATATCACCCTCTTAAAACTCCTCAAACACCAAAATTCATTACGTCATGTGATCCAAAATAATCGGGCGCTGAAGAATAGTTCTTAGCTTCTTTTTGTTCTAAAAGCTGTAAAGGATGAATAAATTCAGCATTGTGATTAATGACTTTGATTTCTTGTTCGGTATTAATGGATAGATAGACTCCATAAGTCATCTTAATAGCGCGAAGTTTTCTTAGCAGGACACAACACGATTTTAGCAGGTTAAGGCAACAATTTTAATTGATTTAATAGAACTGTTCCAAAGAACTGCTCTCGTGCATTCGTGCAAATCACCCGTTGGAATAAGTTAATTTATTAATTAAATCGTGGAGTGCAATAATTCTATTCTTTTCTTTGAGTAGAGCTCCTTCTTGGCAGTCTCTCCTCTTCTAATGGCTAGAGCATAAGCTGTTGTTCTCTGAAATCAATTTATGGGTCACCATTAGCTGTATTTTAATGTAATTCCTCAACTTGCTTTCATCAGAGAGTCAACATATAGCGTAAAAACTAACAACATATAGTCATAGAGAGTTAAAGAAATTGGCAATGCTTTGAAAGCAAGACAACTCTGCCGGCATCTTTCCAGAGATTGGGCTTTGAGGTATCGGGAAAGAGAGTCGAGTTATGAGGAGAAAAAAGAAAGAAAATAATATTAGTAAACCTTGGATTGTGATCTATGAAAAATTTTGGTTTGCTGCTTTCTTCGAATGTATAATTTAGCTCCTGAAACATTGCAGAGAATTGGGCTTGCTTCGTTTTACTTAACTCTCATCGCCAGTAATTATTTCAAGTACATTTGGGCGTAGAAAGCCCAGAATTAAAATTATTGGATAAGAATCATAGGATCAATTCTCTCGGAATCGTAGAATAGAAGCTCTTAAAAGAAGCGATCGAGTAGTATATAATTAAGAGTTATAATCTTCAAAATAATTAGCCAAATCCCATGAAACAAACACCGCTTAAGAATTCTTCTGAGAAATCGAGAAGACCTCCAGAGCCGACTGAAAGCTCATTCCATTACAAACTTTTCTCGATACTCGAGGTATTTTGGAGGGCCTTTTTAATCCTATCATCTTCTTCTATATAGAATGCAGAATACAATGACATCATAACCTGGGATTCTGAAGGTCTGAGAATCGATATCAAGAGTCGCGAAAAGTTAGCCGAGAAGTTGCTTCCGTTATTTTTCTGCCATAGCAAATTACCCTCTTTCTTTCGACAAGTACCCAATTTTTCAAACCATAACATCTAATGAATATCCTATCCTATATCTAGCTGAATTACTACGGTTTTAAATGCTGCAAAGAACCTACCGGTCCTCGCCTATATTATCACCCTTTCTTTCAGAAAGGGAACAAGTACTCATCAACATGGAATTTCATTTACTCATTGGTTAGGGATGCATTGAAAAAAATGGTTAGAAACAAGTCTGCGGTGGGTTCGAGAGTGAAAACTGAAAAATCATTGGATTTGCCGGTTGAAAAGCCTTGCAAACTGGTAATATTTTTTTTTTTCTCATTCTTATCTTCCTATGAAAGAAATATGAAATCGATGATCTCTTGCAGGAGCTGGAATTTGCAAACAAATATCTTGAGCGGCTCACTGAAGAGAATCTATATCTAAGAAGAGAATTGAAGAGAATTGAGTAACTTTCGATATTTCAGCCCATCAACTAAGAGTTACTTTATCACTAGGTATTTTGACCCAATTGGCTTCGATTATAGAGGATATGAACGCCCAAAAAAGCATTTTGGGGAAGGTGGTCTCTCGCGGCCATTGCCAATGAGCCAAATTCCCTATCTTGAGAGTTTCGATTCTACTGGCTCGAGAGGAAACACGATTCACTCTTTTTCTGAGAACGCCAACAGCGAATCGATTGATTTCAAAACTTACTTATTGGGGTCTCCGGAACTAAGCTGCGACTCACATGAGCAGTATGCTGACGGAGAGGAAGAAGAGGCCCTCTTTCAATGAAAAAATCAAAAACTTGTTCTGAGATAGTTTTGGTATGCCGGCTCAAATGGGATTGAATGATTATTAATAGTTTAATTTATGTTGCTAATTATTGCCTATGCATACCTCTTCAGATGTATGATTCTAAAGGGAATTTCAATTTTAAAGATGACGGTTGATTTTAAAGAGTTATTATATATTGTGCCTTACTATGTAAGCAGGGAATTTAGCACCTTAATCTAATTCGAGATACTCTCTCTTCAAAAAGACTACAAAAACCTGTAAAAATAAACCAACAACCTGCTGCATAAACAAATCATGAAAGAGAATTCTACTCAGTCGTTATAACCCCCTTGATTAATGTATGAGATAGTCGAATGAGAGCTTTCCAATAGCACATTCCCATAGACAGCTAGCTATAAAAGAAGACGAATAATGGTCCCATGTTATGAAAATATTCGCTACTTCATTGAAATTATGTCTCTATTACTTTTAGCACTTAGATGCTTTATTCTTAAGACACATCGACTTTTTTTGATATTTACCAACCCGTATTCACATGTAATTTGAAATATGAAGTTTCATACGTCGCAGATGTTACGTATCTTACATTATTAAGGCAATATTTTAAAGCAAGAACAAATTTTCTTGCGTTTAATTCTCGTAGAAAAAAGAAGAAAGAAATATCACAAATACGTAGCTTCGTTCCCAAATTTCACTGATTTTGGACGAGCCCGGACTTCTTTCTTAGCATCTTCTTCACAGGGAACGACGCCATTTATATATGAAGATTTCTTAAGAATAGAACAATGAGGGGTTGCGTTAGTAACTGGAGCCTTAAGCGAGCTGGTATTATGAAAGATTTCCGTATGGCTTTTGCGGTGAGTTTGAAAGGAAGACGGTCTCAAAGGACCCACCATTTCAGAGAATGTAGAAGGGAAAATCACCTTTGATGGACATGAGTTTGGAGAATTCGCTTTTACTGCGAACGCATTCCTTCTCATTGTTGGAGATTGCGTATCTGGCCTCCGCGGCGTGTTCATAAGCTTCTTTTTCATCTCATCCTTCTGTTTAAGCCTCAGCTTCACGCGGTTAATCAGACTTTCAACTTCATTCTGCTGCTCATCACTCAACTTTATTGAGATAGGGCTATGGTCGAATGATTCGAACCCCCGAGTGTCAGAAAACCCTAGACAGTGAGGAAGAGACGACTTTCGCCAGATCGGCGAGGCGATGACAGTGACTGTTGGCCTGCTTCGATGAGTGATGCTGTTCTGAAGAGTTAGCAAGTCGTGTTTTGCAAGGTTCAATGAAGAATGAGAAGCATTGAGCGTTTTCTTAGGCGTATAGAAATTTGAGGTGGTGGTGGAACAGATGTTAGGATTTGAAGAGCGTCTTTCGCTTAAATTTAAGCTTGGAAGTTTCGTGATTCTTTGGGTTGAAGTGGTATTCGAAGTTTTGTCGAGCATGAGATGAGCTTCGAATCGCTTTTGGCTCATTGAGGCTATGTATTGGAAGTTTCGGTGCGGTGTGAGCAAGTTGCAAATTTATCTCAAATTATTAAAAGCAGAAAATCGGATTTAATTTAGAGCAATTCAAATTTGTCGGAAGCAGAAATAGAAGCCCGAAAATATCAACTAAAGGAATTCAAATGAAGTAAAGAGCTTCGCAAGCGGATTTTGATTGTCAAAGAAGTATAGCCAGGGAAAATATTTCTGAATTCCTGTCGCTTTGACGCGCAAAGTCATCAAGGGTACTTACTGACAGAAATAAATTTTGGAACGTATCGCTCAGGATTGTTGGATTTAATAAATGAGCTAATTTTAACGCGCAGAACAGATTTTGAATTAATCGAATATATCGAGACCTTTGACTCGGGCTTTTGTATATCGATATTTTAGTTTAATTAGATGATCACCATTGGGAACGTGAAAGGCATGTGTCCTCAAGAAAATAACTATCTGTGGTTCAATTCACAGAATGGTAGCCTATTTCGTAATTTTCATCAATTACCTTCTCAGAAAGCCATGACGATTCATTGCATTGAACGGGAAAAAAAATCTTCTTCGTATGAGCATCGTAGCATATCATTTTCTTAATTCTTCAGAGGTAACTTTACTGATGAACTCAAAAGTTGTAGAATCTCGTACACAGACTGAATATTTTAGTTTGGAGCTTTCCTCCGAGTTTCTCGCTTATCACTTAGAGCTTTAATTTTCTCGCTTATCACTTAGAGCTTTAATTTGGGCATTTTCAAGAAATAACAATTTCTGCTTGATCGGATTCAGATTTTAACTTCTAACCCTACATCACCATGTCTCAGCTCGCAAAATGTACATCTATCAGCAATGCAAATTTTGTTATTGAACACGAAAACTCTCCCTCCTGCAATCTTCATCCTCAATTTTTCTCGAAGAAACATACACACATTGCTGGATCTATTGTTGTTCGATGGATTAGTAATCTTCCCAGACGTGGATTGTTTACCTCCTGCACCTTCTGTATAGATTATATTTCCAGACGTCATCTCAAAAACTTTCACGCTCTTATCATCAGAAGCGGTCGCGAGCAAATTTCCTTGAAGATTCCAACGCACTGAATTGATCCATTCTAATGACAATTTTCAGTTTATAAACAAACATATACAAAATAACAACTTTACCTTTATGCAAATTCTCAAACTTTTTCACAATTTTATTGTCTCTTCGGTCAAATATTTTCACCCCTTTATCCGTTCCGCAGGTCGCTATAAGATTTCCCTCTTGATTCCAATCGATCCAAGCGGTATCTAGTCAGAAAAGATTGAGTAACTGCCCAACACGCTTTTTTTTTTCTCATACCGAACTGATCTAGCTTGAAAGGCTCTTTGGCTAACAAGTCTTGTTTTTCCAAATCAATGAAATTCAGTTTATTTGATCCAAATTTCGCAGCGATCAGCGGCGTCTCTACGATCGGATTCCACCTTGCTCTCAGCAGCCAATCTGAGATTATTATGGAATATATCTCTGAACTTTTTTCATTTCAAAATTACCTTTTCCGCCTTGCGGTAGTTTGAGTGAAAAGAGGGCATTTTCAGTATCAACCTCTGAAATTAAGCATGTACCATTGTCATCAACCGTTATAATTTTCGTGCCCTCAGGGTCAAAATCCATACTCGAGATTGCTTCTACCGAGTTACAATTTTTAATTGTGATGGGTTCAATTTACTTTGATGCACAGACTGCCATTTGGCTTTTTTCGAAACTTTACGTGATGCTGCGTCGTATAGATGATACAACACCGAATTTTGAATCGGCAGAAGCGCCGATATTTGCCGTTTTTTGCTACATGCGATGTCACCAACTCCGACAACTACCCACGATGAAACCAATGGCATTCAGATGAAACGATACCTCCTTGTACAGCTCCGAGAGAAAATACTTTCTGAGGGCTCTTAGCGAAATGGAAAACTTCAAAATTGCCTGTATTATTCGGATCGTGATGCAATGAAACGAGATAGTTAGAGTTTGGAATTTGATCCACATAGGTTCGCTCCCCTAATCACCATTACAAAAAACCCCAAGGAATCTCTTACATCCGTTCTTTATTTGAGCTCCTTTGAAAACGTCCACTTGCTTCTTTGTAATCAAGTCAGAAACGCTAATTGTATTTGAAAACGCTGTGCAAAACGCCAGTTTTGAATGTACTTCATCATCATCTGGTTTAACGCGAATCAGATATCTTATTAATAATAAGATTTACTTAAGACGGGTGCATTTTCTGCTTTTTGTCCTTGAGTGGTTTCTTGTGCTTTCTTCTCTTTTTTCTTCTTAGGTTTCTTCTTTTTCTTTGTTTTCTTCTCTCCCGCACTCATAGCCTGCTGCTCTTTCTGTCCACCTTCCTCTTTCTCTTCCTCTTCATCCTCAAAATCTTCTGCATGTTCAATAAAATCTTTTTCTGGTCGAACAGCTTTCCTTTCCTCCTCTACAGTTCCTTTTGTTTCTTCCTCTCCTTCTAATTCCTTTCCCGATTCTTCCTCTGACCCCTCTGTTTCCTCCTTCTCCGCCTCGTTTCTTTGGTTAGCCACTGCCATACGAATAGAAGGATTTATTTTGCTTAAATTCTGCAAAAATTTCTTGACTGAATTAGGCTTGATGTCTTTCACCAGCGAATTCAACAGATATTGATACAGTGACTCTTCTCCCATGGTTTTAAGAGTCTCCAAATCCTGCTGTCTCACTCCTGAAACCTCCAATAAAACGATACCCAACGCATAGACCTCTCTGGACAGCGACTGTAGATTAGCATATCTCTCCGATGCTTCGACCCCGGTGCTCCAGTCTCCAATAAAAAATGTATTTGAGTACTCCATCCAATAGATATTCGATGAAGCGATGTTTAAGTCTTGAAGCTTTAGCTTCTCATTCAAATAGGAAATATCAAGCAGTGCTTCTTTGAGCAGCTTTTCAGTGTCTGGGGCTCTTTGCTCCTTCAGTTCAAGCGGGTAGTAAGGCTTGGTTACGAAAGCCAGCAATTTTTTGTGCATTTCAAAGTTTTCCACAGAGATCGCATCGGCGTTCCCGACTCTAAGGCAAAGTCTTAAAGCTTCTTGAATGAAAAGCGTGGAGGCTTTTGAATAGTTTTCTTTGGCAAGCTTTGATTCGGTGTCTAAGAGCCGGATTGTGTGTTTGCAGTCCTCTTCGAGAGATATGGCTTCGATTATTTTGAAATAGCTTGCTTCGGAGACTAATTTGAAATCTTTGTGAGATGCCTTGAGTTTTGGAGGCAACAGGTGCTCGAAGGTGTTTTCAGAAAGCGAATCCATTCTTTGCAATAAGATAAATTAAATTTGAATGCGGAAAGCTTAAGATACAAATCTACTAAGAATGCTAATGATATCAAACACATTGAGGGAAGAAAAATGACTATCTAAGTAAGCATCAAAGCCCTATTATCTTTTCTGAAAACACGTAAAAACAGTAGTTGCTTCATCAAAGTCTGGAACTAAATCGAAATCAAAGGATCTGCTCTATCTATCAATATCTATGGGCAGCGATTTGCCACATTCTTTGTCTAAATGAGACTTTCTGTATCATATATGCTATTTGGTTTGAGATTATGTCTGGGGTTAATTTCGTAATTGATTCGTATATATATTTTAGATATAGCATCAACTTTTCTCAGTCAATTGGGTTAACCACCAATATGTAAAATACTTTTTAATTTTTCTGCATTTGGTGTTTCGGGTATGAGGGATTTCAAAGCATTCTCAGTCATTTTAAGTGGATTTAGTTTTGGCGCCAATGCTCGCCTTAATAACTTTAATTCCGTGAGGAGGAAGAGTCAAAATCGTTCCTTTCAAGAAACCTTTAAGATCTTTGCGCGCAGTAACGTCACGAATGTTGTGGACTCTTGGGAAGATGTTGAATTTGGTGAAATCAAGGTAGTAGCCGGCAACAGCGTCGTTCTTGTTCAAAATGGCGAAAACATAACCATCGCTCAAAGGTCCAACCCAGATGTCGAGGCCATTTTGTTGAAGAGTCAATGTTGGTGGGACACCAAGCTTGTCTTGATTGATGGAAATGAGTTCAGGGTTTGAAATGATGGACAGAGTAGTGTTATCGATGTTTCTAAGGTCGTTTCCGAGGATCAAAGGAGCCTTCAAGACTGCCCAAAGAGCGAAATGGCTCATAGCTTCGTCAATTGTGAGGTTTCCGTTGCCTACTTCAAGCATGTCAGGGTCATTCCAGCCACCAGGTCCTTGGCGATTGACAATTGGGATCTAGTTAATTGAGATATTTGAGCACACAAAAGATTAATAAATGAAAGATTTACTTGTGCTTCATAGATTTCTTTGACACTACCCCAGTTAGCCGAGATGTCTCCAGTGGTTCTCCAGGAGTTACCGACAGTTTGAGCCCAGCTGGAAGGATCCTCTTGTCCCCATTCACAGAGAGAGTAGAAAATTGGTCTGCCAGTCTTGTTAAGAGCGTCTCTCATTGTTGGATATCTTTGCTTTGGTGAGATACCTTGGTTGTTGCAATTATCATATTTAAGGTAGTCGACGCCCCAATCAGCCCAGGTCTGAGCGTCGATTTCTTCATAGTTGAGGGAGCCAGGTCGTCCAGCACAAGTGTTTGTTCCAGCGTCGCTGTAAATACCGAGTTTCAAGCCAAGACTGTGAACGTAGTCTGCGAGGGCTTTAATACCATTAGGGAAGGTCTTTGGGTCAGGAATGAGCGTGTTGTTAGCGTCTCTTCCAGAAGACCAGCAGTCGTCAATGTTAACGTAGACATAGCCAAGTTTGTCGAGTCCGAGGCTGATAATTGCGTCGGCAGTCTGCTTAATGACGTCTTCATTGACATCACAAGCGAATTTGTTCCAGGAGTTCCAGCCCATTTGTGGTGTCAGACCCAAGCCGTTGTCAAGGGCTGAGACTGTGGAGAAAATGGCGGTGAATGCCAGGAAGATAGCAGCGATATGAGATTTTATCATTCTCAAAAAGAATTATTAATTGAAATTTGGATCTTACTTAAAATTTGGAAACATCTAAGTTTAAACTACACTTAAAATCGATTCATGTATGCTTGAGCCGCTGCTTTTCCTAAAAATATTTATGTTCAAACACTTCTATACAAAGTGAAGAAACTTCAAACAGAGATCCGCCTTAAGTGAAAATTATGTTGAAGTAGTTTGAGACTGTAGAGAGAGGTAGCAGTTGCTGGATTAGGTGGGTTAGCTCCTCGTAAAGTTGTTTGTTCGTTAACGTTCATAGTGCTTGTAAGGTTTTTTGGTTTCAACAGCAGATAGTTGACAGAAATTTTGAACTATATGAAGAGAAATTTAAGCATATACCTGCTGTTGAAGACTCGATTGATAACCTCCGAAAATTGAGTAACAGTATAAGGAAAGATTTTGTTTCGACGTTATTATTTCAAGCCTTGGTGGGTGTTCAAATCTCCTTTGTTGTTTTGGCAAACTCCTCGTCTCATGCAATAGTTTCGTTATGATGTTCTTCGTGCTTCATTGTCGTCGAGATGATCCTGAGGTCATCTAGGTGAGAGAAATTATTCTTATTCTGTTTTTAGGGAGAAGTATTGTTCATTTACGAGAAAGGAAATCACGATTTCTCATTAGAACTATTCAGTAGAAGAAACAATCCAGCGAAAATGAAAAATAAATGAATTAACTGATTTAAGTGCCTAAGTAGTTTGCTGATGCTTCTCATTAGTCACTTTAGGCACAAATATTGTTTTCAATAGAGCTTGTCCTCAGACTGGAGAATAGATCTTGTAGAAACGTCACAAAACAGATTATGAAAACATTCGTGCCTTGAGTTTGCAATTTTCTAGTCTGGTTTACGCTAATTCATTCTTTGAGTGTTGTAATATCAACCTTTAATACCAAGGTGAGGATCGAACAGTTTGTTGAACTGTGAAACCTTTGAAAACAAAAAACTATCTAACGACGAGAAGTTGATGTCGTTATTGGATATTCTATTATAACAATGCTTTTATTTAAATACAGCTCAAAGGTCTCCAACAAACTTCAAAAAAGTAAATAAATTCTCAGATGCAAGTAATTACCGATGAATGCAAATACGCTGGCGGAGCCTTCGGTGGAGTCAAGGTGATGATGGATTCAACCGACCATTTGTACTTTAGTCACAAGCCATGTGGAGAGCGATTGGAATTGAAAGTAGAGAAAGAGATTATTGATAGTGGGATTCTTGGAAAGTGGGAAAAACATTGGTTCACTGTCAAATGCGTGAAATGCAAGACTGGCTGGTGTAGATGGAGAAAGCATTGTGGGCCTGAAACAATAAAGGGTAAACTTGTTAAACCCCTTGAGAGAAGCAATCCAAAAATCTCTGAACTTGAGAAAAGCCAGGATACGCTTGAAGATCTAAATGATTTTTAGAGGTAGTGTATTGTATGCTGTATTGAACCTACCTTCAAAATTCGAGTTAATATTAATGTACTCCTTCTATCGCTAACTGAAAATGATATTTGACATTCATGAGTGCTTAAGGAAGTAGTTTTATGATCTTAACTCAGATGAGACGACCAAGTCGTGCTTCTGCCACTGACAAAAGTTCATAAACAAATATAAACCATCTAATCCTCATTTAACCACTCCATTATAATGGCAGCCATCAACAGTTGCAAACAATTATCGCTTATAAAGCTCTTAGTTTATCCAAAATCGAGCAAAAAATCCAGTTTCTAGAACTGAATAGCAACAATTCAGATCCTTCTTATAATCCGAATCCAAAATAATTTTTATCATCGCATGGTCGAAGCTAGCACAAACGAAAGAAAAATCATCGCTGAAGAAAACCTTCTAAAATCAGACCCCGAAACTCAGCCTTTCTCAAAGCTTCTCTGGATCGTCAACAGTGAAGCAGCAAAAGTCACAATTGGCGGCAGAGGATACGACGATGTCGAAGAAATCAGGAAGAATGCCGTGAAATATTTCTGTGATCAGGGCATCACGCCGTTTTACGCCGGGAGCTACTTAGAAGGTGTTCCTGAGACTCAAAAAAAGCAGCAAGTACAATCCGAAGGAGACTATTTCGAATCATTATTCTTCTTACCTGCGAGATGGGCTCAAATAATGCTAGGAAAACTTCAATTATCCGAACAGGGCGCCGGGATCCTCTTCTTTAACTATTCAATAACCTTAAAATCAAAAATAAAAGCAATGTTTTTCTTCATCTACAAAGGAAGAAAATTCCAAAGCAAGGATCAATTTCAAAAAATACTTGACACAGCAACCGCTCTAACCGAAGTTATTCCCAAAAATCCGATTCAATCAGTGAAGAACGGCTATGATATCGACAAAGAAATCTCGAAAGGAAAGAAAACCCAGAGCAGTTTGGAAGAGGAATTAAAAACTCTACTGGGATCTGAGAATTTCGGCAGTCGAATTAAATATATTGAAGCTTTTTGCGAATTTCCTTCAGCAAGTGAGAATTATTGGGAATTTGCCAGTGATGAAGGATTTCTCATCGAAGGCGGATTTGATTCGACTGAGCAGCTTCACCTGAAGGTATTCATGCGTCCAGAGACAGCGAACTTAATAACATGCGAAGCAATCGCAAATAAAGTGCATTTAATAGACCATCAATCGAATTTTTACAAAGTGAGGAATTTCCTGCAAAGCACGGCATGTGAAAAACAGAAAACAAATTCAGGGAAAACGTCTAAGAGCAAGTGTGATTTGGAGTTTTATACACAGCCTTGCTATAACCTCGAAGGTAATCGAGAATGTCTGAAAGAGACTGAGATGTTTGAAGATGTGAGTATAGAAGAATACAAACAATTCGCATCGGCTGTCGAAAATTGGGAGGGCAAAGCTGCTGGTCTGAGTATAACGAAAGAAATTCAAAAGAAAGCAATCGATTTTTCTACGTACTTCATGAAAGGGTTGTATTGTAGAGGCGCGCATAAGAACTGTAGAAGCTATCCTGAAGAAATAAAGAAATTGGAAATTCCAAAGGTTGATGAGGTGTTTGGGACAGGTAAAAAGTCAGGAAAATGAGCTAGATTGCACAATGGAGAGTTGAAAACAAAGGATATTGTAAGAATTTGGAAACTTGTGTAAAATACCTTTCTGCTGTTTTTTTGTTAAAACTGGATCGAAAGTGAGAATATTTCAGTTTTTTAATTCTATTTTCAGAAGAGCTGGATCATAAGAAAACGAAATTATTGATGTTGGGTTTTCACATTTGTATTATTAATCCAAGTAGAGTTATGCATATTGAATATTGCTGCAAAATAAATGAATTAAGAAACAACAGAAGCTCTGTGAATTTTAAAAAGTAAGTTTTGGCTATAGTAAAATTAAAGAATCTTCTGTTCTTCAATGATGCAGACTTGATTATCGTCTTTTGTTTTCTGAGGTAATTATTTTGCCAGGATTTTTTTCAGCTGCTAGGCTTTCAATTTTCAACAATCGATCCGGCGATTTTTTTCATTGTCAGAAGGTCAGTTATCGGTGTTGTTGGTCAAGAGAAAGGAGTTTTCATGAGAAAGATTTCAAAAGCGATGCAACCAGGCAATCACCTGACAGCATACTTGCCTCGTTCAATCTCCTCATGATTTGACTTTCTTCCTCCAATCGCAGTCAAGCCACGTTGATCACACATGCTCTTGAACTTTGTCCATGAGCAATCAGTTGCTCAACAGTGGTCTATCTTGCGAGTCAAGCAGGAGATAAGTATGAAATAGCAACTTCAAGGTTATGAAACGATTCGAGAGCGGTTCGTCTTTGTCTCAGGTCGTTGTCGTTGATCATCGTCTTCAGCTTCGTCTTCTGGCTTCGCATTCAAGAAGTAGTAAAAAAAAAAATCCATAGAGAAACTAATCAACACTGCTTAATGGAGATAGATTTTTCCACCTGAAACTGATGCCTCAATGAATGTCTTAATCAAAAGCGATCCACCTCATTTCAACCTTACAGAAAGAGCATATTCGATCCTAGTTTAGCTATCCCGATATTACGCGAACATGAAAAGAGAGGGTCTGAAGCCTAAAGTGAGAGACTCATCTTTGTCCCTTAGCTAAGTTTGTTTGGTATCGTTGAAAGTATGGGAGGCGAAGGAGAATGCTGCGGTTCATGTGATTAGTCCGAACTTACATCGATAAAATTATTGCTTTTTATCCTTTCAGTAGTCGCTTAAATAGCCGTAACAAATAATTGTGGGTCTTTCCAAATTAAAAATAAACACCCTTTTTGAAGGGTGTTGCCTGAATTAGAAACTTATTAAAAAGATTGATTCAGTACGTTTCTTTGGTATAGCGAAAGTATTTGAGTTTTCTGAAGCAGGAAAATGGCTATTGACGCTATGCATGAGGCTAGAAGCGGCCTAGAGCGTGGCTTTGAGGAGTAAAATCCAAGTCCGTAGATGTCCAAAGGAAAACTATTTTTGATTTTAGTTGACTCGTAACAGGTACCGATTCATGTACCCATTTTCAATCCCTTAATTGATTTAATTTTTTTTTTTTCAGTAACCCCCTCATGCAAAACCAAACTTATGAGACACCGTTTTCTTTACCAGAAATAGAAAGAGCCATCATTCTTTGAACTATTCATCCGTCATGTATTATCCAACATTCAATGCTCTTTGATTGCTCGCAATTTTCTCATGATGAAACATTGATGCCCTTGATAACAGATCTCTCCGAATTGCTGCCATCATTCAAAAAGGCGAACTTAATTTCTGAAGTATGAACTTTTTTGCCGAAACAAAGCAAAAAATCTCGTGATCGAGAGTCCATGAGAAAAAAGTTCAGAATATCAAAAAAAACATTCAGAGACCACAATTGTTTTTTCTGAAACCATTGTAAGCCTTCTCCAAAGCTGACAACATCTAAGAAGAGAATGATAGTGTTGATTTCTCCAGCAGAATGAAACAGCAAAATATAGTTTGATTTCCAAAAAAATAAGATGCTATAGCCTTCAACAGGGCGCTCTTCCGAATTTCGCAAACAGAGGGTGCTCTAGATAAGTTTCATATGATAAATTTTTGAAATTCGAAGTAATGTTAAGATAAGAAGGCCAAATTTATATCATTTGCATGGATCTGATCTAAGTAATAGACTTCCATAAATTAATTTCTTATTCATACAGACAAGACAAACTATGGAAGGAGAGAAGTTTGTAGAAGAGCTGGCATTTGATTCCAATCGAGTCTGACGAATTTGGAAAAAAGTATCCAAGAAAATTTGAGCAACTTCAGCAAGTGGTGTCTTTTCATGTTATGAGAGGTAATAATATCAACGCCAAAAAATAATCCAGCGAGGCTGAAACAGAAAACAAAGGTTTTTTTGTTTTTATTTAACACATAAAGAACTATACAGTGTTCTTAATTTCATTTATTTTGAGCGCTGAGAAATGACAATGGAAGGTACTTACCAAGCAACAAGCCACTTTCATCAGGAGCGGCGCGATCGCTTTTTCAATGTGGTGTTAGGCGGCATAGGTATCCTAATATTAGGCTATTTTCACGTGATATATCCAAGCACGACGCTCATCCTCTGCCTTGTTGCCTGCATACTCTTGATAGCGAACTACTCCTCATCACCAAAAATCGATTTGTTCAAACATGCTGTGAATTTCTTATTCGGAATTGCTGCCTATCCCGTCATCAGCCTCGCTCCCACCGATGCAATGTCCGTTCGATTGGTTTCTCTTACCAATGCCTTATCAATCGGTTTTGAACAGCGCACATGGGCTCTTCGCCTCTTATATTCGCTGATATCTGCATTACCATGGCTCATAATTTCTAACAATAAGGAAATTTTTCAATTTAATGAGTGCTATAGTCAAATCATGGATTCGGATTTGAAAGCTTTTGTATGTTGTTTCATGGTGCTGATGCTGATCAGTGCGTCGCACTCTGATCTCGAAGTACAAGCTCTCAGAGCAGCGGAAACTGCTCTCAGTGAGTTGAAGGTTATCAACGCGAAATATGAGCAAGCTAATAGAGAACTCAACCAAATATTGGAAGATAAAGATAATTTTATTCTGCTTTTCTCACATGAAACGCGCAATCCCCTCAATATTCTTATGGGAAACCTCTCGATTCTCTTGAATGAAATCCAAACGCCTCGAATTCGCGCGAGGATAACCAGAGCGAAGTTTTGCGCGGAGCTGCTTTTACATAATCTTAATAACATCCTTGATACAGGGAAACTTATCAACAAAGGAAACCTCGAGATCGCTCCAGTGACAGTGAATCTCTCTCAGTATTTGCACTCGATTTGGGATATTGTGAAGATGATGGCGATGAAAAAGCAACTACATCCGATGTTAGTGATCCCAAAACCGCTTCCTACATTCTTGAAGCTCGATTTACAGAGAACATCCCAAATTGTCATCAATTTGGTGAGTAATGCGGTGAAGTTCACAAGTTTGGGATCCATTAGTTTGAATATAAGTTATTTGAAGAAACAGGAGATTTCTGAGCAGGATTTTCTCCCAAGCTCGTTATTTGGAAACAAGTTGGCTACAGAGAGCCAAGAAGAGGAAGGCTCGTTTGTTGAGCTTGACAGGAGTGCCGAAAGAAGAAGAATTGATAATAGTAGTTTTTCGTTTAGTAGTTTTGCGTTGCATGAGTTTGGTGATGTTACATCTGGCAGCCGAGAGTGTTATTCTATGGAACTGATGAGAGAATTGAAGATTAACACATCTAAGTTGGAGGAAACCTCTACTGATTCTGCGGGAGAAGGGTACTTGAAGGTTGAAGTGGTTGATACAGGCTGCGGGATGAAGAAAGAAGATACTGACAAGCTTTTCCAGAAGTTCTCGCAAGTAAGCTTGGATGCGTCTCAACGGCAAATAGGGACGGGATTAGGATTGTGGATATCAAAAACACTAGCGGAGCTTATGGATGGTGGGATCAGAGTGTACAGTAAACCTAACGTTGGAACAACTTTTGTCTTTGTCATCAAAGCCGATTTTTCCACACCTCGAAAAGAAACAATCCTTCGTAATTCTACCAAGTCACTTGACCAGAGAAAACTTTCCACTCAGCGAATACTCTTGGTTGATGACGATCCTTATAACCTCGAAACGCATATCCAATTGCTTAAGGCTCTCGGGTGCACAAACATCGACACAGCAACTGATGGATATGGCTTATTCAACCAATTCAAATCGAAACCAGAAAACTACTACGACATTATCTTCACGGATATAAACATGCCAAATTTGAATGGCGTTGAGGCTGCCAAATTGTTAAGACAGTTCGAAAGTTCCGCTGGAAGGAATCAGGCCGTAAAGATTGGTTTTGTCACCGGCCACTCCAACGATAAAGAAAAACAAATTTGCGAAAGCCCCGAGATAGGAGCTTCTTTCTATCTTTCTAAGCCTTTGACATTAGCAACACTTAAAGGCGCGTTATATTCTCTTTTATTAAAGGGAAGCAACGCGTGTACGATTAATACCGAAACCGTCTCTTATACGTTGCCAACAGAAATCAATTCAAAGCGAAAGCCCGTTGTGTTGTGTGTTGACGATGACATCCTCAATCTCGAGATTTTCGAGGATCTAATCTCTTCTCTCGGAGCAAAACCTATAAGGGCGTCCTCTGGTAAAGAGGCTGTTAAAGTATTTAGCTCGAGGCTGATGAATCATCAGGACCTCGACCTGGTATTGATTGATTGCCTGATGCCTGGGGTTGATGGGTGGACTGCTTCAACTGAAATGAAGAAGATAGCTGACAACGTACCCGTGATTGGGGTAACAGGCGTCGATGTAAAGAGAAACGAAGCGAAATTCAAGGCATCTGGCATGAATGAAATGATAAGAAAACCAATTCAGAGGGAAGACCTCGTGAAAATTCTAGCTCGGTATGTAAGTACTGAATAATCTTCTTCTCATCGATTTTTTTCATTAATAATGTCTTTCTTAACTTTGTGGATATAGCTAAAAAAAAAAATGCTTAATATTGTATATGAAGCGTCTAGTGCAGAAAAATATAAATATCAGAGAGCATTCTCGTTTTATTCTATTGATTAAGATAAGTAGGCCTCAATATATTCTTTCTATGGACACTTATATCTGATTCAATAATTCTGTTCCAATTTTGACTGAATAGGCATCACGGTGAAACTCAGCCTATTATTATGAAAGTATTTTCTCAGGTTATTGAATTGAAAGATCCTTGAGACCATCTCGATGAGGAAATAAATGGACACCTGCAGGTCATAATTTTATTAATAGTCAGTAAAATTTATTGAATTGGAGACATGGGCGATACACGTCAAGAGACAGACAATTTTTACCGTGAAAAACGCTACCGTTATTACGTTGTCTCGGTAGCAATCATCGGGTATCAGCTGCTAGCCTACTTTGAGTACCTGGATCAGGGGACTGCGTTTGTTCTGAACGGCTTCAATGTATTATTCTTTATTACAAATCGCTTCACAACTCCCTCAATTGATATCTTCAAACACTGTTTCAATGTTGTGGTGAGCCTCCTCGGTTGTGCTATTTTCGTGTTTTCCCCTCCAAAACTCATGGTTTGTCGGCTGGTAACGTTAATTAATGGAGTGGCTATTGGATTCGAACAACGGACGCTCTTTTTCAAGTCAGTTTACTCAATTGCATCAATAGTGCCCTGGCTGTTTCTCTCAAAATATAAGGATCGTTTCAATCTTGAAGAGGACATTAAATCGCGCTTTGAACAAGAAACTGCTCTTTTCAGTTTCTTCTTCATCTTAATAATGCTTGCGGCATCAAGATATTCTGAGATCAAGATAAGCGCTATGAAGGCAGCAGAAGAAGCACTTGAGAAAGTTAAAGTCACCAATGCGCTCTATGAACAAGCGAATCTAGAGCTCAAGAGACTTCTCGAAGATAAAGATAACTTTATTCTCCTCTTCTCCCACGAAACGAGAAATCCTCTCAATATTCTGATGGGAAACCTCTCAATCCTTCTCACTGAAGTCCAGGAGCCACGGATAAGAGCCAGATTAATTCGATCGAAGTTCTGTGCAGAATTGCTCTTGCATAACTTAAACAATATTCTTGATACCGGAAAGTTGAGCAATAAAGGCACTCTCGAAGTGACACCGACTATTGTGAGTACTTCTCAATATTTGCACTCGATGTGGGATATCATCAAGATGATGGTGATGAAAAAGCAGCTGAAACCTGTATTATTGATCCCACGGGTACTTCCAGCATTTGTGAAGATTGATGCTCAAAAACTCTCTCAGATCATCATTAACTTGGTTAGCAATTCGGTGAAGTTCACGGATTCAGGGTCAATCAGTTTAAAGGTGACTTATTTGAGGAATAGAGGGTTGAGCGAGGAAGATTTTCTGCCTAGTTCGGTGTTTGGAAATAAATTAACAAATGGAAGTGACAGTGAGCGTTTGATAAATCATGACTTTCAGGCTTTTGAAAGCGAGGTAGGAGAGAGGAATATTGAAGATAATTCACCTGAGAATCTCCTAAGTCAAGAGTGTTATACAGGGGAACTCCTAAGGGAATTCAAAGCTAATTCTCAAAAACTGGTTGGATCCATGGTAGGTGCCGATGGGAATGGATATTTGAAGATAGAAATTATCGACACTGGTTGCGGAATCCCCGAAGAAGACCTCAAAAAACTCTTTCAAAAATTTTCTCAAGTCAATTCTGATGCATCAAAGAGACAAATTGGCTCTGGGCTTGGTTTGTGGATATCGAAGAAGCTATCTGAGCTGCTGGGTGGGAGTATCAGAGCGTATAGCAAACCGAAAATTGGGGCAACATTTGTAGTTATCGTCAAAGCAGACTTTACTTCAACGTCTTCAGAAATAGCAACAAGGCCGAAAGTATCCTCTTCACCAGAGAAAAAAAATTCAGCCCAGAAAATTCTCCTTGTAGATGACGATCCATACAATCTCGAAACTCATTTCCAGCTTCTTAAATCTCTTGGTTTCACTCAAATCGATACCGTATCTGATGGCACCTCACTCGTTAAAACATTTAAATCAAAACCGGAGAATTATTACAGTCTGATTATTACAGATATCAATATGCCTAATCTCGATGGAATCGAAGCGGTTCGGATGATCAGACAGTTTGAGGAATCCTCAAAGAGAACCTGCCGTGCTCATATTGGTTTTATTACTGGCAATTCTAGCAAAAAAGAAAAACAAATGTGCGAGGGTGCTGACATAGGAGGATCATTTTATATTCCGAAGCCTGTTACACTCTCTGCCTTAAAAGGAGCACTGCAAGAACTTGGAGTGAATGCAAATGAAGGTCAAATTCGTTATCTTCAACCAGTCAAAAGAAAGATCAGCAACCTTGACACACTAAATACTGAAATCAGCACGACGAAGAAAAAGTCTAAGAGTCCAGTTGTTTTATGCGTTGATGATGATATTCTAAATCTTGAGATATTTGAGGATTTGGTATCTGATTTAGGAGCTAAACCTATTCGAGCGACATCTGGGAAGGAGGCTATCGATGTGTTGCGTTCGAAGCTATCCAATGGAGAAGTGATTGATCTTGTATTGATTGATTGTCTCATGCCTGGTATGGATGGATGGACTGCGTGTGCTGAGATGAAGAAGTTCGCTCCTCAAGTTCCAGTTATTGGAGTCACTGGAGATCACACCGAAAGGCATGAAGAAAGTTTTAAGGCTTCCAAGATGAATGAAGTGGTAAGAAAACCTGTCCAGCGGGAAGAGTTAGACATAATACTTAATAAATATATTTAGTTCTGATATTTCTTTATTAGCAGACACTATGTTCTTCTTTGAATATAATTCATAATGCGCATCTCGCCCTTATACACACAATATTGTTCTTTCACGCTCACTATTGAATAACTTGTGTTATATTCGTCTTCTAACGAAGAATCTATTCTGTTCCTTTCATTTCTCTCTTCTGTGATGCTTTCTCAGATAAGACAATTAACTCCCACTTTTCGACCAAAACGAGATGAAATACCAGTAGGTATTCTATTTTTCTTCGCAATGGTTCAGTAAGTTTTATTTTAATTGCAAATATGAGCGATACAAAGCAAGAAGAAACTCATTTTTACCATGAAAAGCGCTATAGGAATCATATAATATGGGTATCAATGATCGGGTTTCAACTGTTAGCCTATTTTGAGTATTTGGATCATGGAATTGCTACTGTTTCGAATGTAAGTAATCTTATTTATTTGATAGCAAACTATTTCACGACGCCCAACTTTGATATCTTCAATCACTGCATCAATATTATGATGAGCATAGAAGGCTGTGCGGTACTCTTGCTCTCACCTTCTCAAATACTGTTTGGACGAATGATAACTTTATGCAATGCAGTGTCTATCGGGTTCGAGCAACGGACACTCTTTTTCAAAGCATTCTACTCAATCACCTCGATCATACCCTGGCTAATGGTCGCAAAATATAAGGAATATTTTCATTTCGATAAATACAATGAGTCGCGAATTGAACAAGATACCATTCTTTTCATTTTTTTCTTCATTGTGCTCTTATTCGCATCAGCAAGGAATTCTGATATCAAAATAAACGCAATGAAAGCAGCAGAAGAAGCACTTGAGAAAGTTAAAGTCACCAATGCGCTCTATGAACAAGCGAATCTAGAGCTCAAGAGACTTCTCGAAGATAAAGATAACTTTATTCTCCTCTTCTCCCACGAAACGAGAAATCCTCTCAATATTCTGATGGGAAACCTCTCAATCCTTCTCACTGAAGTCCAGGAGCCACGGATAAGAGCCAGATTAATTCGATCGAAGTTCTGTGCAGAATTGCTCTTGCATAACTTAAACAATATTCTTGATACCGGAAAGTTGAGCAATAAAGGCACTCTCGAAGTGACACCGACTATTGTGAGTACTTCTCAATATTTGCACTCGATGTGGGATATCATCAAGATGATGGTGATGAAAAAACAGTTGAAACCTGTATTATTGATCCCACGGATACTTCCAGCATTTGTGAAGATTGATGCTCAAAAACTCTCTCAGATCATCATCAACTTAGTCAGCAACTCAGTGAAGTTCACAGAAACAGGGTCAATCAGTTTGAAGGTGACTTATTTGAGGAAGAGAGGGTTAAGCGAGGAAGATTTTCTGCCTAGTTCGGTGTTTGGAAATAAATTAGCGAATGCAAATGACAGTGAGCGTTTTATCAATACTTGTCTTCAGACTCCAGAAGACAGGTTAACTGAAAGGAGATGTGTTGAAGACAATCTTCCTGAAAATCTCTTAACTCAAGAGTGTTATACAGAGGAACTACTAAGGGAATTCAAGGCAAATTCTCAAAGACTAATTGGGTCGCTGGTGGGGTCGGATGGAAATGGATATTTAAAGATAGAAATCATCGACACTGGTTGCGGAATCACAGAGGTAGACCTTAAGAAACTGTTTCAAAAATTTTCTCAAGTCAATTCTGACGCATCGAAGAGACAAATTGGCTCAGGGCTTGGTCTTTGGATCTCTAAAAAGCTCTCTGAGCTGCTGGGTGGGAGTATCAGAGCGTATAGCAAACCAAAAATTGGAGCAACATTTGTAGTTATCGTTAAAGCAGATTACACCTCCAGAGCTTCAGATACCATGTCAAAGCCGCCTGCCTCCTCACCAAAAGAGAAACAACAATCATCTTCTCAGAAAATCCTTCTTGTAGATGACGATCCATACAATCTCGAAACTCATTTCCAGCTTCTTAAATCTCTTGGCTTCACTCAGATCGATACCGTACCGGATGGCACCTCACTCGTTAAAACGTTTAAATCAAAACCTGAAAATTATTACAGTCTTATCATTACAGATATCAATATGCCAAATCTCGATGGAATCGAAGCGGTTCGGATGATCAGACAGTTTGAGGAATCCTCAAAGAGAACCTGCCGTGCATACATTGGTTTTATTACTGGTAATTCCAGCAAAAAAGAAAAACAGTTATGCGAAAGTACTGACGTCGGCGGATCATTTTATATTTCGAAGCCTGTTACACTCTCCGCCCTCAAAGGAGCACTGCAAGAACTTGGAGTGAATGCAAATGAAGGTCAAATTCGTTATCTTCAACCAGTCAGAAGAAAGATTAGTAATCTTGACATACTAAACACTGAAATCAGCACGTCGAAGAAAAAAGCGAAGAGGCCGGTGGTCTTATGTGTTGATGATGATATTCTAAATCTTGAGATATTTGAAGATCTGATCTCTGATTTAGGCGCTAAACCGGTTCGAGCGACATCAGGAAAAGAGGCGATAGATGTTCTGCGTTCGATGATAGCAAGTGGAGAGGTGATCGATCTCGTATTGATTGATTGTCTAATGCCTGGCATGGATGGATGGACTGCATGTGCTGAAATGAAGAAAATAGCTGCTGAAATACCAGTTATTGGAGTGATTGGAGATAATGTTACAAGACATGAAGTCAAGTATAAAGTTTCTGGGATGAACGAAGTTATGAGAAAACCTGTACAGCGAGAAGATCTCGATATCATACTTAACAAATATATAGATTGAGTTAGGGTGTTCTGAAATACCCACTTCAAAATCTGTTGGACTATATGTAGTAGTATCATACATTAATTTGTACAAATCCCTAAATAGTGCTAGTTGAGGCTTCATCTTAAATGTCAGCAATAACTATTCACTTAATTGTCTATTAGAATTATTATTTCATCTAATCCCTTCATAGCGCTTTCCCATATACTTTCTTTCTGAACTAACACTTCCTATTTCAGCGAGATTCATTCAAAAAGAATGGATGAAATCAACTAGTGCAGGACCTAGATGCACTACCTTATCCGGAATACCCGAGATTCAATAATTAATTTACAATGAGTAGATTTTTCAATATTTCTCCTTTCTGTTTCATGTTGACACCACTACCTCATAGAAATTTCTTAGGGCTCTCAAGCTGTAAACCCTTAGTCTTGGTTATAACAAAAATTGGCCTATTTGGAATCATGCTGATGGCATTGAGAGGTTAAATCGATCGGCAGTGCATCAGTTCGCAAATAATAAATGTTGTCTAAATAAAAGTAGGAAATATAGAGGGTGTTTGGAAATTAAGTTGAGCGATGCAACTAAAATTATTAAATTCACTGACTCTATTCCAGCTTCGAAAAATTACAAAAATAACTTAAACTACGTCCGAATAAAATGCTTCCAATTCAGCTTGAAAAACCAAAATCTTTAACATAGTTCAATTCATGCTTTTCTTAACAAGCACACTCATCCTGGTTGATAATCTGTTAATCGATGGCTCTAAATGAGAATTGATGCTTCAATCCTGTCTCTGCATTTGTAATTGTTGGCCTCACGCACCTATTAAGGTTTAACGGAAATAAATCATCTAAGGAATCATAATAAACTCTATAGTTCCAAAACCAAAATACTCTGTCTTGATTGAATACTCAATCAGCAATGTTTTTCAGTAAGCAAATCACCAATTTCTGCATTCAAATTTTAATGAACGTCCATTTCATAATTAGCGCATTAAAATTTCCTGTCGATTATTTTAATTCAAGAAGATAAAAGCTAAGAACTCAGCCAAATAAAAACCAATTAAGCAAGCTTTGCTGCATTTGATTAAAATAGTCAATAATTTAAATAACTCGAATACTAAGCATGGGAGACTCATACGTTGAAAACCATTTTATAAAGGAGAAACGTCATCGCTATTTTCTCACGCTCTTCAATCTCTGCGGAATACAGCTTTTAGGCTACACTCATATCGTGAACAAAGAGGTAGCCATGACGCTTTGCTTCTTTGTCTTCACTTATTTGGTCGCGAATTACTTCTCAACACTCAGATTCGATGCGCATAAGCACTGGGTGAACCTCACTTTCAGTACAGCAGCATGTTGCTGCCTAATATTCTCGCCGTCCGAAATCAATTTCGCTCGACTGATGTCTTTTCTCAATGCTCTGTCAATTGGATTCGAACAGAAGACCTACCCAATCCGAATATTTTATACGGTTATGGGAATAATACCTTGGATCGTTGTCACGAAGACGTACAAAAGCTTTCAGATCGAAGATGAGTGTCTCGCCAGAAAATTTGAAGAGGACACCAACATTTTCATATTTTCTTTCGTCTTGATCATGCTGATCTCAGCTTTCCATTCCGATATGGAGTCGAAAGCTTTAAAATCAGCTGCAGACTCTCTGAGTCAGCTGAAGGACATCAATGCGAAATATGAACAAGCTAACCGAGACCTCAAGCAACTGCTCGAAGAGAAAGATAATTTTATCTTTCTTTTCTCGCATGAGACGCGCAATCCCTTGAACATTCTTATGGGAAACCTCTCGATTCTCTTGAATGAAATCCAAACGCCTCGAATTCGCGCGAGGATAACCAGAGCGAAGTTTTGCGCGGAGCTGCTTTTACATAATCTTAATAACATCCTTGATACAGGGAAACTTATCAACAGAGGGAATCTCGAGGTCGCTCCGGTGACTGTGAATCTTTCTCAGTATTTGCACTCAATTTGGGATATTGTGAAGATGATGGCGATGAAAAAGCAACTGAAACCGTTGCTGGTGATTCCTCAGCAGCTGCCAACGTTTGTGATATTTGATTCGCAGAAAGTGTCTCAGATTATCATCAATTTGGTGAGTAATTCGGCAAAATTTACTAATTCTGGCTCGATAAGCTTAACAGCGCATTACTTAAACAAGAACGAAATCGATGAAGATGATTTTCTTCCGAGTTCCGCGTTTGGAAATAAATTGGCTTGGACAACACAAGAAAAGGACACCCATATTCATGATTATCGAGCTTATCGAGACAGTTTGATCAATAGCCGAATCGATATTGATGAAAGAGTTATCGTTAATGGCGGAAACACTCAGCGCTGCTACACACAAGAGCTTATGCGAGATTTCAAGGCAAGATCACCACAAAAGACATCAGATTCGTTGGGCGGAACGGGATTCTTAAAAATCGAAATTATCGATACTGGAAGAGGGGTCTCAGAAGAAGATGCCAAGCAGCTCTTTCAAAAATTCTCTCAAGTCAACAGTGATGCGTCACAGAGGCAACTTGGGTCAGGGCTTGGGCTATGGATATCAAAAACGCTCTCTGAGCTCCTTGGCGGTAGCATCAGGATGTATAGTAAACCGGACGTTGGAACCGCTGTAGTTTTCATCATCAGAGCGAATTCTTCACGTTCCCCTCCTGAAAAGCCACATATTTCTCAATCTCTGACATTAGATCGAATCCCTTCTACCCAAAGGATTCTTCTCGTCGATGATGACCCATACAACCTTGAAACCCATTTTCAACTACTCAAATCGCTCGGCTTCACACAAATTGATACAGCAGCCGACGGCGTTGCGTTGGTCAATGCGCTCAAATCTAAACCAGAGGACTATTACGAGCTCATCATAACTGATATAAACATGCCTCATCTCAACGGAATTGACGCAGTTAGAGCGATCAGACAGTATGAGAAATCCGCGGGAAGAAGTCACCCAGCGTCAATTGGCTTTATCACAGGACATTCTAACAATAAAGAAAAACAATTATGTGAAGGAGATGAGATACGCGGAGCGTTCTATCTCTCAAAACCGGTCGCGTTGTCAACTTTAGAAGGAGCTCTTCAGACTCTAGGCATCTCAACGAGGAGAAAGCATTTTGGCGGGAGGAGAGAATTCATCACTGCTGATCGGGTAAAGATTGAAAACACTTCGAAGAGGAAACCTCGAGTGCTGTGTGTCGATGATGACATTCTGAATCTCGAAATTTTCGAGGATTTGATTGCGGATCTAGGAGCCGAACCGCTCAGAGCGACGTCTGGTAAAGAAGCAATTGACATTTTTCGTTC
>ENA-UOTZ01000102-UOTZ01000102.1-compost-metagenome-genome-assembly--contig:-NODE-102-length-61827-cov-11.729474_pt1 | contig 61827 bp, 42 predicted proteins | sample MGYA00238144_ERZ746983 | MGnify/ENA primary metagenome ERZ746983 (study PRJEB28759, sample SAMN06268863) | compost metagenome | isolation source: single cell | place: USA: California, Emeryville, Joint...
TATCCTTATGATTTTCAATCTTCTCAATAACAACTGATCTCTTTTGGTCATCCTCTTCTCCTCCTTGCTGTCCACCTATTTGATTTTTATCGGCGTTTTTCGTTTTTTCAACTTCTTCGTTGTTTGTATAAAGGTTTTTAGATGACTCTTCCTCAGTGTTAGAAGAAGTGTATTGTTCGAAGTTTTTTAAGAAGTCCTCAACGTTGGTCATATTCGATTTCTCTTTTTCAACTTGTTTTATCGATTCAACTACGATTTTGGGCTGCAGGCAGTCCTTATTTATTTCTATCTCAGATGAGTGCTCAAGGAGAGCACCTTCTTTTTCGACAAAGTCTATTTCTTGGGTCAAGGCCTTGTCATCCTCGAAATCAGTTTTTCTAATAGCAACAATGAGAGCAATGTCATTCTGATCTCGTTGCTCATGATTAGAGAGCGATTCTTGATTGGGAACGTTAATGGAAAATTCATTAGGATCATCTGAGCCTGTCTTGAATTCTATATCCTGGCATGTTTCTCCAAGTAAATTGTTTGCTATACAATGACTTCGGTGTTCCATGGTTTCATTTGTAATAGACTGCTCTTGTAATACTTCTACTTCTTCTCTTTTCAAAATATATGGATTCTCTGGTTCCTGAAATTGTTGGATCTGCTGCTCGAATGATTTTAAGGAGCTCTCTTGAATGTTGGCAGAGTTATCAACCTTATGATCTTCGTTGTTGTCAGAAACTATTGAATATTGAACGTTGCTTATTTGATCTTCTTTCAATTCCTTGATTTCCTCGCTGTTAATTTGCTGCTTTTGAATGTTTTGGCCATGACTTTCAAACTTTTCAACAGCGTGGTTTTTGGTCAATGGATCTATTTGGCAAGAAGAGAAAACATCTTGCTTTTTGGAATCAATCTCCTTTCTGGAGTAATTTTGATCACGTATATCTTCAACAGAGAGACTTTTGATATATGCTTTGTAATCAAATTTGGGGCTATAACTTTGATCTTTCAATTGAGTTTGGTTCTTGTATTTCTCAAGCGTTTGAGATATCAGTTCAGACTTGCTCTGGTAATAATGTTTTAATTTGTAATCGATAGTGCCTCCACAAAGTTTTTGATCAGTCATCAAAGTATTTGAATTGTCAACGTTAGCAACATTTTCATTCACTAAAGGTTCGTCTGTTCTCGTGATTGATATTGCGACGCTTTCCGATCGATTAAAATTGCAAGCGTTTTGAATGAGAATGTTGGCATCTAATTTCTCTTGCTCATCATCTAAGAGTTTCTTACACTCACCACTGCTCTCCTGCAAATAATGGCTCTCAGTTGGATTCTGGACGCTCCCTCGCGGACTGAAAAATTTCGTGCTCTCTGATTGACTTGCTGGATCATGATGAATTAAAGAAATGTGATTCAATTCCTTTTCAACTGTGCAGTTAAGCTCAGGTGTATCAGCGTGAACTTGTTGAGGTTAATCTATGAATAATAAACATGGATAAATCGTACCTGATTGGCTGCTTCTGTGCGAGTTCGGACCGAGTGTGAATTCTTCACTATAAGTCTTCGAGGAATCTCTGTTGCATGAATCTTGGAGTCCTTTGACCATCCGATTTTTGAGACGTTTTGCGGGATCTGTGCTTTTGTAATTCACATAGTAATTATTCTCCTTTCCAGACACAATTGCCTGGAGATTGTATTGAGATTGATCGAGTTCTTTCAGCACTTCACGTTCTCTTACTGAAGAGATATTGAGTTCTTCCAACTTTTAAGAGAAAATGCATCATCACATTATGAAAACTGTCAGTTATTTACAAGCTTTGGAATACTCTTGATGCTTGTGAAGGAATAATACTCGTTATGGCTCGGGAGAGAATAGAAACTCGTATTTGCGGAGTCTGGAGAATAAAAGGCACTGCCGTCTTGATCACCAAGGTGTTGTTCTAAATGATGAGAACCTGGTTGCATTGCTATCGAATTTTCAAAGAAACTTATTTTTAAATTTTTTTATTCGATAGAAGTTTAAGCTAACGAAAATCAACCTCCCCCCTCCATTTTAATATCGAATGATATACAATAAGAGAATGCCTCTTAATAATGCTATAGAGTTCTGCCATTCCTAGTGTTTTCAAATCGGCAAATAGTTTCCTACAACTTTTCTAAACAAGCATCAGTGACACAACGCTCGGATAGAAATTAACCACTAGAGAACACCTCAGTCAAAAAGCTAGCGGCAATCAATAAGTTGGATAAAAATTTATCAAGCTATAAATCAGAAAAGCAATCTCCTTCATTAAGAGTTTTCTGCTGACACAAACAAATAAAGATTAATTTTGAATGATTAGTAGCGATCTGAAAATTTTTTTCCGAGAACCAACAAGAAAAAAAAGTATTACCGACCAACCTTATCAATTACTAGTATTATATAACATCATCAACAGGTAGCTGGAAATTTGATATGAAATGTTAAAAATTAGACACTTATTCGCTCCTTGGCGTACAATAAACACTGGAGCTAAAAATTACCCAAGTGCACCATTGCGACCTCTCCATATTTAGTAAGAGTGTATTTTCTCCTCGCTGCTGTGAGCGCTATTTTTTCATGAAGAGGCGCTGCAAGCATAGCAAGCTCTACAGCACAGTTTTTCACAGCTTGCTGCTCATATCGACTGCTTCTAACTAACGCTTCACTCCATCTTTCATTTCCTTCTGACCTCATAGCCACGTACAAAGCACCACATGCCAGCATACTTGGAGTATATCTCATCATTTTATATTCTATAAGGGATAGCTCAAGTAAATAGCATCCTAAATGGCGAGCTTTCTCTCCAACCTTAGCCAGCTGTGCAAATCGCTCATAAAATCTGAATGAAGATGGAGCTGTAAGCTGAAATTTAAGCGTGCTTAGCAGTTTTCCTTCCATCTCAAGCACTTCTTCTCTGGTGTAAGCTTTGTCTGTAACAAGAACAAAGTCTTTTACTTGAGGCGAGTAGATCTCCTCATACTTGCAGGCTATTAGCATGGATGCAATTCCAACAAGCTGTAATTTTTGTCTAGGCACAGGGACCAGTTCTAAATATCGATCAATGAGATTTACTGTCAAGAATAGAGTTTCTGGCAATAATTTAAACTTTAGATGCACATCGATGAGCCAGTCTATCATGATTGCTCGCATTTTTTCATTCACATCCTTCTGACTCTTAATCATGTAGTTGGGTTTTGCTAAATATTTTTCCTCAGTTTCTTTCATATAAGTTGTCACTTCCTTTGCATAATGAGCAACTGCTTGAGGATTATTCAATCGCTCAAAATCAGCTGGTTCGAGATTTAACGAAACTGTCGTTCCATGCCCTGCTAAGTTTTTTTGATTTCTTGCTTTAGAGAGGAATGTTTGCTTTTCTAAACTCATCCTTTTGGGGTCTCTCGTAGATTCGATACTCATAGACGTGTCTGGATCGCTCTCGTTGAGCAAAGGATCTCTCATTGTCTGGAGTTGGGAATTATCCTCTTGAAGGATTTTAAACAAAGAACTTTTGGTCTCAGGTATTGCGAACTGTAGTTTAGTCGAATTGTTTCCAGTCTGCAAGCCGACCATTGTTGAAGAACGAGCGAGCTAAAATCGGCTTTATTAATCAAAGAAAACATAATGTTGTATTATACTCCAGATCTTGGCACATTTGCTAAATCTCTTCCGAAAGATCTGTTAAGATTTGCTAAATTGTTTTGTATGATGACTTTTTCTTTGGACACAAGAGAGGGATTCAAGTTCTCCTTGTGCACTATAATATCACGACTATTGAAACTTTGATCCATGATTCTTCACTTTTTCTTCTCGCTTTGCAAATTTTTAAGGAATTTATAAAGGGTTTATTTTAGGTGCTTCAAGTAAAACTAGCAATAAATTGAATTCAAAATCAAAATTATTTAAATTATTTAACGTTCACTTTCATTAATTAACAGAATTAATCTCAAGAGAGAGTTTGATAAATACATGAAAGAAACAATCCAAAATGAGTACGCGATCTTATGAGGTTGCTAAAGATGAAGTGAATAAGCTACCCGTCATGAAAAAACTCTGAATAAGTTTGCAAGTGTCGAATTTCTTTTTGTCAATAAATTTAGCTTCGGAGAACTAATAACTTCTGTTTTCTAATCTTTGATGCCAATGTTTAAGAGGAGAAGTTGAGTCTCAATGTCCCCATGATAAACAAAAGCTGAGAGTAAATGGAAAACCGAAAATAGAAAGCTGATGAACTAGTAGCAAAACTCAACGGAAATCGAGTGTATGAATACAGAGGAAATTAGAGTTGCAACTAATCGCCTTACCTTTGAAGTTGGCACATGTTGGAGTTGTAAATCAATAAACCCAAAATTGACAAATTAAATTTATTTCGTTATCACAAGATACCTTTCCTACAATTAAATCGCAAATTTATCAAACCTTTCAGCTTAAGGTCATTTGATGCAAATTAAAAGTTAAGGCAAATTCTTGGTGCTCTTAACGAACAAAAGCAGCAACCAAAATGTTTTCTTGTTGTGATTCTCAATCTACAGTACTCCTTTCAGCGATGAAAGAGTTTCTCTTCTGCAATCCTAGTTTGAAAATCTGGACCTCCAGTTTGTTGTTCCCTTTATTAGTAACAAACTTTCCTCTATGACTTTATGAAAATTGAATAATTGAGAAATTCTGTTAATTCTGCTAGGTATTCCTCACGTTAGATTTAGGTAGATTGTTGTATGAAAAATTTTCTCTATGAAATAATTTCCTAGCAACCCCACTAATTCAATAGTGTTACACAAAATGGACATCAAAGAACTTCGCATTTATTTCAATGGCTTAGACTTTTTAGTAAAGAAGATGCACCTCGAAATTGAACCCCCAAAAACTTTAGCAAGCAAAAAATAGATGAAAATTGGATTGTATTGTTACTTTTTTTTATTTTTGATTTGCTTCTGAACTAATTATGTCCCCTCAGGATAGTAGCTATTGATTGTCCTTTCTTATTTTACTCTATATAAAAACGAATGTCTTAGTTTATCATTGTCAGCAAATAAGTTTTAATTGGTATTTTTAACATTAGCGGACAAAGGCGGCTCCTAACAAAGATGGAAAATGACGACTACTCTGATATCAAGAAAATAGTTATCAGTTCAGACAAAGAATTTAATAGAGTATTCGAGGAGATATCTGAAACCCTTGTCGACACTAGTATATATTTGTTGCGCATTCGATTGCTCACAGATTCCATAGATCTGGATTGGAGTAAGAGACTTAATGCAATAAAGAAATTGGAAGGGATAATAATAGGAGGAGCTTATCAATTACCTTCATTCGCATCCAACATGACACGGTTGTCTTTGAACCTAACGACTCAGGTAAAGTGGCTTTCCTTGAAAAATGCAACTCTTTAGTCACTTCTTTTTTCTTATTTTCGCAAACCAATGAATAATTCATAACATCGTAGGTCAATGATCTCCGCTCTGCCGTCTCACTTGAAGCATGTCGATTAATTAGCTTATTAGCTAATAGAGGAAGGGAAAAGATTGAAGTGTTATGCGAGAAATTAATTACAAAAGAATCTTTGCTCAAGTTGATAAACAGTGGAAATAAACTGCTCGCAGATAGTGGACATAGAGCCATATTAGCGTTATTGAATTATGTGCAGACAGCCAAAATTTTCCCAAGGTTTGCAGAAGAGTTACAAAGTCGAAACGTTTACGTCCGCGCAAAGATTGCAGAGTATTTATGCAAAATATTCGAAGTCTATCCTTTTGAAACGTTGGAAAAAAACATCCAATTACTTGAGAGCACAATTTTGACTGGAGTTTCAGATGCTTCCAGAGAGACTCGTGCGCTATCAAGGGGAGCATTCAAACTGTATTCAGAGAAATTCGCTTCAAGAGCTCAACGACTTTTTGTCCGGCTAGATCCCTCTGCGCAGAAAATGCTGAATGAAGAAGGAGTGGAGTTTCATTATAAACCTATATTTCAAACTCCAGAACTACAAAGTAACAATAATAAAGAGAAAACTAAGAATGATGAAGGCGGAAGTGGATCTCCAACCAAAAAAAACGGAAAGAGATCCACGAGTGTGAAGAAAGATGAGCCAAAATTCCTTTCAAAGTCAAATGGCTTTACAAAATTTAAAGAGAAGAAATCCAAAATGAGTGAGCTACAAATGAATGAATTTAGCGAGGATACTCCGTCCATAATCGCAAACCATTCTTATAATTCATTAAGCACGAAAGCTGAATTTCTTAGTAAAAGAAATATTTCCATTGAAAAGAGTTTGAGGGACCCTTCTTCGTCTCTCTTTCCCTCGAAGAGCACAACTGATAATTTCAGAGCCACAACTCCTTCATCGTCGAGAATAGAGAGAATATCTGTGCCTGAAAAAATAAAACAGCCCAGAGATGTATCTGAGGAGAGGAAAAGGCTCTGGTCTTCAAACCTCCGTGGTATAAAGCAGCCGGTAGTAGATTCACTCTTTGAAAAACTTGATGTGAAACGCGGCAGTTCTCCTTCTCTGACCATCAACAACCTCTACGCAGCAACCCCCAAAAAAATAAAAAATCAAACTATTGAGGTTTCCTTCGATGGAACTAACACAAGCGATCGTGGCGTTTCGAGGCTTCTGAATTTGACACCTGGCTCTGGAGAGAAGCCAAAAAGACTGCTCTTAGCAGCGGAGCGGAATCGTACCAGTGCAAAGAGCCTTCGGCAAAATTCAAATAGTAAGTTTGCTTGATGTAGAGGTGAATGAATTGTAATTAGCTCCAAAACCGAAACGAGGAGAATCTGTCAACCAGAAAAGCAGCAATGACTTAATTGCAGCGCTAAAAGAGGTACATTTTTATTCTAGACGAGACAAAATTTTCTGAATCTTAACAACTCTATAGAAAGTAAATTTTCATAAGCATGCAAAGGAGTCTGATCTTACATCCTTGATTGAAAATTGCAACGACGAAGTAATGTTTCTGCAAACATTATAGTGGTTTATATTTGATCGCAATTTGTAGAATTGGTCAGTACGTTTCCATTCATTCGAGAAGATAATGGAATATATAACAACTGATTCTAATCCAGATGAAACAGTAAATCCACAGATGGTCAACGAATTAGTCAAAGCCCATATCAAAAGAATAAGTGATCCTCATATCAAAGTTTCAATTGCCTGCATGGCTTCGTTTACGCGCTTGATCGCGATTTTCCCAGAGAAAATCAAACAACATTTAAGCCAGATCTTCCCCCAAGTAAGAAAAATTTCTGTGGTTTTTTATCATTCTTTTCTCTTGGTTTTTCTCGTCTTTATAATTTCTGTTGACAAAAGATCACTTTATTATATAATTATTTTGTTTGTTTTTTTTTTTGTTATTAACAATAATTCTGGGATTTGTTAGTTGGTGGATTGCTTAATGGACAATCGAGAAAAAGTGCATTCAAGCGCAAATTTTTTAGTAAACGTCCTTCATAAAGTCTTCTGTGGAGATGATATGATTGAACCGTGCCTTCAGTCTCTTGACAAGCTGAAAAAATCGAAAGGAAGGATCAGTCTGTTAGAAATTATTAATGTAGTTGTTCCAAAGTACAGCTTTTTTCTCTTCTTCAATATTCTAATAAATCTGCTAGATGCGAAAAATATTTTGAAAGTCAGTTTAACATACGTCAAATGATACAGCGAATGGGATTAATGATGGCAGAAGCCTCTTCTAATCGACAACTAGTCCTGCCTTGCTTAGGTATCCTCATCAACTTGAGAGATCGCTACTTTCAAACGTTTATGTCGGCTTTCCTGGAGCTTCCAAGCTCTCTCCAGACAACGGTTTGCTCTAAAAATATCGTTTTCTTGATAATAACTTTTTGTTGTCTTCATAGATTCGTAGTCTTTCATGTCAACATGCTCCAGATCTGGAAGAAACAATACGTGATTTCATTCTGATTCGCTCAGAGCCCGTTATCAAACCCAAGAAAAAGAAACAGCAGAAAGAACATACAAAAGACTACCTTGAGAAGTATCGAGATAGTCTAGATGAGCAAAATAGTCTCAAGCAGATGCATTCGGAAAATCGGTCTCCGATTGAAGCTAAAACCCCCAGAGAGTCCGTCACGTTAAGCCCATCTGCTGAGAAGCATGAATTAAATCCCAGAAACGCTTTGAATGGGAAAGAAAATGGCGAACTTTCATCTCATCCACTCGTAGGAGATTCCTCGTTGACCTGCCTCGATGAGACTGCATCTCCGCGGAATTTGAAAACCAGCAAGGAAATAAAAAATGGCGGTCTTACAAGCAAGTTATCGATGGAAAATCAAGAAGAGTTAAATCTTGTCGAGCGTGAAAATAAAAACTTAGAAAAGAATCTGCTGCAAAGGAACACAAGTTCCAAAAAAGGACCATCAAATGACAAAAGAGAAAAAGGTATAAAAACAAAAGTTTTTGATTTGCAACTCCTAGAGCACTTAATCAGGTAATAATGATTGATTCACCTTAATTTTAAAGCATTTTTCCTCTGACAGTCATTATTCAGAGACCAAGGAGATCTGGGATAATCATATAGAAGCAATTATTGAAAGTTTATTCAGAATCGCAAAAAATTCTGGTCCCAAGGTCAGCGATCTAGCTATCCACCTCCTCCTAAATCTCTTGGATTTACCGCTGAATTTTAAGGCCTTGTCCTTTAAACTAATAAACAGTATGGTTGAGATGCTACATCTATTTCCCAAGGTAATTAGCTGGATACACTTTCAGTTAACGATTGTCATATCCCGTAGCATCCAACTATTGAAGAAACGTGGTCGAAGTTTCTTTCATTGGGCATTCAGGAAATAATCCTTGAACAGCTTATTGATAAATTTGGCAAAGAAGAACACCCTGTATTACAGCTCTTAATTAAGTATGTCGGAGTCCTTCTATTCGATTTGCCGATTTCGAAAGCAAAGGGTTACTTACCTTCTGTCTTTGAAAGATTTAATGAGGTAATAATCATCTTTCTATAAACACTAAGGTATGCTAATAGTTAATCAACCACACAAATCCTGATGTGCGCAAGGTCGTCGTCTTTCACATCGTAGATCTCTACATGATTTTCAGAGATGATCTACGAGAGTACATTCAAGAATTTTCTGTGAGTCAACAAAAGTTAATTTCCATCTACATAAAACGAAAGCTTGAGAAATCGGATCAACAGTAGCTTATATTTTTCCCTTGTTGATATATAATATATAACATCACTTTCTTCTGTATTAAGGAGACTCTTATTGAATGTCAAGTTCTCAATATCTTCAATTGTTTCCTCTCTGATGAATGAAGAGTTTCAATTCTACTTTTGTGTGTTCAGTCATATTGAGATTGAGAGGAGGCAATTTTTTTTTAGACAAACAATGAGTTGAAAACAGCTTCTTCAAAAGAAAAACAAATGATGCAATTATATGAACTGCGAGAAATATAAAGGGAAGGCAGACATTCGAGTCATTTTGTTGAATAGTCAGTAAACAATTAAAGACTCATATTATTTTTTTGTAGTATTGCAATAAAAAAAAAACAATAGGAAAATTTTAAAATATGAGAAATAACTAGTATTTTCGGCTCTATTGCTACACTGGTAGGGCTAAGAAAACTTGATTCACTTGAAGGCTCCACATACTAAATAAGGAGATTGACAAGGACCATTCTCTTCTTTGGTCTCTCCATAGTTTTTTGAATCACCTTTCTCTCTGTGTAAGTAAAGTCCCTAGAAAATACAATTAACTCAAACAATCCACCCAAAAAAGGAGTTACTTAGGAACTTCAAAGAGATGATCCAATTCTTTATTTTTAATCAGTCTACGTTCAAAATGGTTATTCAAATCAAATCCCAATCAAGAAAGGTTTTACTCAAATTTAGTAAAAGCAATGTTGGCTTTTACCGAGAGAGTAAGAGGTATCTGCAATTTCACAGGAAAGCCACCGGATTTTAATACGTTTTGGACTTCCTGAAATAAAAAAAAGTATTAATTTTTCTAAACAACGAGTGGAATTTTTCACTTCGCTATTCAGCACATCTTGAAGTTTGCTGAGAATCTTATTTCCCTTCGATAAGAAACTTAAAGCATGATGTATTGCCTTAAATGAAATCGGGAACTTATCAGCAACCCAGATATAGGCATTTTGCCGTTTGATCGTCGTTTTTGCATTCTCTTTCGTTGCTATATTCACATTGATTTTCTCTTTATTCGACATGATATTTTCTAGCCTTGTTTTTACAGATTGTGAGCGTGCTTGGATGGCGGCTGCTATATATATCAGTAAAATGATAGGAGATTATTTTGTGGTCAATAACATTCCTGTTACGCTTTTCAAGTTTGGGATGCAATGTGGGATTTGAAGATTGATGTGGATTGGCCCTTGAAGCAGAATTCAGAGGGATGCGCTCAGCTGAGCTTGCGCGTTGCAGCTCTGGCTTGGAATTCTTTTGCTGTTCCTCTTCTAATTTACGTTGTTTCTGGTTTTCTTCTTCAATTTTCAGTAGCTGCATGCGTCCGATGAGACAAATGAAGGTAGGTGGCAAGTATTACTCTCATATATTCGTCATGCGGCATTTTAAATAATGCTTTACTCTTCTTAAAGAGCGTGTATTCGAAATCCAACTTGAATTCAAGTCTTTTTTCCAACAAAAGAAAAAATTATATTGGGCATGATCGAGTTTCTTACTTTTTAGTATTCCAATCATTTATTTTCTGAGTGACTTTTGATCCGAACCAATTTTTACTTTCTGCACAAATGCAGTTCTTGAGTTCGAGAATTCCTTGTAATGGATCAGCTCGGAGCAAATCCCTTAGAACTAATCTCTTTTCTTCAGGATCGATTCCTTCCTATTAATTTAGAAGGAATTAGATTTCCTCGAAACACACACATGCAATTATTGTACCATCAAATTAGTATATTGTTTCTTTGTACGATTGAGAGAGTAAAGTTCTGGATATTGGTCTGTTGGACGATCTTCTTTCGTATCTACAATCAAACTCATGTCTCTTCGTTTACACTTCAATTTTTTTAAGCTGGCAAGAGTGTTATCCAATCTTATTTTGTTCTTGTATTTCCAAATTTTAAATGTGTCTTCGCAAAAGAATCAATTTGGTCAAGCTAGGTATTTTCCTGATGAGATGGTTTACCACTTGGAGCGAGCTTTGATAAAAAAGGGATAACTGGACTTTCGAAATCCCATTTCATTTCCAAATAGAAATCAGGAGTTTTTTCAAGTATCTTTTTTAGCTGTTTCTCTTGTTTATTGAATAAACGCCTCTTTCTGATAAGGAGATAATCGAAAATAAGACTCAAGAACATTCCATCAGCCTAATGCCATTATTGATCAGATGAGATACTTGTTTCAAGGATAAAATTACTTGGCACACAGCTTCATCGATACATGACCAGCCATTGATATCTCTAATACCAGGATCACTTCCTATTGAAAATTGTTGAGATAACGATAGCTGAATTCGATTGATTACCATGTTTAAGCAAGAGCTGGGCGATGCGATAGTAATCGTTGTGACTATGATTGAGCTTAGCTGTAAGCATAAGAGGTGTATTTCCAAGAGCATCTTTCTTATTCAAGTCTTCAGGAGTTGCACAGCCTAAACCAAGATGGCATCGTATTAGCATTTAATTGCTTAATGAATCATACGGTTCAAAAAGACCTCGATCCCTTGCCAATCATGCATGTAAATCAATTTAAGTAGTTTTTCAAAGTTGTATTTGTCATCGTTAAGTTCCTAAAAACAAGATCAACTCTTTATGGACGATGGATGTAAAAAGGCTTACCCTGAGCATACTGATAACAGTAGTATCAGCACCAGCCATCATTGATTTTTTCACTTTGCAGTCTATTTTTGGTAAATATTCCTTGACACCTAGCCCAAAAAATCAAATTTCATAACCATATTGAAACGTACAAGTCTTTTCTGAAATCTGACTGTCATTCAACAAATCTGTTTCGGTGTCTTTTGAATTGTTGATTTCTCTTTCTTGATTTTGATTGTCGCCGAGTTGAAATGTAACCCTTGATTCACCTTCAATTTCGTTTTCAGCAGGGTTCGTCTTTTGAGTAAGCGCGATGGTAAAATCAGCAACATGTGAGTGAGTGGTAGTATTATGATTGTTTGTTGAGAAGACGTTAGATTCAAATGCAACAGAGGGCCTGCTTCTCCGCACGTATTCGCTGGAAGTTTCATCATTACTCATCTTTCGTGAGGTATCGTCTCGTTCTTTGGAATTCTTTCTGCTGTTAAACTTCATCATAGACTTGTTGAAGAATGATCCCCGGCATTCACGAAGGATACGAGATTGCAAATTATTCCGAAGTTTCAAATCACCCATATCTTCTTTACATTGAGCAATCTCCTTTTCGTCATCATCATCTGAGAATAAGTCGTCAATTAATCTATTCTCCAGAGGGTCAAATTCTTTTCCAAGTGCTGTTTTTTCTGTCGTGATTGAAGTATTGAAAAATTCCAGTTTATTGCTTGTCCTTTTTGTTGCATGCGCAGTCGGCGATAACTTCCTTCGAATATCGTTGATATTGAATGAAATTTGCAATGTTGTGTTTATTTGAGAAAATTGGGATGTTGCAACCTCTACTCCACGAGTGACTCTGGGTTTTAGAGCTACCTCTTTTCCATTGCTTACACCACTGTCATTTGCTGCCACATTCAAAGAACCATTGGACGTTAAGGAGTTTTTTCTTGTGTAATTGCGTCTTGAACTTGGAGAACACACAATTCTTGTCGGAGATCTCAAGCCTACGAAATGTGCAGTTGCGTTAGACATGAAAACAATCAACAAATGAAATGAAGAATGGAAACAAAATAGGAAGTGGCACTGCAGCCTAGATTATAGCAAGGTGATTTACCTTCTCTTTGATACTGTGAATGCAGTCTCTGAATCGAACAAGTTGTCGATGTTGGCACTTTGTTGATCGTAATAAAATCATGTTCATTTTCCTGAGAAATGGTTCAAATAAGTGCTTTGTGGGTAATAAACGCAGATTATTTACGACATGTAATGTCAAACTGTCCTTTCTCTTCATTCGAGCAATCTTTTATTTCCAAGAGCTAACGAAATTGAGTAGCAACTTCCTAATTATTAGTTTCGCTGTCGAAAAATTTAACAGTAAATAAATTGTTTCATCACTTGAATGAATTAATCGAGCAGTTGAAAAAAGTGAAAACATTCATTCGTTGATTTCGAGTTAATATTTTATCTAAAAGTCACTCCTTCTTTCTTAAAGTGTGATGCGAGGCAGAAATTTAGTCCTTCGAGTCAGTTCTTTCTTTTTAATCGCATTTTGTAATGAAATCTTAATAATCTTTTACCATTATCCATTTCTATTGAGGAGGCAATCAGAATTTCAAAGAATTATACATCCCATGTCGGTGTTGGTATTTTTCCATTCTAACTACTATTCGAATGTTCTTTTGGTCTTCAGAATTACCAAAAAAAAGTTGCCTCTGGTAAAATAGTTTTAAGTTAGAGAGTCAAGCATGATATAAAGTTAATCGTACATCTTAATCGCAAACCTTCACAAAGTGTTCATTATCCAACTTTTTTGTTCAAGAGAAGTGATGTTAAAAATTGTAAATCCATCATATAAAGAGCTTCTTGAAAGATGGTAGGGAATTAAGCTTGGTTGTGCAGTCGATAATTATTCTATCTTTAGCTATTTTCAATCGTTTCTTAATGATTCAATATCTATAAATTGAGAATAGAACGTTATAAGCTAGAAAACCAGCGGAACTTCAAATCGAATCCCTAAAGAGGAAAACAAATATTGGAAGAAGTATAAAATTCTTTCTCCCACTCAAGATTAAAGATCATCGATTTAACTCGCTATTTCATAGGTACAATGAGCGTTCTCGAATGTAATAATTAAAGGCCATCTATTCACGATCAATAATTTCTAAGTTGGATTAATTTGGAGGTGCCACTAAGATCACTTCAATTCATCATCATTTCCAAACCACCCTAAGTTTTCAGTAAATCGGCTGATAAAACTCTCCAAGAAATAATAATCAATAAAGTGTTTTAAGAAACTCCACTACTTATCTAGAGCGTTTGTTTTTTTCTCCCCCTCTCTCTCTTCTTTTGCCTCTTTCAGCCATTATGAATTTTCGGGAAGGATATATTCAACTAATTCCTTTGAAAAGACATTTTTCTCAAACCCGCCAAGAATTTAGAAGATGTTATTAAAATTTTAAAGATGATTCTGATAACTTTACTTTTGCTATCGCGTTTATTATATAGTTGGTACTATAGTTAAAAATCATCTTTAGCTTATCAATCAAAAAAGCGAAGCCAAATAATTGAACAAATTGATTTCAGAAATTTCTAAAAATATCCTGCAACGCTCCGCTTGCTGGCATCGAATATACTTTCTGGATTATATGACCAATCTATTTATAGGCAATATGAGTAAGTGAAGTTGCGGGAATTTTGTTTTACCAGAGAAATTGCTTACATTTCTTGTAGGATCAACCATGGAATCCTGCAATATATCAACGGGAGTCTCTGTAAATTCCTTCAAGGGTAAATAATTGTTTTAACAAAGCAATCCAAATGATGAATGGCATTACTGGGTCGAAATGTGACACATCTGACTCACTTTTGACGATTGGTACGAAGGGAGGACGAACCTCCTTCCGCAAGTATGCTTCCCAAGGAACCCTATCGAACCAAACGTGACTACTTATGTCCTTAGATCCACCAATGCCGCTTCCAAGCCTTTTTTCAGGATCCTTTTGTAGTAATCTATGGAGAAGATCAGCCAACTCCAAGCTTATATAAGGAGGAAATTTGATATCTCCGAATTTTATATTTTCAATCATTTCTTCCAGTTTTTGGGCATGGAATGGGGGTACTCCAGCTACCATTTCGTACAGTAACGCACCTTGTATAATAATTGATTTTATAGCACGCACAATTTGTGTTAGTCTTACCAAATGTCCACCAGTCAACAGATTTTCCATGTCCAGTCTTTAAAATAATTTCTGGAGCCAAATAATCTGGAGTCCCACAAATAGTGTAGGCGTCCTTACTCCCCTTGACACCTGTCTTTGAGAGTCCAAAGTCTGTGATTCTGATGTAGCCTCCGGCATCAATGAGTATATTCTCAGGTTTCAGGCTGAAAGTAAATTATTTAGCTGTGCATCGATGATTCCAACAAGAGCTTACTCCCGATAAACCACATCTTTAGAGTGTAAATACTGAATTCCTAAAAAAATCTGAACTGCGTAAAATCTCGCTCTTATAAATGAATTAAACAACGAAGAGCACTACAGTAATACTGCTCTTCTGAAAGAACACGGCGCTTCTGCAATAGATTATAGAACTCGCCTCCAGGACAATATTCCAAAGCAAAAAATAGTTTTCTTTCATTTTGGAAAGCATAATGCAGACTGATAATGAATGGGTGACTTGTATCGATCTTAATATTGTTGCTTAGTGTTAGTAGAAGGTGCGTTAATCAAGAGTTACCAGAATCGCTCTCTCAGTCTTGAGTTTTTCTTCCTGCTTTTTGTTTTGGATCATAGACTTCTTGATAACTTTCAGTGCATAGATTTGCTTCGTGTCTTTCTTTCTCACGAGGATAACCTTAGCAAACGCGCCTTTGCCAAGCACACAGAGCAAAGTAAAGTCATCCAACGAGATTGTTCCTTTCTCTAAAGGTTTGAGATACTTTGTGAATTGATACGGCATCCCAAACTCCGATTCGATGTCCATTTCAATTTTTTCCATCTCTAGTCTAAAATGTTAATTTAATTTTGCTATAACTTAACCTTCTCAGAGAAGTTGATTCATGTGCCAGAATTGTCCTGATTCAATATGAATATATCCAAAAAGCTCAGATTCGGGGCATACAGTCCTAAAAGCAAATTCCAAGCGCAATTTGGGAATGCTACAGAATATATATTTAAACAAAAGAATTCAGAGTTAATAATAGTTGCTTCTTATAAGATTAATAAGAAATACGAGACGAGTTAGTTCTTAGCCTCACATAATGATGAACTTCTGGGTAGTTCAGGTTGCTATTAGTAATCTTCATCCAATGAAGCCAAAATTCCCAATAAATACCACCATGTACTATGGACACTTTTGACGAAGTAACATGAAAATATCCTTTAATCACAAAGGATTTTTTTATATTGATTTTCTTTCTTATCAGAGAATTTCTTTGCAGGCTCCGTTTCTTCAAGTTTGATCGAAATATAATTCTATATCCAGGGTATTATTAGCAGAATTGATGACATCCTTTTGAAGATTGTATTAATGCTGCAAAAATCTGAAACAATAATTCGCAAATTAAACATTTCTTAATCAATATCACATATTGTTTTAGGTCCATTCCAAGGTCAATGAAAACTCCCCTCACTATGGCAGATAGGTGGTCGAGAAATCTTCACAGATTACTAAGCAATTGTCAGAATTATTGTTTTCTGATGAGAAGGGGAAAAATTCCCAATGAAACAATCGCGCAATAATTCAGTCTATCCATTTCTTTATGAGCATAAGCTTGTTGGTCAATTCTCTCTCTTTTCTCCCCTCATTCATTGTAGTTTAAATAAATTCAGATTTCTGATTCAAATCATCAATAAATTAAGAATTATGAGTGCTTTTCAAATCGTGTTTCAAGACGTTGATCAGCAAAACCAATTTGAGTCTTAAGTATTCCGATTGATGTCAGCTAATATCTTTATTTGAATAATATTCTAGAATTATTTACCATTTGACAGAAGTCGAAGCGTATTGGTACTCGCTCTCCACTATTTTCCTAAGAACGCATCATTATAAATCACCATTTCTCTATTTTTGTGGAGTAATGAAAATCTGTTTAGCGAAATTGAAGGCAACTGGTTCATTAAACACTATTTCTATACATTCAAAAACAAAATTGAAATATATTATATTATGGGTTATTTGATGGTTGATTATTGATGATTATTATTAGTATTACTTCCATTAGTGGCGCCAGCTTGTGTCACCCTGGGTATAAGGACAAAACTGATCAATATCTGATTCAAAAATCATGAGTATACCAGAGCCACAAACTTCAGCGTAAAGATAATGATACTAGGCAAGGGAACTAAATCTGACCTGTTTACGTAGGCTGGATGTCATTTCAATTCTAAAGGGATCAACAATTTAAAATTTACCTTTCATTAAGGTGCCATCTGGATTTATAGCTATGCGGTAACTGGCGTTGCTTCTTAGTGACTGGCCTGAAGCTGCTGAAAGATTATCATGGTCGTTGATTTCTGCCTGCTGATTTTCTATTGCTTGGTAGTTTACTTGCTTATCTTAGTAAGTTTTTCTTCTTTATTCATTGCGCTCATTGAAATAAACGGTATTTATGTAAAATTGGGCTCAAAGTGTAACGGTAATATGAGATTGCGTAATATCGAAACAAGAGAAAAAGTCTGGCAGGAGAAGAAACTAACTTCATCAAACTCTTGATTTAGATTCCTTTATATAAAAACTATAAGACTATATTTCTCTCGTTAACGAGATGATGTCATTATTCGATGGATACTTCACTTGTCGATAGCATCTCTCTATATAAAGTGTAATATGGACGGATCTGGTATCCTCAGATGGGAAGAAACAAAGCAGTCGTTTAAAGCTGGCCGACAGGAGACCTAGGCATTAAAGTACCATTATAATTTATTTAAATCTTTAGCTTTAGAGGGTGTATACACTCATATATCGCTGAGATAAAATGACCAGCAATCAATTTGTTATCAATAACTCTGCAAAAGCATACTTGCTTGATACCAGTCAGCCTTTTAATGAAGAAAAAGTCAAACTCCTTGATGAAGTTGTGAATGCTCTGTATGGAAATGACACTTCGATGGTGAGCTATTCGCATAATTGGAAATTTTTCACAACTAACTTTGGTCAATGGTCACTAGGTGGATGAGGCCAACAAAATCATGACTAAACTTCAAAAAGATAACAAACTTTGGCAAAACTGTGATTTTATCTTGGATCACGCGCAAAACATCAACACGAAGTTCTTCGCACTGATCATTTTAGAAGAAAACATTACGGTAGATATATATATACTCGCTGAAAAAGTGTTTCTTAAGAGCTCACATGGTTGTAGTTAAGATGGAACCTTATTCCAGTGAATCAAAGAGAGTCAATCCGCAAATATATTGTTGAGTTGGTTCTAAAGATGGCCAACAACAACCTTGCTACCTCACAACTTCAACATTTCTTGAATAAAGCAAATTCCATCATTGTTTCGGTAAATATTGGCTGTCCAATGACCAGTAAACAGAGATACCTTTCAGATTCTGAAGAAAGAATATAATACGAGCTGGAGCAGTTTTATTGCTGATATGTGTGAGGCAAGCAAAGCAAATCAAGCACTTTGTGAAAATACCTTGAATCTGTTTCGTATTCTCAGGTAAGAATAATGAAAAAATTCTGTGCGGCTGATATAAAGAAAGTGAGGAGGTATTCGAATTCCCTAAACACAAACTTTCAAGTGCTAAAGCGAATGAACTAAAAACCAAGCTGACGATAGAATTCGAAAAAATTTACGAACTGTGCTACTTCGTTCTCACAGGCTATTTTCAGAATACTGAGGCAGTGAGTCAATCGATGGTAATGTCATGTCTGAAGACACTGCTTGCATACCTGAATTGGATACCAATCAGTTATTTATACTTAACCAATTTGACCACAATGCTCTTAAAACTCTTTGACAATCCAGTTTTTCGAGCAATCGTGCTTAGCTGTTTCACAGAGATGGCTACAGTCAGTGTCGATCAATTTGAAGGGGAAATCGGCTTGCAATATCAGCAGAAAATTTTTGAATTTTTTACTAATTTCCTTACCAAACTGAATGAACTTCTTCCAGTCAAAGTAAACCTCTATCAAGAAAGGGAGAAGCTTCTCCAAAATCCGCCTGCATACGCTAGTCAATTATTTACACTTGATACACTTTGTAAGGTATCAATCAAATATTTATTCTTGTGGCTTATATCATCACTCTATTATCATATTTGCCATTAGAAAGCTAGTCTCGTGATAGTCGGATTCCTGAAGACACATTTGCTATGGATTGAAAGGCTGGCGCTAACTTCTAGCAATACTGACGCCGCAATAGTTGTTCAAGTGCTTCGAAGCGCCGTCCATTATTTAGTCAATTTGACCAACATCCGCGAAGAGCATGTTGTTAAGATATGTATTGAGTATTGGGAACAATTTACAGCACAGCTCCGCAGAAAAATTGGTATCTGTATTTTCCGAAGGACCTAACTCTAATTTTTCAAAAATATTTCAATCAAAAGAGCAAAACTGTCCAGAGCTTGTGACTCAAATCGAAGTGGGTGGCGAAGTCGGTACCCTATTCCAGCTAATATATCAGCCAGCCTTGAATCTGCTTCGAAAAATCGCTACGAAATGGATTGAAAAGCCACCTGAGGTAAGTGTCTCCTGTGCAGCACGATCACCTACCATTGAAAAATATAGGTTACTTTTATCATTAAAAAAAACGGAGAGATTGAAGAGGCTGATAGCAATACAGATTCATCAACGTTTTTCGAAACATGTAAAGACTTAATCGTTAATTTAACGATACTGGATTGGACTGAAATGAAAGCAGCCTTCATTGGAACGTTGGAAACTCAGGTAACTTTCAAATTGGGAATTCTCACTCATAGGACGACATAACAGATTGATGGAACTGAATGGTCGACGGATAACATGAATCATTTATGCTGGTCGGTTGGCTGTATCGGAGGAGTTTTGTCCGAGGAGGAAGAGAGAAATTTTGCTATGCTTTTCTTAAGAGTAGCTGAAGCGATTTAAATTTTTATACTAACCAATCAATATGTAGACTTTGCTCAGTCTCTGTGAGCAGAAAAAAGAACAGGAGAAGAAGATTGTTGTCGCTTCAAATATTATGTAAATGAGCTCACAATAGAAGATCTAAAATATCATAAAACCGGGACTAGATACCTTAGTAGTAAATTCCCAAGGATGCTGAAACGCAATTTCAATTTCCTGACGATCTTAACCAAGAAGCTGTTTGAATTCATGTTGGAGCCTGTTCCGCTGCTTTCAGTACGAAACACGAGAAGAAGAAAGGGTCTTATCTATTTTTCTAGATGATGGCTTGCAAGACCTTCTTAAAAATCGCCGATATTTGCAGCAAGGAGTTTGTTGATAAGGAAATAAAAACTGAAATGAATTCTTCGCCCTTGATCTTGGAAATACTCCAAACATTCCCGAAAATATTACAACAGCTTCAAAGTCAGCAAAGACTCATGCTTTTCACAGCGATTGGTTGAAAACTGCGATATCTATCACAAATGACTCACTGATCTTTCGAAATTTATAATACAGGGCACATTTTAAGCGCTGAAGACGATATCACAACATTTAATACTTACCTTGAACTTTGCTTGGGTGACACCATACAAAAGTGGCGTTTGATCGTTTCAGAAGCTAATCAAAACTCAGACGTTTTAGAAGTATCGATCAAGACTTGTAAATATTTAAAAAAGCATCCATATTTATAGAACGAGCAAACTATCATTGAGCTTATGGAAATTATCAAAATTTTTCACAGCTTGGCAAAGTCATCAAAAGACACGTTTATGATGTGCTCTGGTAATTTTCAAACTTATTAGCCATCTCATAAACTCAAAAATTCATTAAATATATATAGCTAATATCACTCAAGAAGCCGTCAAGCTATATGAATATTACTCAAAAAGGTTATCCCAAGAAGTAGCAGCAAAAAATACGTCTGCATTATATCAACCGAAAGGCAAAAAGATTCGCCTTTTTCGTAAAGAAATAATTCAATTGCTGCAATCGCATACGGACCGTTTCGAGAACGTGGAAATGTTCGCAAAATTATATCTTCCAGTGTTAAAGCAAATTATTGCTGACTATACTTCTGGACTACCTGATTCCAGAGAACCTTCAGTGCTGTCCCTATGCGCGAAAACGGTATCAAAGTGTGGGATGAATCTTGGTCAAGAAAATATTTCTGGAATCTTAATAACGGCATTAAATTTTGTCATTCCTGTCATCAAGAATGATTTTAATTCTCTCATGGATCATCGAACTCGTCTTTTTGAGCTCATTCTGGCCACAATCGTACATGGGTTTGATGGTAAATTATCTTTTTAGAGAGAGAGATAGTTACCTCGGAAAATATATCTAGCTGTGATCATGATTAAGGCAGAGAATTTTAAAGACGTCGTTGATACGCTGCTCTGGGGAATTAAGCATAAACAACCAACAATATCTGATTACGCGCTTGAAGCCATGTACAGGATGCTTGAAGTAACCTCAGTTATCTGAAGGAGACTGTTCTAAATCAGTTCTTAGAGTTTTAATGGAAACATTCAGCACGCGAATAAATTCTATGAAGTCTTCTTCTTAAGGATCTTCGATGTCATTATCGGGGTACTCACCGATACCTATCATAAGAGTGGATTTCCAAAACAATCGCGTATTATAGGTCTGTTGTTTGAACTAATCGAAAAGAATGTGGTAATTATTAAATTCGGATTTGAACAGTTCTAATCAAATCAAAAATTTGTAGCTGAATGTAGCGATTTCAAAAGATGTAATAAATTTCAATAATAGTAACAAGGAGTTTCTAAAGAGTTACGCTCAAAATCTCTTCACCAAATCCTTTAAAATGCTCTCTACGCAACAATGCTCATTGTTTATTGATGAGTTATTCAAAAATTCCAACGATTTTGTACATTTTAAAGTAACTTCTTATCACTTCTAACCCACAACTAACTTTTTTTGGAAAGTCAATGTTGAAAGAGTTCATAGCGAGTTTGTCAGAATACTCCCAGGAGCTCGCCGAGTTACAGTTAGAGCCAACAAAATAAAAATTCATCAGATAAGGCCTTGTTTGTTGTTTATTTTACCCCTTTTCAAAATCCCGTTGTGTATGGTGTATGTAAGAGCATATAGATAGTCTTATGCTTTAAAATTTAGACAACGTAGAAAACAGAATTAAAAAAAAAATTAAAGCACCTAGCTGAGATTATTTTTTGTTTAAATAGCAATCCAAAAAAAAGTTGTTTCGGATTAAGAATGGCAAATCATTTTCCTTTGGTAGTAATACAAATTTGAATTAAAAAGAGGTCGGGTGCTTTTGACGATTACTTTGTGGATGTCTGCCTACCTTTAGACAGCCTCAATTGGATAAAAATTGGAAAGAATGCTCTTTTCGGAGTATTTCTGAATTTCTTTGCGATGAAAATGCTTGTAAACGGAAAGATCATCGAAATTAGATCTCGCTATCATCGATTTAAGGATTCAAGTGCAATGACATAAGTGATCAGTGAGCAGTCAATGAAAATATTTATTGAATTCATCCCACCGAAAAGTTCATCACTCACAATTAAGATTTTCAACTATTTACGAGGGTATTGATAGTCAGAGCCTCAAGAAAATTCCCGGTTGAGGCGTCCAAATTAAAATTGTATTTCAAAAGAATTGGCGCGATTTAAATCGCGCATTATGATAGAAAAATAAATAAATAAAATAGTATTCAATTTGAATTTATCCCGAAATATGGAGAAATATGAAGATGACTCTTCTGAGCTCTTTAAAGAGAAGCGCTCACAGTTTTCAGTGGAAATCAGGAAAAAGAAGAAAGAGGAGATGATAAATTTCAAGAGAGTTAAATTACTTGAAGAAAAGAAGCTGGATGGACTGAAAGACTTCAAAATTGTAAATTTAAATCGATTTTTCTTCCACTCAACTTTCCCAATAGGATGACACCCATCTACAAAACATCGCCAATGATTTTCTGAACTCACTAAGCCAAAAGAACGTGCAGGCAACTATCTCCGCCACAGTTGAAATCAAAAATTCTCTCTCCCATCCTCAAGCTCCACGTGAGAAGATCGTTTTGTTTTTCATCGACAAAGAGATAGTGAAGTATCTTGTAGACTTCCTGAAGGAGAATTACCGTGTCTATCCTGAGCTACAAAATGAGGCAGCTTGGGCATTATGCAATATAACAGCAATCAATTCCCAAGCCTGTGAGTACTGTTTGAAGAGCAACATCCTATCCAATTTGCTAAAAGCTTTTGATTTTGCTGAGGGAGACTTTTTCGATAATGTACCAAAATATTAATCTAAATTTTAATAATACCTTCTCTTTTTTTTTTCTTCTTAATATTTAGTGCTTATGGACATTGGCAAACATTGCAGGTGATAACTTCGTTGGAGTCAGAGAGCAACTCCTTGCAATTGGCCTTGTTGACTATCTGGCTAAATTAATCAGAGAAAATTCCGACAGAGTTCTAAGGACGAGGACGTCCATTTGGCTGATTTCCAATTTAGCTCGTGGGAAACCTTATCCTCCAGCTAAGCATGTAACACTACTACATATAGCATTACTTTCTTGACAATCATCCTTTTTCTTCCTAGTTTATCAAAGCTATTCAGATATTTGGGCAGCTGTTGCTGTCGGAAGATATTGAAACAGTCGAATTTTGCCTTTGGACGATTTCTTATCTCACTGAGACTGACCAAGAAACAAACTTACAGTTCTTTACTGGCAATGATATCACATCAAAAGTCATTAAATTACTAAAAGATCGTCGCAGTCCTGATTTTCTGAGACTTTCACTAAGGTATCTCGGAAACATATCATTAGGAGAAGAGAATGATGTTAGCGTACATAATTATTCTTATCACAAATTGATATAAAACTGCTGCTAGGAATTAATTGAAGGAGGATTTTTAAACTATGCGGTGGAAAATCTTCGCCAGTTGGATACGAAAGCAAAGGCCACCACCACTGTTCTGTGGATATTATCTAATATCTGTGCAGAAAGTATAGAATTTATTGAAGAGATACTGGCAACCGAATTGCCAAAGATACTAATTAAGATTGCGAGTGAAGAAGAGGAATGCCTTAGAACAGAAGGGATGTACTGCTTGAGGAATATGCTTATGATAGCAAGCAAAGAGCAAATTCAAGAATTAGTGTCTAAGAATATTGTTAAGTCAATATCAGTGAATCTGGATAGCCACCACAACAGCTCCCTGATTGAAATGACACTCAACTGTCTGTATAAATTGCTGGTAGCTGGTGATTCGATGACAGGCGGCAATCATGAGTTAAATCCTTATGCAAGACTAATATGGGACACGGCATCAGAGAGTCTTTTTAGACTCCAAAACCACAAGAATGAGAAAATTTGTAAAATGATTAATTGTTTAATGGATGAGTATTTTGACCCCCTGTCCCACCAAAATGACAATCTCATGAAAGAATAAGTTGCTTCTAGCTTTCACATTCAATTTTTGCATCCTTTGGAATTTAGTAGAGTTTTTCACTGAATTGTCAATGCATTCTACACTTAATACGTGTATATAATAATGAAAATAATAAGTGTTGGTTTCTCGAAATGATCATTGGAATTCTGATTACTTTTTTCAACAAAGGACGAGAATAATGTTTCGAACTGAGGACAATGTATGGGATGTTCACAATGATCAATTCAAAGCCTCTGGCGTCATTTTAAGTTTATTATTGTGTTCAGAATTAATCATAATAAAACAACTGAGCCACTGATATTGCAGGCTGAAGCATTTTACATCTATGGCCTCCAAGTATTCTGAGAGCCCTCCTCTTCCTCGAAGAAAATTCAGGCAATATCAAGTGAACTCGGGGCAGCCGAGAAAAGAAGTCATAGCCGAAGAAGGACCTCAACGATTATCTCTTAGTATTCTGAGCAATCTAAATTCACCGCTATCACTCGCAAGAAAACAATTGAACCAGTTCATATTTAGTAGTAAGACAATTAATCAGCTACAAACCAAAGCGCTCTCCAAAAATTCAGGTATGCAATTAAACATAATTGTTCTTCTCGTCTAATCGCTCATATCTAAATTAGAAAGCGAGTTCAACTGCAATACTGAAGCCATCAACCGAGGTCAGACTGTTTCAACAAGTCTTGCTTCTCCTAGTAACAGATTATCTTTAATCCAGAAGCGAAATAGCAGCTCAGATGGTCATAATGAAGTTATAATTCAAAGCGATGTTAGTCCTAGCAGCAAGTCTGAATGCGTCTCTCCAAAGGCAGTGCTATCGAATTCAATTTCTCCTCTTCGTAAAAGAGTGATTAAACCCGTGCCTTCTGAAAAAAATATTCATGATCTCACATGGACCGATTCCAAAATGCATCTACCTCGCCTTACTCAGTCGCAAAGAAACAATAAGACCTCTCAAGTGATTAACTCAATACAGTTTAACTTGGTCTCCAGACAGAGAGTAATGCAAGAGATTAAATAATCATTATGACTGTGCATTTTAGAAGCCAGGAGTGGAAAGCTCACCACAAAACAAATTTTTTTTAAAGTCGACTCATTATGATATGCTAACGTTCGACTCCAAGAAACTAAGAATAGATGACTCTCATTGCCAGCACAACAAAGGAAATGACAAATCCCAATCAGCAAAACACAGTGAAGATACTCAAAACGGTAAACTCGAATTCAAATTCCATAAACTGTTGGTAAGATTTCAACTCTTTGGCTCTGTGGCTAATGACTTACACAGAATGAGCTTGACATCTCTCCACGCTTTTCTGAAATCGCTGAGATGCTAAGAGTAAAAAATATCTTTCCCAAAGTGTTGGTTTCTAAACCTTTCATCATTCGTTAGAAAAATCAGAGAAGCAAACAAAAATCAAACAAGAAAGTGACTTTCTCTCAAGATAAATTTGTTAAAATTGAAGATTCTGTTAAGATGAATCAAGAGTGAACCAAATCCATTAAATTGCTCATAATGTTCATCTGAGCTGAGAACACCCGAAATTTTTTCCTCCTTTGTGATTTTCAGCCTCTAAATTTTGTCAAGGCGAACATTGAGAATGGTAAAATTTGTAAGCGTTTAACATTAAATGATCCAATATCTATATCCGTTGAGTTTTTGACGAATCAAATTGATATGCTTGTAATAAATACATTTTTCAAGCTTGTAAATACACGAGGACATAAAAAATTATCATATGTCTTATTGTCACTCACTGCCTGAGTTTTAGTTGGCTAAATCATAATTATATACCTCTCAAGTAAGTTTTAACAAGTTATTCTTTGAGGAACTCATGTTAATACACAATAACCACTTACATCCCAAGAGATAATTTACTCATGTGCTTTGTTTCGATGGGGATGGTGTAACTTCATAAGATCAATTTTGGCTTCGATTGTTGATTCTCAAACACAAGATAAGGAACTGTCTCAAGATTGTACAAAGATTTTCAGGCGAGCACGCACCATCAACAAGAGATAAAGAGAATTGCGTTCCTAGAATGAGCAAAACAAACAACCAAATTTGTTAACCGCTACAAAGGAGCTTGATAGTTATTATTATTCTCTTTGAGAATTGGAACGCAATTCACAAATCTAAATCATCTCAGAATCAGGAAACATCACAGAGTAGAGAATGTATAAAAACAAAAACTATCTGTTTAATCATTGAAAAATGGGTTGATTTTTGCCTGCTTCTTAGAAGCATCATTCATCATTCTTTGCATCAGACTCTCTTCAGCTCGATTTTTTTTTATTCTGGAAAGAGTACTCTGACCATCTAGCAAATCTTTCAGTTGTACTGTATTTCTTCTTTTCAAAGGATTTTCAAGGCCCTTACTATTGCTCGACTCTCCTAGGCTAATTTAAACGTGAATTGAAAGATTAGTTCATTATCATTCTCTTCTCTTTTTTTTTTAATTACCTAAAAGAGCGTTCCAACACAGAGGTGCTGTCCTGTGGAAGCATATTGCTTTGATGAATTGTTAACTGTGGTTTGACTCCATTGAGTTTAACAATCTTTCTGGCCGCTTCATTTGCAAAAAAGGCAAGACCCAAGTCATCAGGTTCGGTCGGATTCTTTAATTTATCGCTATATAATAAAGGGGGATTCGCGTTAAGGGGTAAAATTTTTTCCAGTTTCTCTTTTGGTTTCTGGGATTTCTGCTTCAATATTAAAAGTTCCTGATCTTTTTTTGACAACTTCTCCTTGAGGGTAGTCGTCGCTTTCGCTAATTCTCGATTTTCAAGTTTTAACTATTAAACGAATAATAATTATTAATGTCAACGTCAAGAACATATGCACCCTTTCTATTTCTTGAGTCATTGTATTTTGTTCAGCTTTTTTCATGAGTAGGGTTTCATAGAAAGTGTCAGCTTGCTCTTTGATTGAACCTTTTTGCATCAAGCTTTTGAAATAATTGTCCTCTTTGTGGTGCTGAGACTTGAAACTTTTGGCTGGAAAAACACCAAGGTCAATAATATCCCAAAGAGGATGACAAATGAACCTTTCTGATATTCATCCAGCTCTTTTAACTGTTCTCTATTTTTTGCTCTGAGTTCTAATATCTGCGTTTCATATTTTTGCTTTCGATGACTAAGAAGCATTCATCATTTGAATGATTCTAATTAATACTTTGCAAAGTCATATTGCACCCTCAGATCATCGTTGCCCTTTTTCTCTTCTTCAACCTCCTTTTGTAGTGCCTTAATCATCATCTACATTAAAGTTTGTTCGTTATCAAAATGAATTCTTTTGAACACTAATACAGCTTGAGACGACCCAACGGCTTGTTTTTGAGAAATCTCATCTTTGACTGCATCAATTTCGGCTTTTAGCTTTCTATTCTCCTTAGACATTTCATCATTTTTGCTCTGATATGAGAATTAATAGAATCATTACAAGTTTTCCATCAAATGAAATATACTATCAATTCCACGTATTTCTCGTGATCAGCCAGGCAGAGTGAGCCTAAAAATTCCGTCCTCTCACGATCATTCTTGATTACTTATTGAGTCAAAATAATATCAAAAAATATGTATCATTGAGTAGAAAACCGTTGATTGTATAAGTGAGAGGTCGAACTTTTCCATGTTTCGATCGATCTCTGCAATTTGGGCATTGACTTTTTCCTTCTAAACTCTTTAAGACGCTAGAGATGGTATTGATAGGTTAACTCGTAGCCATCGCAAGACTTACCAAGCATGATGAAAAACATGACCACACTCTGCTGCTGCAAGGTCATTAGTTAGCTCCTCTAAGCATATTGTGCATGTAGGTATCTCGTAACCGTTAAGGTTGAGAGGATCAGTCATATTTTGTGAATTGGTAATTAAGGACTTGTTGCTTTCCCGTTTTAAATAAAGCGCGAGTTTTCGAATTTTTATCAGGTTGCGCTGACCTCAATTACGTTAAAATATTTTGATAAGATTTCAATTGCCGGTAAATTCAGTTTATAAAGCTCCCAATGAATTAGGCAATTTCCATGCATGGAAAATGCAAAACTTTTGCACTAAAGTAATCAAGGTAAAAAATTCGATTGAGTGACCAATGAGGTGTCATTTATGAAAATGCTAGTCTGGAGTTGTATTGCAAAATGCCCGCTAGATAACATAATTTTTGCAGCATTAAAAGTTTATTTAATTTGTATTGCCGCTGCCTTTGAATGCATTGGAATAAACTAATCTTATTTTACTTCCTTCTTATTTCTTCATTTTCTCTCTTGCTAATACCATTTTTTTTTAACCGATGATGATGAACTCAGCCCCAGGATGCCTTTTGGTTCGGTTTTAGGAATTGCATTCAAAAATTACTTACGACAATATGAACGTTAATATCTAACCTTTTAATATTTAGCTATGAAACTGTTTAAGCGTAGTTCTTGCGCTATGGAAATTCGTTGTTGTTTGGGAGTTTTTAAGAGTAGGTAATCTTGGGCTTCTCATTCCTATTGTCCGAGGAAGCGTCTTCTGAACTTGAGCCAATTGAATAATATCATCATCAAGCACACAAGTTGCATGCCTTTTTGTCTCAAGAAGAGCGACTAGAACCTTTCCAGAAAATTATTCAACTAATGAGCTTTTTAAACATGAAACTTTATACCTCTTTTGAGTTCATTGTGTCCTCGTCCATTTTTCTATAGAGGAAATCCTTTTCTTTATCCGAAACAGAAAGGGTATTATGCTGGATTTTAGGTTGTTCCAGAAGTCCTTTGAGCTTTGCAGTCAAAAGTTCTAGATTCCGGCGTTCCTGGGCTTTGTTTTTATTGGGTTCTGTTGGCATTATATTCATTAAATCTGCTAGTTCTCTGTCGACATTCAAACTGCCGATCGACCTTGCCATTTTTAAATAACTTTGCATCTAAAATAATTTGAAAAAATATTATGAATTGTTCTTGCAGGTAATGATGATGATCGTACCTCTTTGCCAGAGATCGGATTTAGCAAGCTATTCAGTCGAATTATATTCCTGTTATCAGCCACTGGCCTATGCTTTTCTATATTTTTCTTCTCCTTCAATAAATTTAGGTTCTTTTCTTCCTCACTGAAAAGAATTATTATTCCGTCAATATCGAAAATATTCTCACTCAAGTTTCAATTGAACTTTAGACTCTCTTGTCTGGAACTTACTCTTGAAATTAAACTTGTTTTGTAAAAGTTTATTTAAAAGGATCGCCAGTTTTTTTGTTCCTATTTCAAGTTAGCGTCAGAGATAAAATTTCAGTGAAGTTTGCATATACGTTCTAGTTCGTAGTCAGCTCTATTAGCAAAATCTTTCGGATTTAGTCCCTTTTGTTTCAGCCTCTCAGTACGAATTGATCGAACAAGGTCCTTATGTGTAAATGTTTTGCCTTTGTGATGGTCTTCCTGTTCTTCTTGGGCTCGTATTTTTTTCTCCATCTCTTTATTCCAATGTATCTAAGGACAATTAACACTCGATTTGGATACCAAAAGGTTTTACTGTCTCATCAATACTTTTTTCGATGATTCTAAACTCCTCAACCAATTCGCCGGCATTAAACCTTGCTCTCGTTATAAATTGAAACAATTCTAAGCAAGTCTCATCATTCAAAGGCTTTCTATCTTTCTGTCGACACATCACAAAGTAGCAGTCAACTGAATCTCTCAAATAATCCAGTGTTCCATTATAGATAGCTATATTTTCTTTCATTAGTTCCTCTTCCTCTTTATTTGTTATTTTCAAAGCTGAAATGTCTGGAGGTGTGTGAATGCCAATTTTTTGTATGCTCTCTTGAAATTCTTGAAGGATTTTACTGCCAATTTTTCTGATAAGACCAACTGTCTCTTCAATTTTGCAATTTATGTTCTTTTTTTGTCCCTCTGAACAATGCTTCATTATCTATTGAAAAAATCGTGTAAAATATGGGGTGAAACAGTTAGGGATGTGTCTGTCTACCTTAGCTAGACTTGCAGACTCTTGGAAAAAATTTCTGACACTGTTACATTTATCGAGGAGAACTTTTAATAGGTCCCGAAAAATAACGTTTTGATAGCCAGGAACTAGAACCAATTGATAGGAGTTAGTCTTAGCTTCGGAAGTTATGTAATGAACCTTGGAGAACTGTTGTTCCATATTGAACGTACGGGATTCCTTCAAATAAGTTCAATTTTTGATTAAACTTAATGTCGAATGCTCTTTGTCGGAATGGCCTGAGAGACTGAATAATTGTTGTTTTCCTCCTGTCTCCTTGCGAAGAAAGATTGGTTCAAAATTGCGTAGTCAGAAATGTTACCTGGCCCAGAAGTATTTCGTCTAACCTGAGAAGGAGATCCTCCTTCTCCTCTTTTGTTTGCTAATTGAACAGAAGCTTCTTCAGAGTCGCTTTCATCGTTCGGGATAAAATCGACCCCTTTGTTGAAAGCTTCTGCCGGTTTGAAATCTGAATCACTCTCCACTAATAATCAGCATGTTATGAGTCTATTCATTTGTAATAAAATACTTGGCTCAGTTGTTCGGTTCATAGAAGTCAAAAATGTTCCGTCTTTCCGTGGACTTCCAAAAACTAATAGTTTGCTTCGAGTAGATTCCTGCGGGTCTGTTGAAATTCTGATAGTTCCTAAATCTTCTTCCGTTTGTGAAATGCCAGTATGGAGATTCGCTACCCCAATGTGCTGCGTATTGGACAGAGTTTTCTCTGATTGAAGAGATTTTTTCTCCTCCAGATCGAGGATTGATTTGGCTGATAAATTCAGGCAAAATCAAAAAAAAAACTGTTGTTACTCTTTACAATTGTTTTCAGAGTCATAGTCGCTTTCTTGCTCTGCTTGCGCTCCAATTGAACAACTTCTTTCCATATTGGCATTTTGGCGGTTGGTTTACTCAGGCTCTTTTTGGACGTTTCATTCAGCGACAGGTCTTCTTTCCGAGGAATTATCATAGATTTTGTTGTCTTGACTCCTCTAGCGGGAGGCAAACCAGTTGATAATCCATATTGTTGGGCGAGAATCTCAATTTCTACAAAAAGGTATCAGGGCTTGGAATCCCAGCAAAATGTTTACTGCTCTTGCCAACATTTTGATCATCATCAGCGACATTCTCTCTCAAATTATTTTCTAAAGTTTCTGTATACAAAGCATGCCGCTCATCTGCATAATCAAGTTTATCATTCTTTTCATCAGACTCATCCTTATTTTCAAATTCATTAAATGTAGCTAGCTCCTCTTCATAAGCAATTCTTTGTTCGTTTTGATAGGCTTTTCGTGTCTCCTCCATGAGATACTTTGACATCCCCAAAACAAAACTTCTCAAAGGCTAATTCAGGCTTCAATTCAGCAATAGTCTGATCAAGACGCTTACCTTGCTTTTTTGTAGAGCTTCTCGTACTCTCTTTCTGTGTGCATCTGTAACTGATCACGATTGCTTAAGTAAAACAATTAACGCTAATTTCATTAATACGCTCTTCTTCTGCAGGCTTATACTCTTTTTGCTCAGACGTCATCAGCGCTTTTCTCTTGTTTTGTGTGATGGTGCTTGCAATTAAATTATTTGTGTTCAGTTCGTAATTAAGAACTTAAGATGCCAGATGAAAAACTGCAACTAATTTAATTTCACAAAATTCTGTAGAAATTAAATATTTTGTAAGTGAAAGTTTGTTGCATACAAGAAGAGTGCCAGGTTCAATGTAATTTCTTTTTTTAACCTGAGTTGAGATTGTTAAGAGTAAGCCATCAAGAACAACAACTAAAATTTTTTCAATTCTTTTGCAAAAATAATAATAATGATCACAGTCGATTCAGTCTCTGCTTCTTCATTAAAAAGGTTAATGCTCTCAAATACCATCAAATCCTAAAAAATTGAACATTGTGCCTCTACTCTGTACTGAGAATTGCAATCTTTTCAAAATTGAACTTATAAGGCGGACAATATTAGTCATCATTAGATGAAATTCATATAAAAATATTACAAAAATTGAGAGATGAATCACATCCAGTTATACAACTGTAATTTTTTAGCCTCAAAGTATTAAAGAATTTTAATTGCCTTTTCGTCAATACTTTTGTGGCCTTGAAAAATCCTCTCCTTTTTCGTATATAGATAGCTATAATGTCAATTAGTTCTGCTGGTTGCCCCTCTATGAAATAAGTCAAATTGACATCACTAGAAACAATGCATACTTGCTTGAGCTCGCATTTTCGATTCAGAAGATATTTCTGAATGGGTCGCAATTCTTCACAGAGTTTGCATCATGTTTGAACAAAGTAGTATACCGATCAGGACTTGCGACAGCTTTCTTGTAGCGCTCATAACTCTTGTTATCAGTTATGCACATTTTTGAAGGCCAATCGATAGGGACGAAAAAGAATACAAATGCATAGATGATCCCAAGCGCTGAATACATCAAAGCCACGACATTTTTCAAGCTGCCCAATGTCTCGATTGCATCTACTGCTGGTACAGCTGAGTTAGCATAAACAAACTTGAATGCGCTTGCCACTGCAGCTATAATGAAAGTAAGTAACATGCCTGATTTGATAGTTTTGAAGACCGCCAGACCATATTGAGGTCCAGCAAACTCTGGTCGGGAGCATTGGTGGGTAAGCTGCTTCTTGAAAATCCAATACAAGGTTATCAAATAAATGAAGCAGCCAACTAAGTTAATTGGTGCCCAGACGGAGGTAGTAAGCCCGAAGATGGTTACGGTCATGAGGTTTGAATAAGCCTTTTCAAGCTCAAATTCAGGATATCGGAAAGCTTTGTTGACCTCTTGCTGAGGAATACCCACTCTCAGGCCTTGAGCAACTCTTTTTTGGATTTTCTGTCGACGAGAGCTTGCACAAATGTTACATGTTCGAAAGACAGCAATCAGCACCCCAGCGAAGAACATAGCAAAAATTTCATAGGATATCTCCTGGATGGTAACAGTCATCGACGATCCAAGACCACTGACTCCATTTGCTAGCGTACTTAATGACACACCAGTATATCCGCTGGGTAATCCTTGATATACCAAGAATAATGAAATTAATATGCTCGAGTTCAATATTTGGCAGATATAGGTTCTTTCGATTCTTGCCGTTGCTCTTTCAATTTTAGAATGGTATTTCTCAAGAAGCACACTCTTCCCGATCACCCACTCAATGAGCAAATTCCCAAGAACCATCACCACTGAAAGCCCAATACTCCAATACTGCAGATTACCGACAGGTAATTTAGAAGTTGCGACTACCCAAATCACTGCGATATTTATCGCTTGAAAAATTAGGATGATTAACCCAACAACGAAGATTCCTAGTGCTTTCCGCCAAAATCTTCTTTTATGGTCAAATGTCAGATTTTCCCAGATAATATCGTCAGTGGAAGGAACAGCATATATTCTTGGGATTCCAGGTGTTCCTTTGTATTGGCGAACGTCCCTTCTTAAGCAGCAATGTAGCACACGAGTGTACCTATAGAGCATTTTTGAGGTGTTTGTTCTAGTTGCAAAGGTAATGAACGCGACTCCAGTAAAGACTTGATCGACAAGTTTTGCTCTTTTTCTTGCTTCTTCTAACCGGGTCGCCAAATCAGCAAAATTTTCACCTCTTCTTGAGACCCAATCCTTGAGAAAGTTATACTCTTTTATCTCTTGAGCATAATCACCGAAATCATAAGCTTTTACTATCTCAACAACATCGACGTCCTGTGCAGTAAAGAACTCCTTAATTTCTTCAGTAGTCGCAGTTTTAGGGAGTCCTTCCATTCTTAAGGTAAAATCGCATGGAGTTGGCTTGTACCCAGTTTCATATGACTTTCTTAAGAAATGAGATCTTGACAAGCAAAAACCCAATGTAAGTAGAATAAGAAACGTTGTTATTGCGACCATCTCGAATACTGTTTGTTTTCCTGCGTACTCCACACTCACCGAGTCAGCAAGAGAGTTAGGAAAATGACTTGCGGCTGAGAGGTCAGTAGCCCATGAACGATAGCAAGAAATGGGATTTAACTGTAGAGTCGTTCCGATACTCAACACACCGTATGGAGAGAAAGCATCATTCGTATATGCTAGTGTACCGCCTGAAGAAGTTGAATAATAACTCTGTACGTTAGCGCCATCATAGTATGAGCTTGAAACAATATATCCTATATTAACACAGTAGATGGAAGAAATATTAATGTATAGCGAGTATCCACCAATAAACAACATATAGAGTCCGAGGAGTATAATTAAATGCTTCGCAAAGGTGAACAGCTGGACATAACCATTACCGAAATGGTTAAATGCACTGAGAGGTGCTCCGAGTTGTATCAACGTTCTCTTCTCGCTGAGAGCTAGATTTTCTTCAGCAAGCATTTCAGCAAATTTGAGATCAACACCAGAACTTTTATACTGGTTCTCAGCTTCGGTATCAATTTCAATTTCTTTATGTTCTGGAGTTATCTTCGCCAGAGTTTTTTGCTTCTTAGGCGTAGACTGAGGGATGGGAATCGGAGAATCGTCCTCGTTCGGTTTTAGGAAAATTCTTGAAGACGTAAGATTGAGAGAATTATCTAACCTTGTCTTGTCATCGAATCTTGTTCTGTTATGCTCTCCAAAGAAGTCCAGGAATACGGGTTCGAAATTTGGATCTGGTTCAGGTTGCGTTTCAGCCCCTGACTTGAACGATTTGGCTGATTGCATATTCTGAGTAGTCAATAGTAGTGAAGTAATAGTTTGAGGCCAACGCGGCTGCAAAAATAACTCGAATACTTTAATTAACAAATTAAAAGCTTATGTAAAATCTCACTTATTCTGGTTCATTAACGAAAGGTGATTAATTAAGCTATGGTCTCTTTCTTGTGAGGAGATCAAAGCCTTTGTTTGATATTTCTAGGTTTCCAATCTAAATAGATCCTGTATATTGTCTATGATTATCTTTTCCTGAAATTCGTTCTGTAAATTGGATTTGTTGACATAAAAAAAAAAACCCAAGCAAAGAATCTAAGCATCTTTATTTATTTCTTTCGCGAAGAGTCTGAATGTTAATAGTGGACATAGGTCTGACTATAAATGAGTTTTATTTTTTCCTATGTGTGTGCGTAATATTCAAGTACATCAAATAAGAGATTAAATAGCTTTATTGAAAATCTGAGAGTAGGCTCATTGGTTCAGAGGCGTATGCCATAATTTTCTCCTTATGATTCAATTCACCTTACTTAGATGAGATAATTGGCTCTATCCATCGGTGACGGAATTGTTGCTCTCGAGGAATGCATACTGAAGGCATCAGTTCAGAGAAATTTACGATACTCTGCCATTTATGTGATATAATTAAACCTTTAATCAATATTCTTTACCGTTGTTTCAAGACCTTAAGCCCAGCGTAACTCTCCTTTTGTTAATGACTCATTAATTTTTGCATGCTCGATCTCGTGCATTTTCCACAACATCACCCAACCTCCTACTTGAGGTCAATTTTAATGCTTAACTCCGGTGATAAATATGAAGAAATCAGAGCAAGTATGTGATATGAGAGTGAGCAAGAGGAAGAGAATTATGATTCAAACGTTGGTAATAATACTATACTATTAAGTAGATGCTTGTCTATCAGAAAAAAATTTTAAAAAGCCACTAAATACATTCGTTGGCTTCAATCATAAGCAATCTAATATCTCAGATTTAATTGATGAAATTAACACGTGTGAATAATTTTTACTAGAATTCATTAGGGATGAAACGTGTCGGTGAAATGCTATATTGAGGATCGGTCTATTCCGCTTCGACCAAGAAAATCTTATAACTAGGATCAGTAGTGCATAAGTGGCAACATAGCAATTAAAATTTTCTCCATGTATTAATTATCAGATCATAATCAAGCAAATTTTCAAGAGAGGAAACAAATTGCTAGATAGATTAATTTGGATATGTCTCAACATGTTTAACAAAATAAAGAAAATCAAAACAGAATCAGCATAATTTTTGTGATGGAAATCGCGTATCCGAAATTCTGGAAACACAATTCTACTTTGGGAGTAATGGGCACTGGGCTGATTATGGTCTTTTTCGCATTTCTTGGTGCCTTGGTCCTCATTTTCACCAAAACAATGAGTTTGGTTTTGATAATTTTCTTCCGACAAGACCGAGGAAATATTCATTTCCAAAATATGAAACCTCGAAGATCACGCTCATACCCAGAAAAAATCAAGAACGAATTTTGTTGGGGTAGAGCGCCAGGTTTGATAAAGAAAAACATTGTGAGCAATAATTCAGAATTTCGCAACTTCATAATGTTTTACGAAAACTCAGAGAGTCTAGCCATAATCAATCGGATGAAAGATAGTCGATGAGACCTAAGAGTTTCGATTTCTATTTTTGTTGTTGCATGATGAATAAAGTGCCACTCATGAGAATTGCAATTAATATTTTCATTAATAACTAATCGATGAGTGTATCGGATTATCCATTCTTCAAACTCATAAAAAGTGAAATTAAAAGCGTTTTGATTCATTAAATTTCGCAGTATGATAAACCTTTAATCGCATCTGAGCTACAAGTTCTTTCTCTTTTGTTTTTTTCTCCTCTCTCATCGATTAATTGTAGCAGCGACTTTTTCCTCTGGATCGCTGTGAGATCTGTAACTTTGACTGATCCTTTTTCATCATATGGGGACCAACACGAGATTGTCTACTCGCTAACTTGGGATAATCGAAATAATATGATCGCTGGTTGTTTGAAAAAGAATATGACTGCCTTAGATTAAGAAACTGCTTGAGCTATGGAAAAGGAGTTTTGCTTGGCTTTTTTTAAATTTTTTTTTCTCTCTAGAAAAGGAAAAAATTGATCCTTCTCTTTCTGCTTTGAAACGTTGAATATTCCTCGCATTAATTTCCTTGTTTTTCCAAGATTCTTTCAGTCTGGATCGACTCTTCTGAATTTTTCTCTTCTCTGTGGAAGTTATGGTTAAGATTTTCTAAAACGGAGAAGTTAAAAATTCGATTGGCAGACTACCAATTCATAACAACAACAGATTGAATGCAATATTTGGGGAGATATAGCTCAGGAGAAGCCGAGACAAACCGGACCCACAGAAATTTCTTAGGAGTACTTGAGCAAACCAAATTGTTAACTATGAAGTCGTCCTACTGTATATATCCCGTCCATTTTGCCGTTTATAAATTATCTAAAATAACGACTAGTTATTTATTTAAACATGGACCCTTTGGATTATCAATTTAGAGAAGATAACAATTATGAAGAAATACCAAATACTTTTCATAACTTTCCAACTTTTTTTGTTCTCAAGACTGTAACTTTCTTTTCTTTCTGAACATCTCTTAACCGCAAGTAGAGCTAATGCATCAGACGAGTCGAACTTTCAATTCAGTTTTGTTGTCCAAAACTTGAACAATATATCACCTCAAGACGTTGTTGGAATCTATAAGACGACGAATGGTTCTCTAAGTTTCTACACAAAAGGAGAGGAATCTCACCTTCAACCGTGCGTCAGCATTTCATTCACTGATTCGTCTGATACAATAGGGTATTTCATCTTATTGCTTGGAAGTACTAAAGTTTTTACAGCTGGAATGAACAGAGCATCAAATTGCATGGAATTTGTAATCCTTTAGAAGAATTCTGGTCAGCAGGATACTTAGAAACATACAAAAATTGGAAATTGGTACTCTACTCTATTCACAATGAAAAAATCGCTCTCGAAAGTAAATCCTCACTCATGAGTTTCTATTTGAGAGTTTTATTTTGCTCTTAGCCACTATCTCTGACTGGGATTTCTATTGGAATTCAATTGATGCCATTGTCGATAATGTCCGAAAGTTGATTGTGAAAGGTAGTTCCACGGACCAATTTACCAACTTTGTAAAAGAGCAAGTGCCTTGTGGCTTTCTAAACCTTTGACTGTAGGTGACATTGTTCCAGGCTCAACTTGATGGCATGCTCGCTGGTTATAGCGCTGCAAAGGATCCCTCTGAACCGAATATAACAATGGCGAATTTATATTTCTTGAATTTCGGAGGATCTATAGGAGAAATGTATGAAGTTTTCAAATTTCAAAAAAATCCTCCAAGCTACCAGAATTCTTTGCGTCGGCAAAAGAATAGTCGTGCGTTTAAAAATCAGAAACAAAATCTATTCCACGACAAGAAGGTTATTTTGTGTTTCAAGGTACTTATCTATAACTGAACGTTAGATGGCAGACAGGGAAATGCATGGGCATTGCACAGCTTTTGTCAAATGTATTAAAGATAACAATGGTAATTAGAATGTTTAATTCACTAAACTTCCAATAACTCTCGCAGGGTTAATAACCGATTTCTTATTTGCTCATACAACTTATGACTACTTCCACAATACCATCAAAATAATGAAGTCTATCAATATCACCATTGGCAATCAGACATGGAGTGCGTTGTTTCCTTCTTATCCAGGTAACATTGTGATATCTTTCAAGGCAAGCTTATGTGAATTAGGTGTCATTTATTCTGGAGATGATTTTTATTTGACTGGCAATGGTCTAGTTATCACGGAAACGACTCTTAGTGCATATGTAAAATAGAAAATTGGTCACTTTTTCTTGAGAAAAAAATCATACTAGAATCCTATGGCCTACCAAACTGTCACTGGAGTAAACAGTATGTACCCAGATTTTATGAGAGTGCTTGCTGCGACATTAACATCAAAGAATCCGGTAGGAGGAAAAACTCTTGACAGAATAATAAATTTTTGTTTTCCAAGCTGGACTGGGTGACACAAATGAAATCAACAAACACAGGAACTTACTCTTCCCAGTGGATGGTATCTGCTCTCTTTTTTTGTTAATTCAAAAATATGTTAATGAATAATTCACTGAAAGGTCCTTGATCTCAATAGTTTTGAAGAGAGCCTCGGAAACCAAGCTCTAAAGAGTGGAACTTTCTATGTGGCTGAGCAATCAACCCAACGCTTTTTGTACGCCGATTTTTCAAAAGTCATCAGTGATGGAACAGTAAGCAGATCTCGCAAGCGTGCCTTATGTCTTTTTAATCACCAAGCTGCCATTTTGGGCTTCTTTCAACACCCCTTACTTCGCTGAGATTCTTAATGACCTACAAGGTCAAAACCCTCCTGGAGTTCAAGATAATCTGGTCGCTGTTCCTTATTATACATCTCTGCCCAAATTTCAAATTTTTAACGTAAGAAAAATATAGTTCACAGAGCTCTCAGCAATTTGATAGGAATACAATAGCCAAATCAATAGTGTTGATGATCTGAAGAAGGTTATTCGATTAAATAGATTTGGAGTCAATCATAACTATGACCCAGGTACACACATCCTTCAAAATGAGCTAAAAACTGAATCTAATATTAAACTAGTTGGAGAAATTGCTTGTCGAGCTGACCTTGGCAAGAATGTGGATTATTTTGGTGCGAGCGACGCCAAGATAATCAATTATGAATTAGCAAAGCATCGAAGTTTCGTTTCTCAGTTCGGGCCAACTCACGATGATATCACTCCATTTTCATGGCCTTCGCAAATTTATGCAATGCTACTAGGACTCCCTCACACTTACGACTTTGATTGGTAACCAAAACTTTTGTTTATCCCTCCTATAATTATTTCTTATTATGATTAGGACCGAATTCAGTTACTAATTAATTTATTCCTTTGTGTTGGTAGCAATAATTTCTAAGTGTATACAAAGAACTATATAAAGCAGTCTCAACAGTGAATGAGTATGAAGTAATAATATCCAGCGCTATCAGAATAAACTTTTTCTTCTGTATATATACATAAAGAATTCAATTGTATTGCTCTGAAAACTGCAAACATAATCAAAGCTAGCGAAGATAATGTTGTTCTTGATTCAAGAAATTTTGATATTTCTTCGATGTAACTTTTATTATTACAAAGGTCTGGCTAACTTAACAGGTTTATTATGATCTCATCTCAATCTTAACATTCGACGCATTTTTTACAAAGTATAAAATTCACGGTTATCATATATCTTTACCATTTTATCGTAATTCCACTCCTAAGCTACTTTTGATTTGATCTCTGAGTTTAAACTGTAAAACGTCGATCTATTGAATTTTTGTCAGTTAGTTTGACATTTGATAAGATTAAAGCTTACTTCTTCATTCAACAGCGTTCTTTCGAGGCTGCGGTAAAAAATACGGTAGCACTTGCTTGTTCTGTTCTTTTTCTTATCCGTAAAAGTATCGACACAATCGATTCTCTCTATAAGGTCTCCACCAACGTCTCTAGCCAACTCGAAGACGTCATTTTCTTCGAATTTACTGATATCTTGGATCCAAAAAGAAATATCCTTGAAGCAGCTTGGGTACTTACTGAATGGCTTAAATTCAGTGATCTCTCCTTTTTTAAATTGACTCAGGACTCGTGGATCTTGGGACCAGAACAACCTTATATCTGGGATGTTGAAAAGTTTCATTGCGTAGCGTTCTAGCCCGAGTCCAGCTGCCCAAGCGATTTTGTCTCCCCTTCCGCAAGCTTTCATGATGTCAGGATGCATGACTCCGCAGCCCAACACCTCAACCCATTGATCCATGAAATAAATTTCCAGCTCCAGCGATGGATGTGTGAAAGGGAAATAGGCAGGAATCCAACGTGTCTGCACATTGCCGAATAAATACTTTGCTAATGATTCCATAGTCGCTTGAAGGTCTTCCAAAACGAGTTGTGTCAGTGCGTCCGATTGCTCCATTCCCATTTCCTTTGGATCAAACACTCTGACAGCTTCCATCTATTCTCAGAAATGACGCCATCATTATCATCACAACAAAAAAAGAGGAAATAGTTACCTGATGAAAGCAGGGATAATGCGTAGAATCAATAGTATCACGGCGATATACATCTCCGATGAGAACCCAAGCTTTCTCACCGCGGCCGAGAAGGTGGGCCTCATGTGCTGTTGTATGCGACCTCAGCAATGTGTCTTCAGTAATATAATAACTCTCACTTTTCTTTCTTGAAACGTGATCTTTCGGTACCAGCATATCATCAAAGCAACTTTGAGTGCTAACAATTGGGGAGAATCCTTCTAAACAATTGAATTTTTCCTGATATTTTGCTTGCAGAGGGCCTCGATATCTACTTGGATCTGAGAAAAACTCCTTTAATTTATCCCACAAGATTCCAATTGGGTGATCAGCCTGCATATACAGTCTTCTATCCACCAAATCCAGAATCTTGTCTGATACGTTGCAATAATCGTTTTTCTTGCGGAGAATTTCATCTCGGATTGAGGGTCTTTGCTGTGTTGAGAAACTCCATGCAGGAGCTCCAACAAATTTCTTATGGGACTCTTTGAAAATCCTCTTTATCATTAATAAAATGCTGTAAATTTATTAATTAGATGAGAGTACTTAGAATTAAGCAACCCTAAAATTCAACCTCGCAAGAACCCACTAAAGGACGTATTTCAAAAAATTCCCAATACTCTAAGTAATGTTACAACGAAGCAGAATAGTAGTCGAGGAATTTTTGCAATAAAATGTTAGACCAGCTAAATAAACAGGCACTTGTTAAACAGTGACCTTCCTTAAACTACTGTGCATGGCTATGCCTAGAGGCGTAAATAGAGACACAAATTGTCAGCGGAGGTTCCCGCAAGGTTGAGCTTGGTCGGATCATTCCAGCAAAACAATTTGGATATTTGATCTTTTTCACAACATTGGGGAGGAAAGTCTGACTTTTCAACGTATTTGAATGTATTGAAGAAAGTCTTCTGGGGTAGAAGATGTCTTTCGCTCGTATTTTGAGGAAACCGGATTTAAAAACCAGGCACATTTCGAAGTAGCCAGATAGAAGAATCCAGCATATTCGCACTCAGTCATTCCACGGTTGGTCATGACATGACATGAATTACAGATAAGTATTGTTTTCAAATCAGAATATAAATTCTGCGATTCAAGTATTGAATCGTTCATTGAGCAATAATTTAACAGCAAATGTTCAAGAAAACCTGCTTCTTATTGATATAAAAGTGAACTCTGCAATGATATCTCAGCTAAAGTATCAATGCGTCCGACATTTTCTTCACCATCCGATTCTTCAGTATTGTTGCCTTGTATTATTGCCGGTTGTTTTGGTTCATGCTTGTAATTAAGAAAGCAACAGTGGCACTTGCGCAACTGCTGGAGGAGATTTTTGGCACTTCCGTAGACAATAGCATCAAGAAATCCATGAAGTTCACTCAACGACATTACAATCTTTTCTAATAACTGCAAGTTAGTTGTTTTAGTAAGGTCAATAAAGACCGTGAAAATCAAAATGGGAGCACTACGATAGCAGGGTATAAGAGGAGCGTTAAATATTCTTTCGTTTTCGATTCAACGATAAGACATTTCAGTTCGTAAATTGTTCGAGAGTAGAAGAATAAAACTCAAGGCAATTGCAGAGAAGATAGGAAGGATCGAGATAAATAGAAATTGATAGTCCAAGACATTGGTGCTGATCCTATGGACGCACTGTCTTTTAGGCTCAGAGTAGACCACAAATCCTGTAGCAGTGCTTACGACAGCAATTCCAAGCGGTAAAAGAACAGCGAAGATTAAATACAGATTCCTCATTCCCGATAAAACTTTCAGATCTCGAGTTTTAGTGAATACCAGAAGGCAATGTCCAAAAACAGCTCCCCAAATCACAGAAGACCTAAGCCCAAAGTTTGCAACAAATTCAATCAGTTTGCAGTGAAACTCACCGGATGTTTCAAAAAATAGAACACTTGTTTTAGGAAGGGCAAACATGAAATCAGCCATGTTTACATGAATCCGAGAGCATTCTTGTAATATTTTGAAGTAACACATAAAACAGCTACCATTCCAGTGCTAATCGTCGAAAGCGATGCAGGGAAGAGCCACAAAGCTGACCTTTCGTAGAAATCAATTTCATGGTAATTGGTTTCTAAGATCGACATTGAGTATGAATTTCTAAATATCTTAATTTAAATGTTAAGTCAAAGAGAGCACTTGGGTCTGGACTCAAGAGTACTCAGATTATCCTTTATTGTATTTTTAAATCGAACTTATTTCCACCTTTATTCTGTCATGATCTCAAAGAACGAAGAGAATATTCGAAAGAACGATGTGGAACTTAAAGCCTAAATAAGATTATAACAGAAAATATTCAAGAACTCTTGAAACATTATATTTTTCTTATTCTAGCCTACTATTAAATAGCAACAAATATAGGGCCTTTCTCACAGAAAAAAAAGCAGTTTCAGAGTTTTCTTCCTGGACTCTAACGTTTGAAATTCTCAAGAAAGATAGAGCATTTGTTCACTGATGAAATATTGATAAAATTTTTAGAATAACAGTCTCCTCATCAATTGTTAGATAAATAATGATTTGGATCTTCTTTGTTCAATGACATAGCTTCAAGGCCTATCCTATAACGAGCTCAATTTCAAGCGGCGAAGTAAGCATCAAGAAAACAGACAGAATTAGCGCTTTCTAATATTATTCATCAATTATTATTTAGTGATAATTTATTTTATTTTATTTTTTTTACTTGCGTCAGCAGTTTCACCTGAATACAGAGTTTTCCCAGAACTAAAACCGATAACTTTCATAGTGCTGTCGTTGGAAGCGGTGGCAAGCATATTGCCTCGTGGACTCCACTTGACGGAGAACACAGAGCCTCGAATTATGGGAATTCGATTACTGAATAGATGAAAGAAAATTACCTGTATGAAGATTGTCAAAGCTCTTCACGATTGCGCTCGCTCTGCGATCATATATTCGAACCCCATGATTAGTTCCACCACACGCGATTAAGTTCCCATCATTTCTCCAATTGATCCATAAAATTTCTATGTATTATTGCTTGTTTAAAGCACTGAATTTAGAACATTTATCTCACCTCCTCTTTCATCGAGATTCGTCACTTCTTTATTAACTTGTAGTTGTTTTTCGGCATCTATCAAACTTAATAGAGCCTTATTATACTTTGCTGCTAGAAGAGGTAGATCCATTAACGGGTTCCATTGGCAACGGTGGGACCAAACTAAGATAAAAAGGATTAGGATGAATGAGGCCGCTGCAAAGAATTACAAGTTTTTTCTCCATCCATTGTACAGATATGAAATAAATAGTTATCCATATCAGTGTCAGCAACCAATAGCACTCCATTTTCATCAATTGTGACAATCTTTCTTCCATCGACATTGAAATCCAAATTTCTAATTACATCTACGAAATAGTTTTATTATAGCACACTCGAGAACTTTGCATACGCTTGTGTAAAGGTTGCCATTTTGCCTTCTTCTTCACCTTTAAGAGCGAGCAGTCGAACAAGTGATAGGCTACCTCATCTTTCACGGAAATAAGGGCAGCAAGTCCTCTTTTAGCATTGCAAGCGATGCCATCACCTGTCACGACTATTCAACCAAATAGAAATTAAGTTGAGAAAGAGAGATCGTCATTATACGTCCTTGAATTTCTCTTAGATTAAAGACACTATGCATGCCCACTGAAGTATCAAAGACTTCAAAATTAGCAAATCTTCTCTCGGACTTATTCAAAGATATTATATAATTATAGTTTGGCATTTGTTCAATAAACGTATGAAGTCCACCACCTTTTAGTTGTGCTCCTTGATAAGAATCATTAATTCGATTTCCTTGCATGTCGAGGATGTTGATAGTATTTGAACCCCATGAGCACCAAGCAACTTTCAACTCGCTTAGTGCGCCTAGTAGCAATAACAAAAAAAAAAACATCGCTTTAGCAAGATTAAAGAGAGAAAAGACAACCATAAGGCTCAAGAAGTTCATCTATTTTCACACATTTATCTGACTCTTTCTCGAGCATCCTAAGTATTAACTTTTGGACTGGTTCTGGCTGCTTGAGTGCCCCCAAACTTGCAACGATAGTTTGCAAGGCGCTATTATAAATTTCTGTGTCTTTTATTTTGATGAGGTCCTCAATTTTTTCCTTGCTTACGCCACTGAGACTAAGTGCAGTGAGACCAAGAGCATATATTTCAGTCGTTGCGTTCGACTGAATGTCATGTCCTAACTTGATTGTAGTCGATTCATCTGGAAATTGAATTGAAGCTTGGAGTTTGGTCGCATTTGCCCAATCGCTGAGAAAAAATATATCCGCATTTCGTGCCACATATATACTTGTTGGGTCGAGCTTTATGTTTCCTAGTTTCATTCTTGAATGAAGGAAATTGATATCTGATACAATATCCTTTATCATTTTTTTGAGATCAATATCTGCCGGAAGATTTTTTGACTGGCTGGCTTGCAATGGATAATAAGGTTTTGTTACAAAAGCCATCTTTCCTTCGTTGAACTCGAAATTTTCAATGATTATAGCATCTGTTTGATTAAACTTCATGCTAAGTCTCAAGATTTCCTGTAAAAAAAGAGTAGCTGCATGATTATAGTCTTCTTGAGCGACTGCACTGCTAGTATTAAGGATTCTAATGGTATATTGAAACCCATTAGACTTTGCCTTTGCCTCGTATAGATTGTAATACGTAGACTCAGCTATCAGTTGAAAGTTGGTGAAGTTTGATTTGATATTTGGAGGGAAAAGCTCCTCATCAATTTTGGGTTGCATTTCTCTTGACAAAATCTACGAAAAAAAATACGACTTGTATGATTTATTTTCTTAATAGGAATAAAGATCTTTTGTGCAGTTTCATATCAAATTCAGGCTCCTTTTGTTGCAGGGCGCAGGTATCAGGAAAACAAGCTTCCTTGATACAATCGATGACTATTGGCACCCAGAATAACGAACAGAGTCTCTAACATTGAAAGGCATTGGTGTTGTTAGATAGTTTTGATTAAAATGTGTTGTAACCAAAAAAAAACAAAACAAAAAATTGAAAGATAAAGATAAAATTGCAATGTTGAAAGAAAAACTCTTCATAGAGAGAAATCTTCTCTACAAATTTTAATCACTTGGCTGTTTCAATTTTTTAACTTCTTAAGAGAAGAGAGTTATGCAATCTTTGTCAGGCAAAGTGGTCTTACAGCCCAAGTCTTCATGAGGATTTTTGGGGGGTTCAAAAATTTCTGTAAGGGAATTCCTCAGTAGGAGTTGGTCCTTTAGGGGAGAGTTGCTAACACTTTTTGTAGAGGACTGGAAATCGCGCAGTATTATGAAAGGTTTCTTGAATTCGTAATAACTAAAACTCAGTTTCAGTTGACTTTTTCCCTCTTGCTCAAATTCGAACTTTTTCCTACAACAATTTTTCCAACAAATACTTTTGATTGAATCAACACAATAAGGCAATCAATTTTCTCGAGAAATACTTGACTGCTACTAATTTGATGTAATTTAAAAAAATCAAAAGGTTATCGCCTAGCCCCCTAACATAGTTGTTCGCCTCATTCAGTACAACAAACTGAATTCGCTTATGTATTAAATTTGAGTTGCCAAATTTCGTTTGACAACATAATGTATAATTTTATTTATTACTCATGGATAGAATGAAAAACTTAAATGTTTTGCTGCTGATAATGATGACGATGAGTATGCAAAGTTGACTGTTACAGTTAATGCAGATCATATCCAATTTATCATTATGAGAATGTTCTCTTTTTCAATATTCCAGATTGATCCGTAAAAAGTTGAATGCTCTCATCAGAGGATCCGTTTTTCGTGCCACTAAAAACACTCTCATCTCCTCGGTTAGATTCTAATAATACCTCTGAAACAGTACTGTTTCGCTTTCTATTTAGACAAGAGCAAAGTTTATGAACTCCGCCCCCATAAATTACAGCATCAAAGAAACCTTGAAGCTGCCCGAGAGAGTCAAATATGTTCAATAACAAATTCATTTCTGTTGGGACCTTGTTTGAGTACCACATGACCGCAACGCATGTACAAAGCACAGGGGCCCAGCATAAAATTATAATCCCTGGATAAGCGATTAATGTAAGTGTATTTCCTTCAACTTGTAACCCCTTCAATTCTTTGTAAACCGTACAATACCAGTATATACTCAAGAAGCAAGAACCTGCGATAGGTATCAATGCCAAGAAGAGGTATCCAATGTTATACCAAGTTTGGATCAGATGAACACATTCTCCAGTTTCTGGTTTGAAAGAAATGTAGTCAACCACAAATATCGTTGATGAAAAGAACAGTGGTACAACGACTGCGAGAGTTATGTAAATTTTGATCTTCTTTTCCAAAATTTCAATCATTTGAGTTCGGACTACATGACATAAGGCATGCCCAAAGGCTGCTCCCCAGACCACAGAAGATATGAGCCCAAAGTGATTTATTGCATCGAATATTTTACAATTTATTTCGCTGTACCAATGTGGGTTCATTGAAAAGATCAGTTTGGTGAGACAAAAGTGACAATCTGCAATGCTGATCAGTAATATCATCGATCCAAGCGGCTGTTTGTACTTCTTTTTGATGATGCAGTATAAGATGACTAGAAAAGTCGAGCCTGTCGACAGAATCGGTGCAATCAGACAAAAATCTTTGACTGGGAAAAAAACTATATAAGGTGTAGTTGACATATCTTCGTATGAGCAATTTTACCTTGAAGAATTAATTTTTAATTCAGGATGAGAACTATTGATTCTTGGAAATTTGGAAAAAATCAGCAAATCAAAACTGCAAAAATGAACATTTTGAGTTTTGCAAATCAAAGTATGACAGATCCTAAACTTCGGATCGATTTATCTGCAAAGAATATCAGCAACATCAAAATAAAAAATACCGACAAATTAAAACGAAGTTATCGAATTCAACCCATTGATCGAACTCAAAAAGAAACTGTTAAAGCGTGAATTGAAAATTATCGCCAAGAATACTCGATTAAAACATCTAGGTCAAAAATGAAAACTATTAAGATTATGGAATTTCATAAAATTGATATTATTGCTAAGTTTCTTTTGTAAGAATGCAATTCATGTTCAGATAAATTCGTGCATCTATGAAAATGTTTAGTTGGGAAGATTGTGTTTACGAATTTTTTTCGCTCTATGTATTTTCTACTCGGATCCCAAATGCATGTGCTTCATATTGTGTAACAGTACGAAATATTTATTTTTTTGACTCTCCCTTAAAATTATAGATGTTCTATGGGAATATATTCCTTGATAATATCTGAAAAAGCTGACTGCGAACTCCAAAACAAAAAATGAACCGCTTTTAAATAAATTAAATTAACATTTTACAGTGCAGCATTTCTGAATGGGTATCCTTTCTCAAGCAATTCTCCAAGCAAGCTCACTACCCACTACTCTCGTCCTCTTTCCAATTGAAATGCCCTATCTAATCGCACCGATCGTATCGATGTTTTCGACAGCAATGGTGCTGATCGTTGGCTTAATTTATAAATCTTATAAAGCTCCTTTGGAAGCCATGATAATGTGGATTAATTTTGCAGATTTTGTCTTTAGTTTGTCAAAGACAGTGGGATCAGTATTCGATATCCTCTCTCCAGGAACATGTTTAATATTGCAGATAACCTCTCAGTTTGGGATGATCTCTTCAGTCTTTTGGGGAGCATTCTTTGCTCACGCACTTCTCACAGCTTCGTATCATCAGGAAACGCAAATTATCGTAAAGAATCATCGAGCTTATCTTATTTTTGCTGTGTACCTTCCAATAATCATGGTCAGCAGTTTAATATTTTTGAGATTTAGCGAATATTCTGATAAAATGTGCATCCATAAAGTATATGAGGATCAATTCGACTACGGATATATATTCCTCACTGCGGTTCCTGCAATTATTTCGTGCTGTTTAAGTATAACATGGTATCTTATGGCAGCACGCAGAATCAAAAGTATGATCTCAATGGAAGGTAGCAAAGAGCTGCTTACGCTGATCGTTTATCCAGCGATACTTGTGATATGTTGGCTGCTGCCTATGACTATATATTTATGTTTGGCACTTGGATGCAGCATAAATCCTATTTGGGTCAACATCGGGCAGACTATGGACCAATTGCAAGGGGTTTTAGATGCAATCGTGTATGGAGGTTCCAAAAATAACTTACGACAGATATGCAAATGCAAATGCAAAGTTAGACAGATCAACTCGAATCAGTCTTCAGAAAAAAGTTTGTCCTTATCTGAAAGTGAAGATATCAGTAAATTACGAGTCCCATTAAGAGGGTCTAAGAAAGTTAGCGCCTTCGACCGAAAACACACATGAAGAATCCTTAATATTTGAATGTGGTTCTCAAGAGAAGGCTGTTAAAGTCTTGTTGAATATAAACGTCTCTTTTTCGTTAATTTGCACATGTTGATGTACTTTTTCGAAAATTACTAAAAGTATTAAATTGGAAATGCTAAACAGATCACGGGCAGGAATCATAACCTTTTCTTGATAGCGATGGAACAAAAAATGAAGATCTAACTAAATTGTAGCTATCCTGTTTGATTGCAGCAAAATTCAAAATGTAGGAGAGAAAGAGAGAGAATGAATACAAAAGCTAGGCAACCCCAGCTCCTCTTAAAAATTAGCTTACACTCATGAAATGTTTCACCGATTGGTTTAAATTCAATTGTCCAAAAACAACAAACAAAAAGCTCCATATTCATCTTCATCAAAAGAGAAAAGCCAACATCCTTAATTCGAAAAATTATGTTTGAATATAACTCCATGATTTGGCGATACCATATTTGGCAACACCACACTTACTTATGGATTGATTTGCTGTGTAGTGATGGTTAATTAGGTCACAAAATCGGAATCTGGATCAAAATCTCAGAGTCATCAATCGAAATGCGCCTTTCTCCCTGCTGGTACTCGGGATTCAACGACGTTCTTCATAATTCCGCATCTAGTTCAGGGGCTATTTATCCATTCATTCTTTGCGAAATATGTTAGATTTAGATCAGTTTTAACAGTTTACATGAATTAAACTTTAAATATTTCAATCTCTGAGACTCAGCTTAACAATGAACGATGATCCAGATTCACTCCCTTCAGAGTACACTACAACGCAACGGAATGACAGAGCACGTTCGGAAATTGTGAGAAGATCTAAACATGTCAGACATGCAGATTGGGAATCTGCAGGGGATATTCTTCACAAATTTAATCATGCAATTCCTAAAACTATTCGTTTCAATACTTGGCATTCAGGGAGGTGTGGACTGTCTGATTATTGGTTACGTCGCCAGCAGACACCAAATTTAGAACTTTTCATTTTCAAGACAAGACAACTGGCTCATATTCTCCGGAGAATCAAGCTTGATAGAGTTAGAATCATTTGCATTTGTCTCGTCACTGAAATTGACTCTTGTAATTTGGATATTCAAAAACTACTGAAATCATTAAGTCACATACCTGCTAAAATGCTGTCATACTTCAGGATTGACCTTTGCTCAATACTTTTTACCAGAGGAGCCTTGAAAAACCTTAGAAATGTTGAAATACAAAATCTTTCAGTCACTCGCAGTCTTATACTAAAATCTTCTACAGACCTCTTTGCCAAGCGACACCAACTTCAATCACTGAATTTATCTGGAAACCATTTAAATTCTGATGAAGCAAAGAAAATAGCGCATAGCATCTGCTGGCCGAACCTCCAATCATTAGATTTATCTTTCAATTGTATTGGTGATGAAGGGGCAAAACACTTTGGCCAAAACGCAACCTGATCTATGCTGGAAACTCTCATTCTCAGTCATAACGAAATTGGACCTGCTGGAGCCAAGTATCTATCTCAAAATAGCCATTGGAAAAATTTGAAGTCCTTGCAATTGAATAATAATAACATTCTGCCAAAAGGAACGAGATATCTATGTGAGAGCGAAAAATGGTTAAATCTCGAAGATCTTAATTTGGCTTATAATATGCTTGGGGCGGCTGGAGTCGAATGTATTTCGAAAAATAAATCTTGGAGCAACATTCAAAATTTCACACTTACTGGCAATGATATTGGAGACGAAGGCGTGAGGTTCTTAGCACAGTGTGAAAGATGGAAAAACTTGCAAGGTTTATTTTTAGACTCAAATAGCATTGGGGTAGCAGGGGCAAAATATTTGGCTGAAACAACTCATTGGTCGAAACTGCAGCAGCTTAATCTCAGTAAGAATAGAATTGGAACAGAAGGAGCCATCTATCTTGCCCAGAACAAATCATGGATTAAATTGGACACTTTGTTACTCGAAGACAATAACATTGATCAGAAGGGATTTATGCATCTTGCAACGAATAAATACTGGAATGGTCTCAAGTTTCTTGATGTGAGAGGTAATAATATTACTTGTTCTGAGATTCAGTGCATGAGAGAAAATCCAATCTGGGGATTTCAGCTAATGATACTATATTAGTTAATAATTGTATATTAGTTGGTAAGTTTTTCATAAGCTCTTTCAATTTTTTGCAAAAGCATAATTTATCCATCAACTATTAAACCCCAAATAACGACAATAGCTTCAAATAAGTTGGAATAAAAAGAAACTGACAAATTCTTTTTCCATTTTCTCAATATGAAAGAAGCAAATTTTCGAACTCATAAAAATTAAGACACTTTAAAAACAAAAAGTTGAGTCTGGGAGGTTCTTAATTCATTTGATGTAACTTAATAGAATTACTTTGCTTTTTTGCACCCATTATAAGTGACAATTAAAATATATTAAAATTGAAGGCAGTGCACCAACATGGTTACATAGTACACGAGTCGATTGCGTCAACTCAGCAAATTTTTAAGAAATGAAATGCAATTGTTTACCAAGAGTAGATGGCTCAAGATTCTTGAACTGTGTCTTTGCAGTCATTTGCAATGAAGGATTGACCACCCACAAAAATATTTCCGTATTGACATTAAACTACAAACATCTTATCACATTTACTGAGCTATTGGAATTTAGGCTGCCATATTGGACTACAGAGTAATTCAAGAATAACTAAATCAAGATCTTTGATGATTCTTTCAAAGTAACCAATTCCATATTCTTTCTCCTATAGCTATTTCAACTGAAAGATATACGACTTTGAACCAAATTAATAGGGAGAAAATTTAGAAAGCATGACATATGCATTATAGACACAAGAAACTCACATATTGCATGGAAGAGCGCCGTTGGTCTCTCCACCGTAGTAAAAGAATTATAAAAAACATTGAAATCACAGTTTAGAATCTTTGATTTCTTTTTTATATCAGAGTCCTTAGTAATTTATATTTTGTGAAGGGCTTCCCATTTTTAACTCGAACGAATCCAAAGTTAGTTTTTCAAGGCAAGTGAGCTTTCACAACTTTCAATGAATTCTCTAGAGACCTATCTCACTCCAAAACTAAAACTTGCTTACACTGAATTTCAGGAGTTGCTACCGTCAAATATACACGAAAAACAATCAGATAACTTGAATCATAACTACAGACTCTTAAAAGCAAAGCATACAGCAACGAAGGAACTTCATACTATCAGGATTCTTGACAACGAATCAGATTTGTTCAAAAAAGACCGGAATACTGCTTTAAGTATCTTCATTCAAGAGATTATTCATATCACCTCACGAGCCCCTGAGCAAATTATCACTGAGCACTGTGAATATTATGACGAAAAAATTGTATTTGTTACAAGATTGATCGAACCTTTGTCAGTTGCCGCATCTAAGGAAGAGCAGAATCAAATTCTTTTGGAAGCTCAAATTGAGAAACTAATCCGTGGAGTCAATACAGATCTTAAATTTTTACGAACAAAAATGAAACTTGAAGGTGTACTTACCAAGGGCTTGTCGCTTCAACGGATTTGTTGCATAACAGAAAATCAAGAGACATTTTTGAGTGATTGGGGTGTAACTGTAGCCCAATTACTTCAAAAAGACTTCCTAACAAATGATTCAAGCATAGAAAATCACTCAACAGCGCCCGAAGCTCAAGAGATTTATGATCTGGGGATTACTATTCTTGAACTGGTTGGAATAGATGATGAAGAAAGGCAAGATTTAGTGCGGATCAAGGCGTCTAAGAATTACAACGCAGCTTTGGACACCGTTATGAAAGAGGTTGAGGCGAAAGGACATACAGATCAATTTCTCAAGTTAATGAGAAGAATATTACAAATCGATCCGAACGCTAGACCAACTTTTGAAGAAGTTCTTGCAGATTTTGAGACACATAGAAAAGAAAACTCTAAGCAAGATAATGCAGTAGAGGAAATAAAAGTGGTTGAGGAAGCTAAACCTCTTGCGAGAGTCAAAAGTATACAAAATTCTACATGCGGGTTTTAGCTAACATCATATTTCAAATTAGAAAGTGTGGTAGAGCAGTTTCGAATCGTTTGGTGTTCTTACGAGTCAAATTCAATTTCCATCTATGACTTACAGTCCAAGAAATTGTTTGATTCATTTTATGGGGTCTCGCTAAAGGGCAGTGGTAAACTCGAAAATGCTCTTCTTGATCGTAATCAATTGTTATGTAGATGGACGATCCACATACATCCAAAATATTCCCAGTTCTGATGAGTTTTTATCAGTTCATCACAATTACAATACAAATCGTGCGAGCTTTGAAGCCTATAAAGTCTCAAATAAGATTGAGAAAACTTTTAGTTTCGATGGAGTAACTGGGAGTAAGACGACTAACACCAATAATATTCAACTATATCCTTTTTCAAGAGAATGTAGGCCCCGGTGACACAGCATATAACACCAAGAGAAATATAGCCGCATTGGTTCCGGTTGAAACATTCGCAGAGTATCATTTGCTCGACTGCTCTGAAGATGTGAGAATTACGAAGAAGGGAAAATGGCAAGGAAAACATAAAGGTATTTAGTGAGTAGCTTTTTCGAGGATTAATTAATGTGTGCAGGTCCCATCACAAGTTTAGATTTTGACCCTCTTGGAAGAGCTATTTCAACGATAGATTATAATGGAAATATAGTAGTTTCTGAAGTCGACACTGACCGCCTAATGTTTCATTATAAAACCGATCAAAAAAGTTCTTGTAAGCAACCAACTCTTTTTTATGTGACAACTTACTTTCATAATGTAAACCTAGGGTACTATAGTAGATGCCGTTGGAATCCAATCGAAGGAAATAACTTGATAGCCATAAAATATAATTATCAGCTCTTAAATTTACTCGATGCAGAGAAACAAATTCCAACATTAAAGATTTCATTAGAACTTGAGTCTGGTAAGTCTATGTTATTCCGATAGCATTTACTCAATTGGGAGAATAGATCCTCATTGGATTGAATGGAGAAACGATGGAAATCTGCTTGCATGTGGAGGTATTGATTTTAAAGCTAAGGTATATGACATGCGCGAGGCGAAAATTGTAAAGAAGTACGAGAAAATACACACAGGTTGAACAATCACAGAGTCTTTCTATTTAGCTGACTCACTTCTCTTTCTTGTTCAAGGCTCAATCTGGTGCGTAAAATGGAGTCCTGATGGCAAGATACTTGCAACTGCTTCTGCTGATACCACGATAAAGCTCATTGATTTTAATTCAGATAATACACTCTATCAAGGAAAAACAGCAGATGGAAGTAAGATTTCATTCACCACAGCGATTATTCAAGCTTATTGTTAGAACCTGCCTATTCAATTGGCTTCCTTGACTGAGATAGAAAGATGTTCCTGCGCATTTTTTCCTCAAGTAAATTATGAGTCCTCATCGCCAGTGACAGTTAAATAAACCAAAAATTTACCGTATAGTAAACAGTTGATCCGTATATATCGGTAGTTGATTGACGATGGATGATTTATTTTCTGAATTCCTTACAACTTATTTATCAATATCAAAACAAGGTTCTTGATAAATCCGCAATAAAGAAGTTAAACAGTTCTCTCACAAATTATTTATTTTGAAGCCACAGAGATGATATAACAAACTAACCATCTTTAAATAGGGTTTTAGTCTTCCGAAATCTTATTTTCTGACAAATTTTATCCCATAGTTAACACCACCCCAGTCTAAATTGTAAAAATATTTTTTAACCGAGTTACTTGTACTCAACAACGAATTGAGGATTTAGCAAGTATTAGTATATATATATCAAAAAAGACCTGCTTACTATTATTCTTTATCAGTCTTCTTCAAAAACTCGAACACTTTCTCTTTAAATTCGCGCTTCGTTAATGGTTTGGTCAGCATAGACTTCATCCCACATTTTAAACAATTTTCGAGATTCCGCTCTCCAGCATCACCCGTAAGTCCAATAATATTTTGTTTCGGTATGATTCCTTCATTCATCATTGCAGAGAGTTGCTTAGCTGCTTCGTATCCGCTCATTATTGGCATGTTACAATCCATAAAGATTATTCGATATTTGTTATGGCATTTACTTAGCGTTTTCTCTTTTACTAACTTAATTGCTTCTGCACCATTATAGGCAGAATTGATGTTTTTAAAACCAAAGCTTTCCAATAGGTTTCTGACAGCGAGCACATTAAACACATCATCATCGACGATTAGGATCTCAGAGCAATCGGCACATTCTAAAATTTCTGGTTTGAGCCTTTGTGAAGATAAGAGCCAGTTCTCTGTCCGTATGGGTTCAGTGTCAAGTGTTAGAAGTCTCGTTGCTGACTCCAAATCCGCCTTCCTCCCGTGCCTCGCAGTGTCCACGAAACCTGGAACCTCTTGGGTCAATAATCCTTCAGCTCCTTCTTGACGTGCGCATCCACCTTCAGCTTGATCTTCGCTTGTATAGAAGAAATTTTCTTCCTGAGCTTTCGAAAAATCTTCTATAATGAATGAAAACGTTGTTCCTTGACCATAAATAGATTGAACTTCTAGACCTCCTTCTAAAGGATTTGAATTCAAATTCTTTGCCAACTCATTGCTTATTTGCAGTCCAAGGCCCACTCCTTGTCGATTAAGAGAACTATTAGCCCCTAAATCAATTCTACCAAATTCTTTGAAGAGTTTCGAAAGGTTTTCCGGCTTGATACCTATGCCAGTGTCTTTTACTTCAAACAGTATTCGACCTTCACCAACTGAAGTAATCTTTAATTCTATACCACCATTCATTGTGAATTTAAGAGCATTTGAAAGTAAATTGAGAAGGATTTGTTGGAGGCGGTTTGCGTCTGTTACTATTTTTTTGGGAAGCAGATCATCAATATTTAGTGTTAGTTCTAACCCTCGACTGCGTGCTGTGAATTCGATCACACTCATCGCAGATTTTGCAATGTCTGAGATGATGCAAGGTTCAAACACAAACTTAAGTTTCTGGTTTTCTAATTGATGGAAGTCCAAAATATCGTTTACCAAGCTAAGCAATCGCTTTGCACTAAGAAGGGCTGGTTTCACAAACTTCTGTTCGTAAAAAGGATCAATTTTTTCTGACAGCAGCTCAAGAGCAGAAACTATCCCGTTTAAAGGAGACCTATATTCGTGTGAAACCATTGCTAATGTTTGATTTTTCTTTTTATCTAATTCTTGGAGCCTTAAAGCGGCATCTTGATGAGTCGTATCCCTTACTGACAGCAAAATACACTTCTTTTTCTGTACTACAATTGATGAGAAGGTAATGGCGAAATATCTGATCTCTTCTGAGCTTACTTTAAGAAAACTATTCATTGACATGAGACCAGTGAAGGGTTCTTCAGGAGCAGAGTTATATAATTTGGGAGAAGGGGCTGCGCTTCTGTAAGTTCTCGAGATTCCTTTATGAGATTTTGCTTTAATAAAATGAGGATTAATACTTTCGGGCCCAAGTAGATGTTTGGAGGTTAACCCGGCTAATGTAAAACCCATATTTTCCCCGTTGATTCCGTTGATTGGAATTTGATTAATGATCGATCTAATAGCATCTCCTACCGTAGAATGCTTTGAGAATTTTTCTCCGGTGAGTATTTTTTTCTTGAGATTTTGATTTTTGAAGCTAAGTTTAATTGCTTGTTCCTGAGCTATTCTCTCATGCTCCACGTTCTCTTTTTCTTTCATAACATTACCATGAGAATATGAAGCTTTCTCATTTTTCTTTTGCCAGTGTATAGACCTGGCAGAGGGAGACATATTCTTTTCTAAAGGTAGTGGTCCTGTCAGGCTGAAATTTTTCCCTCCTTTTGACCTCGCATTGGGTGAATTTGGCTCTTTTTGATCCAAGTGCTTCAAGGCAAATTCGAATCCTTTAGTAAAGTTTAACTGATTATTATTGGCAGGTGAAGAGGAAGTAGCGAATGTCTTGTTGTTATGGCGGGGGGAGCTTCCCGTTCCAATTAATCTTTCCATTCGTAGAGCAGGAGATCTTGGTGTTTTTATCTTAGAAAAATGTGCTATTGAGTGCTTTATAGGGTCAGAATCCACTTTAGGAGATGTGCTTGGCATGTACTCTGGCGTTAATGACTGATAAGATTTAAGTCCATTTGTAATCATTTCTGGCATGAGTTTATCATCTTCTTCGACGAGCATCTCCGTAATTAGATCTCTATTTGGCAGGCTAAAAAGCGTGTCTAGAAATTCTTCGTCGGTACAGGAAAGCAAATGCATCATGGAGTCATTATAATGCTGCAGTGTACCATCTTCTTCAAATACCGCGATGCCTTCGGGTAGATGATTAAATAGCTCATTTACCCATTCTGAGTTTTGCTGAATGGACTTGGACCGTTCAAGAACTTTTCGAGGGTTGACGGCTGCCACTTTTTGTGAATTTCTAACTATTATAAAGGGCATCATGAGATTCAAAAGCACAAGCGAAATTCCCCTTGTGGTATGGAATGGAGTGATTCTTATCATCAAGTAGATCGTATCTGATAGGATCAGCATTGTCCGAAAAATCGGTATTGTACAGAATGTCAAAAATAGCACTTTATAGAGCACGATCTCGTAAAGATTATAGTATAATTGAAATTTTGTGTCTTCAAAAGACGATGCGTAGGCGACTTCTTGGTAGAAGAAGAAAAAGATGGCAATAGTCGGAATGACTATTAAAGGTTGCCGCTTTTTCCATTTTGGTTTCCGGCTAAGCAGTATTCCGAACGATTCAAAGAGCAATAATCCAACCAAACTTCCCACAATTGCAAAAAATCTTGATGGAAAATTTAGCTCCTCTGTCCATTTATCGTAGATTGATGCAGTAACGATCAATTCGAGTAGTTTCACGAAGAGGAATCCAAAAGTGGAGAGTCTGAAAGTGTTTAGAGCTTCATTGTGTTCAAATGCTGGGTCTAGCGATAGTAGAACAGTGTGGAGCCTCTTTGAAACTGCTTGCAGCAGCATTCTAAAACTTTTATTTCGGGACATGATTATAAGAATCAAGAATAAAAAGTGAAATGACTAATTGTAACTTTAAACACTCCTGGTTCATTATTTCTAATTAATTATTACGAAATTAGTAGTTAAATTATTCCGAAATAATAAGCTGTTAATAACTACAGAGTATTATACCTTCACCGAAGAGTCAGTCGATTTGAAAATTTACCCTTTTCTAACATCTTTAGCTTATAAGAATGTACAATGATAATAATTTCAAATATTATAATTGCTTTAGGCCATGGTTCTACTAAAGATTTCTTGCTTAAACCTTCAATTTTCGGCTATTGCTTTAGAAAGATAATTTGCCAACTAACTATATCACTTGCTATTTCAGTTACTCTTTTTACCTTGATTGTAAGTTGAGATTATGCAAAACAAGACGGTAGCAATCCGAGTAATCATATAGAAGTAGATGACTTTCAGTCAGTGCTGTGTATTTTTCATCGACAATATGCCCAAGCATGCTTTCAAAGTGCTGAAAGCAGCAGTACCTCTTCCTGCATTGGAAATTGTAGAACTTTCTTTCACTGGGTGAAAGAATCATATTTGTTATATTCTGCATTGCTCTTATCAAATCCTAACAATCGCGAGAATTTGAATTGAATTGGAAATTTTTCCAAGTGATGAAACGGTGAACATGAAAGTCAAAAGAAATAAATCGACAACTTCAATGTGAAATCAAGTTTTTTCAAATATTATTTTCTTTCCCAATTTCAGAACCTAATGAAGCTTGCGAAAGACTGTTTACTCATTTGATCTTTTCCAGTAATCACTTACGGGTCCAAAGAAGCTCTTGTAAAATAGGAAATTGTGCGAGAGCTCATAAGCAAAAGTTGAAAGTGATGTTATTGTGAATCCGATCAAATGGAATGTCAGTTGAATCTCAAATTTCTCCGAATCATCTGGTGTGTCGTAGCTCTGATATAAGTAGTAGGGCACAAGCATGAAGATATACCCAATGCTATTAAAGAAATTATATGCAATCAGATAACCAATGTAGTCCATTGATATCCTATAATTGACTTGGATATTGAATCCACCAGCCATTCTTCTAACTTCTTCAATATGCTCTTTCAATTTTGTTAAATATACGGTTTTAATCTCTTCAGCAGCAATCTTTCCTTCTGCATTGTTCTGAAGAAGCAAAGGTTGATCTTGGAAATGCTGGGGCAGTTCTATCTGGATAGAGTTTGGGTCGATTTGATCTCCGTAATATTTTAATGCCGCTTTGTAATCAAACCAAGCTGCTTTATTTTGTGGAAGTGCTTTCCTCTTACGGAAACCGTCATATGTTAAGTAACGATCGACAAATAGTAGCATTAATACGACTGAGTAGCAAAGCCAAAAAGTCAATGTCGCTTGAGAATAATACTTGTAATAAATCTTAAGGTCTTGAAATTGTATTGCGTCAGAGAAGTTTAGTCCTAACACGATTCCTCCGATGAGAAGGAAGAGGATGGACCAATAAAGGGCAAAATTTCTGTGCTTTCTATAAAAACTTCGTCCTTGCATACGGTAGCTTTCAATATTTGTAAGAGACGAAACTGCAAAATTCTGTATCCACAAAGCGGTTGCTTCTCCAACAAACCAAATTATCACCCCAACCGTCAGTACACTATCCCTTGGATGCAATAAGCAGAGCCCATCACTCAAAATTTTGCAATTCCTATCATCTTGAGAGACATCGCAGCCAGGCTTTGGAGGATCTTCAAGAGTGTAAGCGTTGTATGGATACATTTCTGAGGCATAAAACTGCAATCCTTTAAAGAACCAAAGAGAAATGAGAGCATTTACAAGATCGACAATGTAAGAAATTCGTAACACCCGATAGAAATCCTTGATCTCGTCTTTAAGCATTTGATTCATCTCTTTGTTGAGTAGCTGGGAGATATTCACCTTGATTCGTTTGTGATAGAGATATATCTCATTGAAAATCGAAATAAGCAATCTAATCCAGGTATAGAAAACACAGAAAGGAAGCAAAGACACACAAAACGGCTTGAAAAGGGTTCCTGATACATTGCAGCACATTCGTAGGTTAGAGTAATGAAGCAAATTCGCCCCTACGAAAAATGAAAAAGGATTCAAAACCAAGGCTGTGCAATCGTTTTCTTCATATTGATTGCTTCCATTGTATATTTTCCAATCAACAGTTCCAAAATATGAAAGGTTACAAGTTGTACTGTTATCAGAAACAGCCTGAACGAGCTTCTCACAAGCTGCGCCTACGCAGTCTCTCACAGTATCTAGCAAAAGCGATTCCATTACAAATTAAAATCTTTTACCACACTCGAGAAGTCAGACTTTAATGCTACTTATCATTTTGCTAGCCTAATATCCTTAATTGCTTCAAAATCTTTCGTGAGACCGTTGGAAATGAGAACTAACAGGATTACTTTGGAGTTCATAATATTCATCTTCCTATAGCATTTCTCATAATAACGAGTTCTAGCAACATTAAATGGAGCATGCAGTAGTAGTCGCATTTAAAAAGAATTAGCATCAGATTCGTTTAGTTTGTGCAACAACTAAACATTATTTCATTTCTCTTATTTTCCCTCTTATTATGTTGTTAGAAGAAGAAAAAAAAAAGGAAAGAGCAAGAAATGCCAATATTTCATTATGTGACAAGAACTTTGAAAAATCAAGTAAAAGAGGTGGCTAAACAAACAATATTTCGCAACAGCTACTTTGACTCTTCTTTCTGTTATGCAGGAAAACAAAGCGAAATCAACTATGTGATAGAGTTGATTTCTTGATTTTCTTTTTGAAACAGTTTTAAAATTTGATAAATTTGTTGATGTTATGTTCTTTTTTGGTTTTTTTTTTAAAAAAAAAAAACGCCTGTAACTTGGTCGGTTTGGTTTAAAACCTCTTCTTGCATCAGAGCTGAAAATAAAATGTGGATATACTGTGGTAAAATTGTTCTTTCTACTACTTTTCCGCCAACACAGACTCGAAACTGGATATGATTCTGTTAGTTAAACCCGGAATAGAGCTTATTAATTATAAAAAAAAAATAATTTGTAAAACTGCTGCCATAATAAAAGTATCAGTTGCTCAATGGGACAAGATTTCTCTGTAAGTTCTTCTGATTTGGAAGGAATGAAGAAGTATTCTGGATTCTCGCCTAAACAGGTTGAGATGATCAAGTAAAAAATCGTTTCTCCTGATTATCTCATAAATGTCCATATTATCTTAATATAGAGAGCGCTTCGAACTGCTCTGCGATGAAGATCAATCTGTTGATCTCGACATGTTTGCGAAATTGATGAAGATTCCCTCTCAAGAAGCTCAAAAGGTAAACAAGTCTGATTTTCTTCATTTCTAACTTTATCTTAGCTTTTCCAATTCTTTGATATGGATCAAAGCGGTCGTGTAGACTCGTATGAGTTTATCTGTGGA
>ENA-UOTZ01000103-UOTZ01000103.1-compost-metagenome-genome-assembly--contig:-NODE-103-length-61811-cov-32.954174_pt1 | contig 61811 bp, 39 predicted proteins | sample MGYA00238144_ERZ746983 | MGnify/ENA primary metagenome ERZ746983 (study PRJEB28759, sample SAMN06268863) | compost metagenome | isolation source: single cell | place: USA: California, Emeryville, Joint...
AACATTGTCATTCACAGTTAATGAGCTAAAAATGGGGCAGAGGTTAGCTGAAGGGTCGAAGAAGAAATCCTTACTAAGCCAGAGGCAAAAAAAAGCAGAGAACAGCGACTAGTTTCAAGTATTCTCCCATAAGGGTATTTATTCTTCAAAAATTAACGATCGAATTATCCGTTTTTTATTAACACTACTGAGGCTCAATAAGTAACTGATTAGTGGGCAGGATCAGTGACAAAAATAGCAGGCCACTAATTCGATTATGACGTTAATTACTAGCCGTATTATGATTGAGCCTCTTGCCAGGGAAATTATAAAGGCCAATTGACTGATCGGTTTGCCTTAAATATAGCTTTGTGCTAACGCTGGAAACAAAAATTTCTGAAGACCGGGCTTCTGAAAGCACTCTTGGACCTTCATTCAGAAAATAACGGCTAATTCATTTTTGTGAAATACGAATGAAGGGACCAAGTCTGTATGATTCCTATCGAATTTCAGGTAAAATTAGAACTCTCTAAGTGTACATTCCTAAGATGCAAATTTGTGAAATGTCATCTATCAGAAATTTTTGCTTATTTTGAAAAACTCAGTAGGCTTTTAAGAAATCAGTATTTTTTGGTATATTTTTCAATTATGAGATATTAAAAAAACTCTAACTCTCTATCAAAAAGCGACTTCGGATAATACTTAAAGGCAAGTGATCATTGTTTTGCAAGGTCAGGAAGCGTTGCAATACTCGAACGATTTGAAGAAGCCCAAGACTTAAGTTTCAACTAACTTAAATTGATGAAGTTCCGAAACACATTAGTTCGTTAATTAAGCAATAATTCATATTTTGATAATAATATTAATATTTCAGATGAGTTCTTATGTCCTTCTCAACAATCCTCTTTGAAAGATTGTTGCGCTTTTGATAATTTTCGAAATTAATGTGGACTTTACTCTCTCATTATTGTATTATTGTCTACAGGCGTTTGAATGACTCGAGCATATTGAGTGTCGCCCCAGACATATTCAACCCTAAGTACAACGCAAAGTAGTTCGCATGAAACTCACTCAAATAATAAAATTACCATGGGAAAGCGTATGTTCTCGGAAGTTCACGTAATTGAGAAAATCTTTTCTTCGGCCAGGTGAACGGAGTAATATCCTGCCAGGTTGGACCAAGCTGAGCGATGAAGCTTCCTCTCTTTGCGCTTTCGTAATCCATAACTTTCACATCATTAGCACCATAATAGTTAATATCTTTCTTTTTCTTCATTAAATCCTCTCGAGAAGCAATTTCCTCCTCTAACAAATTAATTGTGTCAATGGTTTAGAGCGTTTCTCTTTGAATTTCTTACTCGGATTTATTTTCGGGTTGACGCCGAATCTGTTCATTCGCATAAGCCGCTGCAAATCTTCCAAAGTAGAGACATTCTTGGCATATTTCTACCAAAAATAAGAGAGGGGAAATTCCAAATTCGTACGTTATAGATTTTATATCGATGATTTTGTGTATAATTGTTTTCAGGAGTCAGTGAATCTGGGCTATGACGAGGAGTTAGCGCAAAGAGATCTTCACGGATTTGCTTGAAGTAAGGAATGTTGAACGAGGCCCAGAAATCAATCTACGAAGAGAGAAGGATGAGGACGTTGAGACGCGTTTGTTTGTGATTTGTTTCTTACGGTGTTATTCGAAAACCCTTGCGATGAATCAACCGATAAGACTCTTCTCGTTGACTGCTCATAGACATAGAATGTACCATTCGCCAATGAGTTTGTACCTTTGCTTTGCTCGAACTTTTTCATATCGAGAACCTAGTAAGTTCCAGAGAATATGATGACATGATAAAGGTGTCGACAGATAATCGAATACCATCCATTGGGAGGCGTAAGAACCCGTATTCGTAGCTTTCATCATTTGAATCAATTCTTCCTTTAAGGAATTACTTTGATAAGTTTCAAGGGCAAAAAGTTTACTCCAGAATTTGCGAGTTGAATCGCAGCGAATATCCTCATAAAATCAGGGTATGGAGCTTTGAGTCCTTTCACATACTTATACGCTTTTTCGTTCTGAAAAATTTAGTTCGTGCACAGATTGCTAAAATAAACTTTACCTCTGTATCAAGAGTGGTTTCAGTGACTATCAGTCCTTTTTCAGTGATGTAAAGATCGTCTCCTGACCAGATCCCTCCTGGTTTTTTAAGATCAGGGCTGGTTGCGCATATTGTGTATGTTTACCTGGATACGAAGTGAATATAACTCTGCTTTGGAAGTTTGTATGGTTCACTTCCACAGATTTAATTATCTTCAATGTATTCTCGTAATAGTCGTAGGTGGTATGAGTGAACAAGAAATTTTCGAAATTGCCTTTAGCAATGAATAGTTCTCAAAATATTCTTGGATGCTTGAATAGCTTTACCATTAGAGTCTCTCAAAAACTTGATAAACGCATTGCAATGGCCATTTTTCACTGGGGTAACATCGCTCACGTTGAAATCTGATTCTGTAATATTCAGGTTCTAACAAGGTAGATCTTAATACGAATTCCTACGAAAGCCATTTACTGATAGATCTAACAATTCGGGATCGTAAATCTCACTGGATTCTTCTGGTTCTTCTTCACCTTTCTCAAGGTGTCTGCCTTTGGAAGCTTTTGGCTTCTTCGGTTTATGAGGATTTTGGTAGTCGTAGATATCTTTCATTTCGGAGTAAGTCGCTCCAAAGTTGATTAAATATATCATCGCCACACTGATTGCTGGTTCCTTTACAGTCTTGGCGAGATTATACCCATAATACATACCATCAGCCTGAGCCTGGTAAAGAGCGACCTAAGCAAGTAATAAACTGAGTCAGGAAGTTTGCTCGAAAAATCTACCAAGTCCAATATCTTGTTGTTACCAACAGCTCCAGTTCTTTCTCGTTCTGCAGAAATTCTTCTGACGTTTTGTATCAACTTGTTGATATATCGATAATACTCTGGCCAATTGTCGACATCATCTATGACAAAACCGAATGAATCGTTTTGTTGGATGATACTTACCATCCAGAGCGAGCCGTAGGTTATGCAAACTATTTTTTACTGTTTTCCAATTTTTTATGAGTTCCAAGAAACCTGCACCCCAGTATTCTTCTTTAGGCTCGCAGTTTCCAAACATTTTAATGTGCATTCTTTCCCAGCTGAGTGAACCTTTTATGATAACAGTGAAAAAGATGGTAAGATACCCTGTTGTTGTCCGATTTCTATTATAGTCGATGCTGACACATGGCGTAATTGATGGTTCTTCTGATTTGCGATAGAGTTTGAACTGTCCAGGCCCTACTTTGTACAAGCCAGCAGCTTCCGCTGCAGGAACGCTTTTGAGATTGATGACATCGTATTGAAGAGGCTTATCTTTAAGTAATGTCTCAACCTTTCTGGAAGCCATGGTGCACCTTATGTCAGATAAGTGAAAACTTTTTTGAGGGTGAACTACCCATAGAGAGCGACAAAGAGAAGTAAAACGAAGAAAAATTTCGAGTTGTACATTCCAATAAAATCAAAAATATCCTGAGCCAATTCTGCTCTGAGAAAAAAGTAAAAAAACAAACAACAGATAGTTTGACTCGCTGGAACTCTTTTTTTAAGGTGAATAGAAATTTTGGCTTTTGCCTTGAATTTCCCTTGAAATTAACAGCTAAAGAGGCTCTGAAATTTCTAACTTGTTCTTAAAATATTGCTCGGCATTTCTTTTCATTAAACGAGTCTACTATGAGCAGGAAATGAGCGAGAAGAGATAGCAAGCGCAGTGACAGGCTTATGATAGTTTTTAGAGCTCTCTAAGAAAGGGATGAACAATGATAGGAGTGTAAAACGTTTTTATGGTGTCAATTAGATATTATTCCTTGAAAAGACAGCTCTGGCGGAATTGTATTGTGTGTGTATACCAAGATTTCAATTCGGTGGTAAATGATTTGAATCGATAAACTAGATAATCAGTCGATATACTAGCAAAGCATTACTTTGTGCCTTCGGCACACTATTGAGAAGACCCTAGCCCTTTTTTTCCAAATTAGACTAATGAATCTCACCTGAATCACTCGGAAAATATTTATGATAGAAACGAAAGCTACATTTTTGATTGTTGCTGGAATGATTTCTCATCAAATTGCTGTAAAAAATATCCACACAGCCAGCGAAATAAGTAGAATAAGAATGACCCATTTCTTTTTCTTATGCATTCACGTGCACATCACAAGATTATCGAACTGTAAAAATGAACCAGCCTCTTTGTTGAACCTCAACTATCAGAAAAACTCCCTACTAAGGCATGAGACAAATGATTCTTTCCTTTTATTTCTTGCTTTGGTACACTCATTTGGACTCTTAGGCTATCTGCCAAAGTCCAAATCTGCTTACTCGCTCTGCGTATTCCAAAAGAAATGCATCATCTCTTCCAAAAACTGACAATGATATGGCTCAATATTTTCTTTAAAAAGAACTAACGTTTTCCATGAAGCAGCATTCGTTCGAGATGACAAATTTCCAATACACTCTCTGCTCTAATATCTCATACCAGATGAACTCGCCTCATAGGGTCAATTCATATTTTGCCTTTCAATATAAATATTTCCAAAAACGGTCACTAACCCTACTTTGTTAAATAATTCATTCAAATAAACAAGTGTATTAACGTATCTTAGACCAAAAGACATCCCAACTGAGTCTGCAGCCCATATCAGACAGAAAAGCTCATCAAAATTCCGAAACCATTTTGATAGTTTAGTTTTCACAATCCTCAGTTTAAATCCACATTAAATTGGTTTTCAGAGTTAGTTGCAATTAAAACACAGTTTCAATAATCGTTTTTATCGGCAACACTTTCGTAGGCGAAATTCCAATATGTATCAATATAACGCAGACGAATGAAAAAACATTATCAGTTTCGAAAAACGTACTCGTTTTGAGTTAGCTTCTCACGAATGAACTTGTCAGGATCTCTCAAAATTGGAATAATATAAACAAAGCGAAATGAGAAACCAAAATCCGAAAAACCGACTCGAAGATGAAGAAACAACAAGTCTTCTCGTCGACACGATCGGAAATGGCTCGAGTGACGGTCCAGTTGCACACAAAAAGAAGGGAAGCGACACTTCTCCCAGAACACTCTCTCACTCTGACGACCAGATCGATCATGAGGAGAGCAACTACGAGAAAGCTTTCACTATAGACGTTATCCACTACATCTACGTTATCCGAAACCTCTGCAAAATGAGAAAAACGATACCTAAGGACAGCAACATTCGACTTGAGGACCTGCCTCTGCTTGGCAAGTCTGAAGAGGTCAATCATAAGATCATCGAACTCGAACGCGCCTACAACAAGTATCGTGCGAAACATTCAAAGGCTTCCCTTCTCTGGCCAATTATTTCTGTGTTTTGGAGCAGAATCTTCAAGGAGCAGACAATCGTCATTATCTATTGTGCCGCTAAGGTGCTTTTCACTTTGTTTTTATCCAAGATTCTCGAAGGTGTCGAAGATGAGGATACTAACAAAATATATAAATTTGCAATTTGCTTGTTCGTAGTCACTATCGTCGGTGTCTACTCTCACCATTTCAGTTTCTTCCAAGGGTATAAGCTCGTCGCACAGCTCAAACCAGCGCTGATTGGCTTGATTTACAGGAAAATAACGAGGTTGAGCACTCACTCTATCAACAAGGTCAGCATTGGAAAAATCGTGAATATCGCTGCAAACGATTTGAACAGCTTGGAATTTTTAACCTTCTTTGTGTTCTACTTCGTGATTTCACCTTTCGTGCTTGCTGCCTCATTGGCAATCCTATGGACGCTCGTCGGAGCCGCTTGCATTCCGGGTATCATCTTCTTATTCATGATTTGGCCAATTCAAGTCCTTCTTTCCAAATTCGGCGGTGGGTTCCTCTCAAAGAAGAATGCTGTTACCGATGAGAGAGTGAAACTCACAAATGAAATGATCGAAGGCATCAGACTTCTCAAAATGTACGGATGGGACACTCAATTCGCGGACAAAATTAAGGAAACGAGAAAAGAGGAAGTGGGTCTGCTGAAGAAGCTCGGATACACAGACTATATCGGAACTCACCTTTTCGCAAGACTGTCACCAGCGCTGGGTAGTTTTATTATTTTCGTCACCTACACGATGACAGGAGGTGATCTGACTGCCAGCAAAATATACGCCACGATTATGATGCTCAGCTTTTTGCGTGCGGCAGTTGTACAGTATTCGAGTATGTCCTTGAGATTTATTACTGAAATGCGCCTGACTTTCAAGAGAATCATTGATCTCTTGGAAGAAGACGAAATGCAAACCAACGAATCATTTGAAGCGCCTTTCAGGAAAGATAATGCCGTTGAATTTGAGGACTTCACTGCGTATTGGGACGAAAAATTAAATCCTGCTAACAGCCAGAATGGAAATGGAAATGGCTCCACAAATCTTCCCAGGAACTTTAAACTTTTGACCCAAACTAGCAATCCTATGAGCCCTCACTATAGCCGGGCTCAAAGCCCTAAAAACGATGGTCAAGATCCTTTGGTCGGTCTCTCCTTTGATAAACCCACGCTTGCCAATATTACCTTTTCGGTGAAAAAAGGCACTCTTTGTGCTCTCGTTGGAAAAGTCGGATCAGGAAAATCCACCGCGCTGATGTCATTCTTCAACGAAATCCCTAGAACCGAAGGCCACATCAGATTTACTGGTCGCTTGGCTTACGTCGAGCAAGAAGTATCTATCTATCCTGGTACTGTCAAAAGCAACATCCTCTTCGGAAGACCTCAAGATGAAGAGAGATACCGCAAGATCGTTAAAGCATGCTGCTTGCTTGACGATTTCAAAGAACTTCCGAACGGCGATCGAACCGAAATCGGAGAGAGAGGAGTGAACTTGTCTGGAGGCCAAAAAGCCAGAATTGCGCTCGCAAGAGCTCTCTACTCCGATGCAGATATCTACCTCCTCGACGATCCTTTGAGCGCTGTCGACACTAAAGTTGCAAAAACATTATTCAAGAAGGCAATTAGAGGAGTCTTGAAGGATAAGACCGTGCTGCTTGCTACTCATCAGGTTCATTTCGCTAGACAAGCCGAAAAGATCGTGGTCTTTGACAATGGAATGATCAAAACTCAAGGAACCCTCCACGAGATCGCCAAAGAAGACTCTGCGATTATGTCGATTTTCCAAACAAAGCATCAAAAGAAAAAAGCAGCTGACACCTTTGAGGACTCCGAAGAGAGCGTGTCTTCCAGATCAACGGAATCCGATCGTAGCAGAATAGAAGAGGCTACTGATCTCCCTCCTCAAAACGGTTCAGAGCCTTCCATAGAAGCTGAGAAGAGAGAAGAACGAGGAAAATTAATCGAGCAAGAAAAAGACGAGTCGAGCAAAGTGGGATGGAAAATCTATAAGTACTATATCAGAAACGTCGGAAGCATTCCTGCGCTGATCTTCTTTGCCATGATCCTCGCATCGATTGAAATCACATGGGTCTTATACACTTACCTTCTCGGATACTGGTCCGATGGAGTTTGGACCAACGCTTTCGCTGTGAAAGTCTTTGGAGGAATAGTGCTTCTGTTCTTCTGCATTCTCATCCTCAGAGAGATTCTATTCGTGAACTTCAGTCTTCATGCTTCTTCAAACCTCCACGATAGTATCCTGCAGAGAGTTATCAGAGCAGCTACACAGTTTTTCGATACTAACCCTGCTGGAAGAATCCTGAATCGATTCTCAAATGATGTCGGTGTACTCGATAGATATATGCTTCAAGCTCAGAACGAGGTCCTCGATGCGATGTTCTATTTCACTGCGATCTTTGCCACAGCGTGCATTTTGTTCCCTTGGCTTATCCTGCCAGCAGCCATCATGATAACTTTCGTTCTCACGTTAGTTAAGCTCCTGAAGAGATTCATTATCCAAGGTAGAGGAGTCGAATTGCTCACGAGGAGCCCAATCTACAGTCTTTTCTCAACCACGCTTTCAGGACTCGTTTCGATTCGCGTGTACCAGCAAGAGAACGTGTTCATTCATAAGTTTTCACATCTGCTCAATCGCAACTGCAGGGCTTTCAACTTCTATTATGATGTTACAAGAGTGTTCGCATTCTACTGCGATATGGCTGCAGGACTCTTCGCTTGCTCTGGTATCGGTATTTTGGTCTTCTATGGCCATATTAGTGCCGCGACTACTGGTCTTCTCTGTACCTACCTCCTTGTTATCACAGATCACGCTCAATTTTCCATGAGACAAGTGCTATTGCATATCATGCAAATGGCTAGCACAGCAAGAATAAAGAATTACACTGAAATCCCACAAGAAGCTGACGTCGTTCTCCCATCTGATAAGGAGCTCGTTCAGGACAAGAAATGGCCATCCAAAGGAGAAGTAGCTTTCAATAACGTTTACCTTCGCTACCGACAGAACACAGATTTTGTCCTGAAAGGACTCAATTTCACTGTGAAACCTGGAGAAAAGGTTGGCTGCGTTGGAAGAACCGGCGCTGGTAAGAGCTCCATTATTCAAGCCTTGTTTAGAATGGTTGAGATCGACAAGGAAGCGGTTCCTGGCTCAAACATCCAGATTGATGGCGTGGACACTCGCAACGTCGGACTACACACCATCAGAAAGAAGATCTCTATTATCCCGCAATTCCCATTCGTTTTCAAAGGAACAGTTAAGACGAACCTTGATCCGCTTGGCGAGTACGACGAGGAAAAGATCGTGCAGGCACTCAAAGACACCAACCTATGGGATTATATTGAGTCTCTGCCTCATGGGCTCGATACCGATATGGGCAACTCATCATCAGTGTTCTCTGTAGGACAGAAGCAATTGATATGCTTGGCTCGTACACTGCTTCAAAAAAATAAGATTTTGGTGTTGGATGAAGCGACAGCGAACATTGACTTCGAGACCGACAATTTCATCCAGCAGGTCATCATGGAGAAATTCAAGGATTCTACCATCTTTACGATTGCTCACAGGCTGTCAACCGTAGCGAATTATGATAAAATCATGGTGATGAGCAAAGGAAGAGTCGTCGAGTTCGACCATCCTTACAAGCTATTGGTGAATGAAATTGGAGATAAGACCATCACGAACGCGAAGGGTATATTTGCAACGATGGTGTTGAACACTGGAAGCAAGCACTCTAAAGTCATATTCGAGATCGCATTCAAGAGCTACCTCCATAAATCAACAAATGACTCCCCAGTTTAAGACTTCTGCTTGTATTGTAAGTAAAGGAAACTTACTTCATTTTTTTAGTAAGAAGCTCGATGCGGGGGAAAACTAAAGCCATCTCATAAACATATTTCCTTTAAAAATAATTCTATAATGCATTTGTGTGTGGTTATCATGGTCACCATTTATTGTGAGGGTGTATGTGATCTTATAAAAAGTTACAAGATAACCAATACAAGTAATTACAGAGAGAAAAATAATGAGTAAGGAGTTTAATCCAGGAAGTTATTATGAAGAACAAATGTCAAAATTAACAGACAATCAGAGTTAAATAAAAAAAAAAAGAGTAAAAAAATCAAGCTGAAACCAATTGGGTTGGTAGGTGATCACTTCATCTCTCAATCAGTGGCGCGAAAAAACCAAAATCAAAATCACATAGCAAAAAGTCGTATATGATTCATATCGACTGAGAATTAAGAGATCATTCATTTTCTTTTTACATTTACTCTTCATTAATAGATTAGATATATTATAATAGTGATCACTCAACGATGCCCATTACTGTTCGCAGCCACAGGTTTTCCATTTTAACCCGCAGAGATAGCAAAATTCGTTCTTGCATCTGCAAGTAATGTGATTACAGCCTTCTGTCTTCTCAACCCAGAATTTGCAAGCATTACAGCGTCTGAGGGACTTCCCCTTAACAAACTCGACTATCTCGGGATCTTCCTGCTGCAGAGCCCTCTTTTCCTCGCATGTCATCGGCTCATGAGCCAGTTGCTCGCACTTCAAGCAGTAATAACCCTTACACAATGGACATTTCAGCACTGTTATTTGCCCTGCACGGTCCATTTCAATCACATATGGGCAGTTGGCTGTAAAGCATCTCGCAATCCTATCATTAACTTTTATTAAGTAGAATTTGAGAGAAAACTCTTCGAACTTCTCGTAGAGATCAGAAGGAAGAGTCTCTTTCAAGTCTGTCTCCAGAACTTCTTTCTTGCATCCTGCAAATGGACATTGTATTGGGAAATTGAATGTCGTAATTGTCTCCTTCAGATACGGCAACAGGCACTCTTTATGGAAGAGATGACCACATCTGTCTAAGACTGACAGCTCCTTCTCTGGTTCATCAGGCAGACTATTGAACAGTGGCGCCAGACAAATTTGGCAGTCGTCGGGGTTGGCCACTTCCTCAATTTGGAGCTGAATAATAGGCTTTTTGTCAGGAAGATAGGATTTTTTGGAATATTTGGAAACGATTTCAGCACTAGAGATCAAGTTGACAGTCGCCGATTGCGGACGAGTAACTTTGTATTCGTTGTATTTCGAAAGTTGCTGCTGCTCTCTTTCCAGCTCATTTCTAATGGAGCTCTTTATTGCCGCAATTTTTTCAGCCAATCTCATTGAAGAAATCTTAAAAGGCTCTATGGAAGCATCGTTTGGATCGACCTTTGGATTCTCGATTGCATCTCCTATTTGTCTTCCGTTCTTAATTTCTTTCTCGATTCTCTTACTATCATAATGCTCCTGTTTTGATTTCATTATTTCCACTGCCGCCCTCTCTTCAAATTCCTCTTCTAGCATCGCTTTAACTTGCTCGATGGTTCTGGGTTGATAAGGCTTTGTGGGTAAAGCTTTGCTTTTAAGCTCAATCGGAGAGGATGCAACTGGTTTTAAATTGATAATATTCTTGCTTTCTTTGATTGGAGCAAATTTTTCTTCTGTGAATGGTTCGATTTCAGTTGTTTTGAATTCAACTGGTTTTAACGCGATGACTTTTTTGTTGTCTTTGATCGGAACAAACTTTGATTCAATTAAGGGTTCAATTTCAGCTGATTTCTTTTCAATTGCTTTTATAATAGTAACTTCCTTATTTTCTTTGATCGGAGTGAATTTCTCTTCTCTAAGGGGTTCGGTTTCTGTCAGTCTATAATCAGTTGATCTTAACGCGATAGAATTTCTGCTTGCTTTGATTGGAGCGAACTTCGCCTCTTTTAACGGCTCAGTTTCAAATGGTTTATATTCAACCGCTTTCTGAGTGATAACATCTTTATTTTGGTTGACCGACGCCATTTTCTCTTCTCTACTCGGTTCTGTTTCTGTTAATCTATACTCAGCTTCTCTCAATTGCCTCACACTTTCTTTGGGTGGAAGGAATTTCCGTTCTCCTTCTCGATCAGCTTCATTCGGAGCTTGCGGCTTAGTCTTCAATGAGGATGTCTTGATGCAAGAAATGATAGAAATAGAAGGCCCACTTTCTTTCGCATCAGGAATGTCGGAACTTTCAACGGTTGCTTTTTTATCTCGAATGGCTTCAGTCGAAGTGAGACTTGAGTGCTCGGTGTAAAGTTGCCTTCTTCTTTCAGTCATGTAGTTATATGATTGGATTTTCGACTCTATCGAAACTTTTTCATCAGCGGGGGTGAGCGTGCTAGTCGTTGTTGGCTTGTTCTGTTCTGTGACTCTTGTTGGCATCTCAGATGTGGGAGGTCGGTAGTATTTTAAATAAGTCGGCATGAAGCTGTTCTGGTCGTTATTCGAGTTGTATGTTCCTGAAGTTGTTGCAGGTTTGCTTATAACTTCATATGGAGACCTGCGAATATATTCCGAAGCAACAGCACTATCTTTTTCAGTTAGCTTACTACTTGTTAGATGGATTCTTGAGTAGGGCGAGTAATTTGTGTCCTTATTAGAAGAATAGCTAGTGTAGTAGCTTGGGTTTGAAGAATAACGATTTTGCGATTCAGTGCTCGGTTTCGGCTGGTCCTTCGTCAAAGGAGATCGATAGTTTGAATAAACTGAAGTCGCATAATCACTCAAAGGAGTTGATTGGTGAGGTTTGGTCACAATGGGCTCTTTCTCTTCACGAGCTTTGACATTATCATTTCTTGATAGCATTGCGCTGTCCTGAGCTAGAGCAGTGTTTCTATTGGGCAGCGAGTCGGTAGCACGCGATGAACTTACCGCGTAGGGTTTAAATTTTATTTGACCTGCACTTTTCTCAATCTTCGCTTGCTCGGATTTTAATTGACTGCTCTGTGTGTCTGAATGATCTCGAGTTTGGTAGTACTGCGCTGTCGAAGGCCGCGTTCTATTGTCGTAATCGTTCCTAATTTTCGTAATTGGAGCTGTCGATAGGTTGTCTTTGAATCGAGGAGTGATGTCTCGCTCATCGTTTTTCGAGGTGTCTCTTCCAAAATAATTCATATCCTTGGTCGCTTCTTGAATTCTTTTGAGTGTGAGATAGCGGTTGGCATAGTCAAATTTCGATTCAACAGGGACTTTGGATTCCGAGTCTTTCAATGATTTCTTTACTGGTGTTAAAACCTCAAACCGATGTTGAGAAGAAAGTTTGTTACTGAGTCTTTCACGGAGTGAGGACTCGTCTGCAATGTCATAGGCTGATGGTGATAGATTCATCAATAAGGTTATGATGGATAATTGGATGCGTAAAGCACTTTTCTGATAATTTCTTGATTTTAAAAATTTCTTCGAAAGAGATAATTTCCGCTGATTGCAAGCTTCAGTTTCAGGTTTTAATCAATCAAAGGTGGATTCTGATATCATTTATTGCGATATTAACTTGACAAATACTGTTCAGAATTACTCGAAAAACCAGTCTGATCGAAGGATAAGTAAATTCTCAGTATGGAGGCTCTGTTGGCTCGGTGAAGCCAATAAAACCATTAGCTGATGGTTATATTGATTGAAGAGGCCATGAACTGATTCTTGGAAAACCACAGGCAAAGGAGTGATAAGATTCTAATATCTGATCATAATATCCCCCCACCCCCGAAATTTGTAGAGGTAGAATTAATTATTAATGTCAAAAATTTAAAATGATAAAGAATTGTTGGAGAGGCTTCGGATCTGAAATGAAATGAGTCTATTACTAAATGATTATTGATTAAATAAAAGCGAAAAGGATGTTGAGCAGACTAAAAAAATCATTCAAATCATTATCTCTCCTAAATATTTACAAATCATTCTCAGATTGGCATTCATTAATAATTCTTTACAAGAATTTGTATCATTCATTGGTATTCTAGCAGGTTTTAGTCATTTGAATCAAAACACCTCTTTCAACCTACCGAAAAAGACGCAACTGATAGCAAACAGCAGATTCTAAAACTGCTTGTTATATGTGATGAAAACTCTTGACAGAGATTCGATTAGGTTCCACTGGAAGCTCTAAAATGCAACAATCCTGAAGAGAAAGGTACACTTATCTGGAAAATTTAATTGAGTATTTTCTCTAACAACACATCGGACACAAGTGCAAACTTTGATTCACTATTTATCGGATAATGAAATTGTTCATAAATGGTGTCAATTCCAGACGATGAACCATGAATTCTCAAAAACCGTAACGAAAAGAGGATTTAATAAAACATTCAAATGGTTACTCCACTTGGATTTCTAATTCCTAAAGAGAGAGGTCCATTGTTATTAATAAAGCTAGTATATGCCATTAAAAGGCACCTGATTCAGGAGCATACATTTACAATGCTACTACTTCATTTAAAAAGAGAAAATCCAACATTTTTCTCAATTTATTGAGTTTCTGTACACATTACTTGATGGGTCTGATCTTTTCACACAAGAGAAGTGTCTTCATAAAAAATTTATGGTAATCGTGCTCTCGAAACCTGTCAGACCAGATTCTTGGAACTATGTAAGAGAATTATACCAAGATAAAACTGATGATCCAATAACTTTCCGATGTTGTCATAGACGTCACCCTGAATCAATTCACGTTTTAAATCGGAACTTTGAAATCTCTTTATAATTCGAATAACACAAAAGCAAAGAAAAATGGAAAGATTAGGTCTTGTAGCAAACCAACTTTCTGCCAAATCTGGTGCAGGCAAACGAGAAGCCAAGATCGTTGATTCCTCTGTTGATTTCTATCGCTTCTATGATCTTTTCTCTCAAGAAGAGAGAGAACTTGCCAAGAAAGTTAGAAACTTCGCAGAAAAAGAGATCGCACCAGTCATCAATGACTATGTTGAGAAGGCTACCTTCCCTGAACATCTTGTTGACGCTATTGCCAAAAGCAAGCTCTCCTCAGTTTGCCTTAGCAAGCCATATGGTGAAGGAAAGTCTGCGACTTATTTGATCCCAATTATTACGGAGCTTGCCCGCGTGGACGCTTCCATGGCCACTTTCTTCCTTGTCCAGACAGGTCTCGCTATGTATACTATTGAGGTTCTTGGTGATGAGGACCAGAAGAAGAGATTTATACCTGATATCAGAGATTTCAAGAAAATTTCTGGATGGGGTCTGACTGAACCTTCAATCGGCTCGGACGCGAGCAACATAGGAACTACTGCGACTAAAGTCGAAGGAGGATGGAAGATCAATGGAAGCAAGAGATGGATCGGTAACGGTAACCGCGACTACCTCGTTTGCTGGGCCCGAAACATAGAAACAAAGACCATTCAAGCCTTTGTCGTTAACATGAAGAGCCCAGGTGTCAAATCTGAAGTCATCCAGCATAAATTAGCGCTCAGAGTTGTGCAAAACTGCGAAATCACCTTCACTGATGTCTTCGTTCCTGACTGCGACCGACTTACCCACTCTAAAGACTTTACTTCAACTGGAGAAGTTCTCCTTCACTCCAGAGTTTGCGTCTGTGCCGTTGCTGTTGGTATTGCATTGGGTATTTACGACAACTGCATCAAATACTTGAATAATAGAACCCAATTTGGAGTGAAACTCACCTCGTTCCAGCTTGTCCAAGATAAGCTTGTGAGAATGATGGCTAACATCCAAGCCATGCTCTTGATGACCTGGAGAGTCTTCAATCTCTATCAGGAAGGAAAGGCAACCATCGGAATGGTCGGTATGGCTAAGGCATGGTGCTCTAAGACAGGCAGAGAAGTCGCTGCTCTTGGAAGAGAAGTCCTCGGTGGAAATGGAATCATCTTCGATAACTACGTGATGAAAGGATTTTGTGATATGGAGGCTATTCATACGTATGAAGGTACCTATGATATTAATACTCTTGTTGCTGGTAGAGAACTCACTGGTAAGGCCGCGTTCAAAGTTGGCAAGTAAGATATTGACTAATTTCGTTGCAACAAAAAGGAAAAAAAATGAAATTGCATAAGATTAATTTTAATACATACGAAAAGACTTGAGTGAATATTTTAAGTGGGCTTTATATAAATATCACACACAAACTCTTGCCTGACTTAAAAATGTTTGTTTTCCTTCTAAAAACTAGAACTGTAGATATCGAGAGTTGCTTGGTCTCTAAAAATATTGGAAGTTCATAATACTATATAGGAGCATTGTATTTCTAACGTATTGATTTTATGTAATTTATCCTTTATTGTAAGTACATGTGAGGGTAGTCCTTGAGAATAAACTGAAAGATTACAACAAAAGGTTGTTCTCTGAATCTATTAGCGCTTCAAAACTCGGATCTATTAGGAGTAAATTCATAGGTTTGCCAAAACCATTCAAGGCGCGTTCTTATGAAGTACATTTTAGTGTTTCAGTCATACGGGAAACACTTGTTTGGAAAAAAAAGTAATTTATAACTTCAAGATACTCATGATCAAGAATCAGAATCACGCGAAATGAACTTTTAATCAGAACTATAAACTTAGATAGAATTCTCATAGAAAAAAAAAAGAAAAATGGAAAGAATTAGCCTCATAGCAAATCATTTATCTGGCAAAGGCGCACGCGGAAACAGAATCGTAGATTCTTGTGTTGATTTCTATGGTTTCTATGATCTCTTCTCCCAAGAAGAAAGAGAACTCGCGAAAAAGGTTAGAACTTTTGCAGAAAAAGAGATCGCCCCAGTCATCAATGATTATTATGAGAATGCAGCCTTTCCCGACAGTCTAGTTGACGCCATTGCGAAAACCAGGATTGCTTCAGTTTGTCTTGGTAAACCTTATGGTGAAGGAAAGTCCGCGACTTATTTGATTCCGATAATGACTGAACTTGCTCGTGTTGATGCCTCCATGGCTTATTTCTTTCTGTGTACTGGTCTTGCAGCGTACACTATTGAAGTTCTTGGCAACGAAGAACAGAAGAAGCGATATATCCCTGAACTCAGAGATTTCAAAAAAATTTCTGGGTGGGCCTTGACTGAGCCTTCATTTGGATCGGATGCAAGCAGCCTAGAGACGACTGCAACTAAGGTTGAGGGAGGATTTAAAATCAGTGGAAGCAAGAGATGGATCGGCAATGGAAACCGTGATTACATCATTTGCTGGGCTAGAGATTCACAATCGAAAAGTATTCAGGGTTTCATTGTGAACATGAAAAGTGCAGGAGTCAGAGTGGAAATTATCAAGCATAAATTAGCTCTGAGAGTTGCGCAGAACTGCGAGATCACCTTTACTGATGTTTTCGTGCCTGATGAAGACAAATTGACTTATGCAAAAGACTTTACCTCCATTGGTGGCATTCTTCTCCATTCAAGAGTTTGGGTTTTATCCATTGCCACAGGCGTCGCAATGGGTATTTATGATAACTGCATCAAATATCTCAACAATAGAAATCAGTTTGGAGTGAAACTCACCTCGTTCCAGCTTGTCCAAGATAAGCTTGTGAGAATGATGGCTAACATCCAAGCCATGCTCTTGATGACCTGGAGAGTCTTCAATCTCTATCAGGAAGGAAAGGCAACTATTGGAATGGTCGGCATGGCCAAAGCATGGTGCACTAAGACTGGCAGAGAAGTCGCTGCTCTGGGAAGGGAAGTGCTTGGTGGAAATGGAATCATCTTCGATAACTACGTGATGAAAGGATTCGCAGATATGGAGGCCATTCATACGTATGAAGGCACCTATGATATTAATACGCTTGTTGCTGGGAGAGAACTCACAGGAAAAGCTGCATTTAAAGTAGGAATGTGAGATGAAATGGCTTCCAGCACAAGAAAATGCAACTGGTTTTTATAATGAACTAGAGATCATTCCAAAGGCGGATATATAATTCGAAAATTAATGCAAAACGTAAGAATTAGTACTGTAGCAATCCAACAAATTCAAATTGTTGTAGGTGTATGTTGACCTAATAAGTGGACTTTTGTAGCTAAAACTCAGAATATTTGGTGGATGAACAAAGCTTTACGGATTCTAGAAATCCTGAGAAAACCCCGAATTTCTTGATTTTTCCAAAAGGAGTTTAAATTTTCGGATAAGTATGGTATTTAAACCAGGCAGATTTGTTATGTTGGATGAATGAAATGACCTACTCTTAACAATTATTATTAAGTTATATACCATCAATGGGAAAAAACAAAATTTTCACGAATGCCTAATGTATGGATGCCGAATGATCAGAAATAGCGTAATAAGTGCTCAATATTATTTAAAATGTCTTATAATGTTTTCATCGATTAACATATACCATCTCACTTGAAAACTACAATTTTGCTGAACTAGAAGAGTGAACCATTCATGTGCATTGGCTGAGCTAATGTAGAAAAATTTAAATTTTTTTATCCAAACTTTTGTCAAAAATAACGTTATTTTGAATTCTTTCCCTTGCTGCTCAATTTCACTATCACATTGTTTTTCTCTTGTGAAGCCACATCCTTTTATATTATGTTTAACTTGGTTGATCTTACATTGGAAGGTTATAAGAAAACTCATGAATCCAATAAATTTACCAATGTTGTCATAGACGTCACCCTGAGTCAATTCTATTTTTTTAAATTGGAACTTTGAACTTCAAGATAATTATAATTACACCAAAGAACAATGGAAAGATTAGCTCTTGTAGCAAACCAACTTTCTGGTAAACCTGGCACAGGCAAACGAGAAGCCAAGATCGTTGATTCCTCTGTTGATTTCTATCGCTTCTATGATCTCTTCTCAGAAGAAGAAAGAGAACTTGCCAAGAAAGCGCGATCCTTTGCAGAAAACGAAATCGCACCTGTAATCAATGACTATGTTGAGAAGGCTACCTATCCTGATGTTCTAATGGATGCATGTGGCAAAAGCCAGTTCGCTTCAGTTTGCCTTAGCAAACCATATGGCGAAGGAAAGCCTGTTACTTACTCAATTCCTATCGTTACTGAGCTCGCTCGTGTCGATGCTTCTATGGCCACTTCTTTTTTTATCCATGCAAATCTCGCTATGTACACCATTGAACTTTTTGGAGATGAGGAACAAAAGAAGAGATATTTACCTGACTTCAGAGATTATAAAAAAGTTATTGGATGGGCCTTGACTGAGCCTGCATTCGGATCGGATGCTAGCAATCTTGAAACCACTGCGACAAAGGTACATGGAGGGTGGAAAATCAATGGAAGTAAGAGATGGATTGGTAACTCTAACCGTGAGTACATAATTTGCTGGGCCCGTGACACCGAATCTAAAAAGATTCAGGGTTTCATCGTAAATTTGAAAAGCTCAGGAGTCCGGGTGGAAATTATCCAACATAAATTAGCAGTCAGAATCATTCAAAATGGTGACATCACATTCACCGATGTATTTGTGCCTGATGAAGATAGATTGCCTCACGTGAAAGACTTTAGTTCAGTCGCAGAGTTGCTACTTCATTCGAGAGCTCAGGTCTGTGCTGTTGCTACTGGTGTTGCAATGGGAATTTACGACAACTGCATCAAATACTTGAATAATAGAACCCAATTTGGAGTGAAACTCATCTCGTTCCAACTTGTCCAAGATAAGCTTGTGAGAATGATGGCTAACATTCAAGCTATGCTCCTAATGACTTGGAGAGTCTCTAGCCTATATGCGGAAGGAAAAGCAACCATTGGAATGGTTGGCATGGCCAAGGCATGGTGCTCTAAGACAGGCAGAGAAGTCGCTGCTCTTGGAAGAGAAGTGCTTGGTGGAAATGGAATCATCTTTGATAACTACGTGATGAAAGGATTCGCAGATATGGAAGCTATTCATACCTATGAAGGTACCTATGATATTAATACTCTTGTTGCTGGTAGAGAACTCACTGGTAAGTCTGCATTCAAAGCTAGCAAGTAAGGACTTTCAACACAAGAAAAAGAAACTGGTTCGATCAAAAGAGATCATGCCAAAGGTCACTATCTAATTTGAAAATTAATGAAATACACAAGTTTCATCCTGCCTCAATCCAAAAAATAAAGTTTTTATAAGTCCATTCTTAACCAATACGTAAGGTTTCTGATAAAAGTAACAAAGTGTGAGAAAGAACGAGGTTTAATGCATAGATAAGATGAGGAACATACTAAGTTTTCACATTAGGAGCAAATCACAAACACAGAACGGATACATATGTTGAAAAATAAATAAAAAATCCCATATCTTATAATTTAAAAAATATCGTACCAAGAAAAATTTGGATTCTTACAGCGTAATCATCTCTCAGCATAATTGTTCTGTTGTAAATGATTCTCTTCATTATTTAATATAGAGGTATGCACTTACAATGAATGGAAATGTAATTTCCGTCAGAGACTAATGACTTGAAATGATTAACGATTGTAGTCTTCAATGATTGCCCAGACATTTAGATACACTCGTAGTAAATTTTTTCTGATTATCTCTACCTTCTCAAAGTAAAAATATCTCACTTGAAAACCACAACAGCTTTGGCTTAGTAAGAAAAGCGACCTTTCATGCCACCAACATTTGAAATTTAGCTTTTTCTCAAGAAATTATCGACGTTATTTGCGTCATCAACAATGGATTTAACATTTAAATTTTCAGGTTTCAATAATTCTAATATCCAAAAGCACAATGGAAAGATTAGGTCTTGTAGCAAACCAACTTTCTGGTAAACCTGGCACAGGCAAACGAGAAGCCAAGATCGTTGATTCCTCTGTTGATTTCTATCGCTTCTACGATCTCTTCTCAGAAGAAGAAAGAGAACTTGCCAAGAAAGCGCGATCCTTCGCAGAAAAAGAGATGACTCCTATTATATATGACTACTACGAAAAAGCCACCTTTCCTGATGTTCTCATAGATGCCCTTGCAAAAACCAAGTTCGCCTCAGTTTGTTTGAGTAAACCGTACGGTGAAGGAAAGCCTCTTACTTCCTCAATTCCTATCGTTACTGAGCTCGCTCGTGCCGATGCCTCTTTTGCTACTTCTTACTTTATTCAAGGAGTTCTCGCAATGTACACCATTGAAATTTTTGGTGATGAGGACCAGAAGAAGCGATATTTACCCGCCCTCAGAGATTATAAAATAGTGACTGGATGGGCCTTGACAGAGCCTGCATTCGGATCTGACGCCAGCAATATTGAAACCACTGCAACCAAGATACCCGGCGGATGGAAAATCAATGGAAAGAAGAGATGGATCGGCAACGCTGACCGTGATATCATCATTTGCTGGGCCAAGGACACAGAATCGAAAAAAATTCAAGCCTTCATCATTAACATGAAAAGTCCAGGAGTCAGAGTGGAAATTATCCAACATAAATTAGCTATGAGAATCATTCAAAATGGCGACATCACATTGACTGACGTCTTCGTACCTGATGAAGACAGATTGACTCACGCGAAAGATTTCAGTTCAGTCTCAGAGTTACTTCTTCATTCAAGGACTGCTATTTGTGCTGTTGCCACAGGTGTTGCAATGGGAATTTATGATAACTGCATCAAATATCTCAACAATAGAAATCAGTTTGGAGTGAAACTCACTTCATTCCAACTTGTCCAAGATAAACTCGTGAGAATGATGGCTAACATTCAAGCTATGCTCCTAATGACTTGGAGAATCTCTAACCTTTATTCGGAAGGAAAAGCAACCATCGGAATGGTAGGCATGGCTAAATCATGGTGTACTAAGACAGGCAGAGAAGTCGCTGCTCTGGGAAGGGAAGTCCTTGGTGGAAATGGAATCATCTTCGATAACTACGTGATGAAAGGATTCGCTGATATGGAAGCTATTCACTCCTATGAGGGTACATATGATATCAATACTCTTGTTGCTGGCAGAGAACTCACAGGAAAGTCTGCTTTCAAAGCTAGCAAGTAAGTGTTAATAGCTATCAAGTAACTTCATTACCAACTCTTTCAAAAAAAGGGTAATGCATAATACATAACAGAGAAAGCATACCAAAAATAATTAAATGAATTATTTTTCGAGAATTTTCTTGAAAATATACAGCACAACTCCATATTGATTTCAAGGAATCTAAATCTGTTTGAAAAATTTAGGAAAGCTACGAATCACAAATAAAAGGAATTGAGAATCGCTTGCATTCTAAGGTAGTTTGTAAATAAAAATGTATTTCGGGACAAAATCAACAACACATTCGCAAGATAAATTAGTTCGCAGGAGTTAAGCTATATGATTGCAAAAAACTTGATCGTTGTCAACTCGGAGTCGAATCAAATGAATCATCACGAGCAGTTTCATGAATATAGTCCAATAAACAATTTTAGAGAAAATAACAAAATCAGCAGTATCAATAAGATAAAATACTATCATCATCTCTTGCTGTTTGTAGGCTTATGCCCGCTTATGCCCAACAGATGACTTTCTAGCTTCTTGAGTTGTTTGCGATCTTTTCGGATTCCTGTGACGAGCATTACCACTTGGTTGAGATTCGTTTTTCGACTCAAGCGAAGTCGTCGAAAAAGCGATAAATTTCAACAGAGAGTCATTGGTTGTAGTTGGCTGACTTTCAAATTGGTAATTCGCATCAAAATCGAACAATGACGGCGCCTGGCTAGTCTCGTCAACCATGCTTATCGAGCTCGGGGTGTTGCTCTGGAATTTCCCTGATGGATGAGCATGACTGTCTCCCAAAATCTGGTTCATGTCCAGAATAGGCTCAAATGCCTTATATTCACTACTTTTTCCTTTCTTTGTTTCTGGAGACTTCTTGTTTGCAAATGGACCCTTTTTCGGCGGGATTTTCCCTTTCAGACCTGGCGAGGTGCTCCCTTTTTGTGTTTGAGAGAGTGACAGAGGTCTCGAACTCGATTTTCCAGGATTTTTTCCTAACTTCAATTGAGGGGATGGCGGAAACTCCCTTTGAGGACTGTTGTTCTGAGACTCTTGAATGCTAGTTGGCTTTTGTGCTGAGGCAGACAATTTAGTTTTATTCTGCTTAGCTTCTGGGGAGATATTTAACATGTTTTCAGTAGGCGCGAGACTTATCATGACTTTTTGAACTTTAGGGGTTGTGACTCCTTGAGAGGAAGGCGTTTTTCCTTCTCGAGGTAATTCGTAGTTGTTCTCTTTGTTTGGCAAACTCTTCGGAGTATCTTTTTTAATTTGTGCAACTGTAACCTTCAGTCCTTTCGTCATTTCTTCAGAGTTATCGCTCATTTTACTTGAGCTACCTAAGTTCTTCTTTTTTTCTGTCTTTGAGGCTGAAGGAGGGTTATCAGCTGTGAGGTCAATTTCAGTTTTCGAGCTTGCAACTGTTTTGAGGAAATCTTTCACTTTGATGGTTTGCGCTCTGGTTCCTGTTTTTCTAGAGCCGCCTTCATAGCACTGCTTTTCATTGGAGTTATTTTCTTCATCGTTTTCAGTGAAAACGCAAGCTGATGTAAATCCCTCAGAAATAATGCTCTCTTTTTTATCGCTTCTGTTCTCAAGGGTAGGACTTTGGCTTGCTTTGTAAGCAATAAGACTAATTTTCGCTCTTGGAGAAGAGCCTGGCATATAATCGCGCTCTTCATTAGCTTTTTTCGACAACTTCCTCTCTGACTTTTGAGGGTTTTCCTGGCTCTCGGAGTTCGCTGCCTCCTGTTTGTTGGTTTGAACATTTTGATTATTTCGAGGACTGGCTTGGAAATTAATTGAATTATTGCTGTCTTTTTGAAGGTAGGAGACATACAGCTCCTTCATTGTTAAGTCAGGGTTAGATACATCTTTATGCATAGATTCTAACTGCAAAAATTCTTGGAGGTCACTGTGATGCTCTTCTTCAATGCTTACTAAAGGAAGTGCCTTATACGACGTTTTATCAACGCCGGAAAGAGATCTCACTTTTTCCGAGTTCAAAGCACCTGTTTGGTCCTTTTCAGGATCTGAAACATTCAATTCTTCCTCGTTGGAAGACTCTTTATCAGCTTTCACTTCCACTTTGTTTTCCGTAGCAGATGCTTCAACGCGATGGTGTCGGGCTGAATGACTTCTCTTGTCGGAACTGGGATTTTGGTCTCCATTTTCATTTTGAGCATTTTTCTCTTGAATTTTCGAAAAAGCAATTTGATCAAGAGATAACGTGAGCATCGATCTCACTGTCGGTCTTGTTTTTTTCGATGGTAAAACAGGTTCCAGTTCCTTTTCTGGGATTTCTGCGTCACCGAGTTGGTTCTGAAGGTCAAAGTGTGTTGAAGCAGGAGAGGATTTTGATATCTTTGGTTGGAATTGCTCGAATGCTGATAATTTGGATTTTATCTCAGCGATGAGTACGGAGGTTTGTTCGTAGATAGAAGAAAATTTCGTTGAGAAGTTCAAAGGCTTAGAAAAAGATGATTCAGTTGTGGTTTGAGATTCAGGGGATTTTTGGCGAAGAGGAGGAGTGTCTAATGCAGATGGGTTGGAGTTATTGGATTGGCTTTGATCGGAGGGGTGGAATTTGTCTGAAATTTGATTCTCTCGAGGACTTGAGGGGAAAAATGCTTGTTCGTGGTCACTCATAGCGCCTTCTTTTTTCTTTACTGAAACTTCCAACTTAATTGTCTAAGAAATTTAAATATAATTACATCTAACGTATAATAATTCATAATACTGGGAGAATTGGTTCAACTTAATAAGTAAAACTGGATAGAAATATTCATATATAATTTGAACAGAATACACCTTCTGCCACTTTGCATAAAATCGAGGGTTGCATTCAGAAGTTGTAATGATTTTGACCAGTCTGGATATTTCAATGTTTTAGTTCACCCAACAAGCAAAGACAGCTGAGATTATTGGAGTTAGAATTGCTTTGCAACATTAGCACTAAAAATCCCAAAGAGATGCTGCAAAAACATTTAGTTCGTAATTTCTGCTCCTGAAGTGTTTCCGAGAGATATTGCTGAGCGGAGAAAATTTTTCATTGCTTAGAAAGTACAATGATATATCTATTTTCCATTCAGATGGTGCCGAAATTCTTCTAATTATAACGTTCAAGGCCTCGATCAGGAATTAAATAGACTCTGCCTGCATGTTCGAAGGTTTTCAGATCAGCCTTTCATAGTTGGACAAAGAAAATCAGCTATGCATTAAGATAAACTACACAAACGAGTTAATACTATTGAGGCTCAACTAGTGACTTCGTCACATGCTCTGTAGTTTAGAAAGAAGGTGCTCTCTATCACAAAAACAATATGAAAATTCTTCATCGACTGGTCGCATTTCTTTGAAGAATATCTGTAGTTAGAGTGCATGTGCTGGCGATGAAAGTTCGCTTTATCTCGTCTTTTTATTAAAACTGCATCCAGCAAGGAAAAATAAAAACACCTAGCTGAGAGCAGATCCCTTTATAATATTATTCTCAACTTCACAAATTGCCAAGGTGTGAGTATCGTGATTTTATTTTAATTTTTTTTTTTGCAATTCAGATTTGATCAAATTGGAATATGGCTAAAAAAACACCAACAAATATATATATCTATCTATAGAAATTTTTGCCCTTTCGGACTTAATTACGTGCATTATGGCAATATAGAAATAATGATAATATCACTCTTAGTCATGAGGAGCTTGTAATCGATAAAAAAACCCCAACAAAAAAAAGGGAGCAATAGTTACTTTTAGTAGTAATCAGAGAGAGCACTCGTTGCAGATCTACCCACTCTTTTTGACTTCTGTTTAACAATTAATTACACAAGATCAGAATTTGAACTTTCCTGACTCTTGTCCTGAATTAGAAATCCTCGATATTGAGGTCTCCATGGAAGCGCTTATTTGGCTGACTGAAAAGCATTTCAGCACTGTAGTCCTTGCTCTTAAGTTCATCGACCCAAATCACAAAGGAATCAATTTTTGTAAGCCTTGGAGAGTTTTCGTCCTGGTCGTTGTCCTCTAAATCCACATTGAATCCGAAATCAAGTGCGAAGAGAGGTTGTCTCTCACCCTCATTGCAATGAATTTGATTTTTCTCAACTAGAATATCTTCAGTTGAGCAATAGTACTCCTCGACCTGGGAATCCTGGGAACACTTCTCCAAAAAACCGTCCTCTTCGTAGCTGCTTTCAGGGACTTGAGATATGCTTTCATTGTTGGCTAAAGGAGCACTCTCAATCTTTTTCTTTTTGGACGGTCTCTTGGAACATTGAAGGTAACTCAGAGCTGTCTTCGGCATCGTTCTCAATGATTTTGGCAATGTTTTCTAATCCATAGACTTTGGTGAGGCTCTTCAGCACGTTCCTGAGGAACGTCTCATTGGCCTCGGCCTTTTCTCGTTCGTTCTGCAACTGAGTAACCTCTTTCTTGATGTCAAGCATTTTCTTCTGAACGAATTCGATTTGGTCCGTGAGGGCTTTGTGGATTTTCTTGTAGCGGTTGTTTTCCTCGATGAGTCTCTCCACATCAATGTCTTCTTCCTCAGCCTGGAAAGATGGTGAATCCATTGGAACCTCATTGCCCATGTCAGCGGTCTTTCTTTGGACGTTCCTTAAGAGATCAACTCTTCCGCGTTGGAACATTGGATGGGTATAGATATGGTCAAAGGTGCAGGTCTTTGATTTTCGGAATTTGTACATGTTCAGCTGGCGAATGAATGAAGAGAAATTGCTGTGTTTGAAGTATAATGGGAGGAGTTGCACAGCAAACTCAGTGGGTTTTTTAATGATTAATGCTTTTCCGTCATCGCTCCAGGAGATGTAATCGTTAAACTTGTTCTCTTCAAGAATGGAGAAAACTTTCTTCAAAAATTTGGGTACCGAACGCTCTTGGTAGTGGCGGGATCTTGGCATGATTTTAACTTGGGTGAAGTAGGTTTCGTTATTAAAGGCGTTCATTAGGAGTATTAATTATAACTTTTGCAGTTAAAGTTGTGAATTTTTTTCACGATAGTATTTTTTGATTATAATGGTTAACTGAATGAGTATTTATATAGCAAGGACATGCAGTAACCGTGATTTGGAAGGAAAAAGACAAGAACGTGAAATTGACAGAAAATGACAGTAATTGACAGTAATATTGGCTTTTACTGATTGGCAGTCCTTTGGAATGATTCGGATATTAATTCCATTAATATATTGTTAATTTCTGCTCGGAATACAGAATTTAATGATATAAACACGAAACAGCAAGGAGTCAGTAAGTTTGCCCATAAAAAATTGTGTATTTGATTTGATTTTTTTCGAGAGAATCTTCAAGGCTAAATGTATTTTAGTAAAAACTTTAAAACTAGAGGCAGATAGTTAATTGGTTTTCTAACTCACTTAAATTGTGGAAATAGCTCTATCAAGGCAAGAGTTCAAGAAAAACATCAAAAGGCAACATCCGCGAAACTTGCCAGCGAGTGCCGCTGAGCAGCATGAGATACTGGTTTGTGAGAGTGGGCTGCTCAAAAAAATTCAAGGAGAAAACTGAACCTTTTGGAAAGTGCTCAGTAATAGAGGAATTCTTCATATTTGAAATTAATTTGTGCGGAGGCACATTTCTTTGTAAGCATTTGTGTTGTAAAAGGCGCTTCTATTCCGTCGAAGCCAGCGAATTACGTGTCTTTCCTATTTTAGGGTCGAGAGACTTATCTAAAAGGCAACCATTTGTAACTGCCGAGATAGGAAGTCGTTCATAACCTCCGTATTTGAGACAAATTTAACGCATGTTTAAGCAAATAGCACCATTAACTTGTATACAAATCTGAAAGGATTCCTCGCTAAGGCTCAAATGAGCTATTTGAAAAATATTTTTTCGTAAGAGAGAAATTCGGACTCGAAAATCATTTCTTCTTTGGAAGAAAAGACTTAATTTGGAATTGGAGTTGGCAATCTTCTATGAGTATTGGAGAGATGATCAAGAATTTCAAGGAGTACTCCCATCACCAATTCAGAAAGGTCGCTGAGGGAAAGGTGATAGGTCGTGGCATTTTAATTGATGGAGCTAATTTTCCGCTGATAATAAATCCAAAGTTTACTCGGGACATTCGAGATTTGTTCTTAATGAGCTGTCTAGAGACTTTTAGCTGCTCTCAGTTTGATTCAGACTCTCGACCTACTTGTTTTCAGAATCTTCTTTGTTCCAGCAGGCGTTATATTATTGATGAAGTGAGATGCTCAGGCTCCTGCTGACGAATTCCTAATTTTTTCATGTTCAGCATAAAGAATCTTCAGTATTGAGAAGAATCAGTAATTTTTCTTAATCGAAGTAATTCTTCAGTTAAAAAAAAAAATTGCTTAATGCCTGAATCTATTTCTCTTTTGAACTTCCAATCAGGTAAATGCTTTCATTTCAGCTTACTTGCTAATAATTTCCGTTGATATTGATAGAATTTGGCTTCATATTGACACTTAAGTTGTTTCAAAATAAATGTATAATAAGATATTCAATTGGTAATGTCTTCAAAAGTTGTTCAAGGCAAACCCGCTCATTTCATTAGAATGCAAATAACTATGAATAGCTTCAGAAATGTAACGTTATCAATGGAGAAAGAGAGAGAGAAGTAGAGATATGATTTGTGAATTCAATCTTCAATCATTCCATTTCTCACGACCCGGCGACATCTTTGGACAATACTGAGAAGTTCCCGTTTCAAAAATGAACAATTCTTCTGATTCAATATTTTGTTACGTAGTCGAAGTAAATTTTTGTTTCATCTCAAATATCAGAACTTGAGTCGAACGTTGAGCCAAACTTGGAAATTAATATCGATTTTCGACAATTCATTGGTAGTAAAATCTTGCTTTGTTTCCTCTTTAGGAGCTACCCAACAATAACTAATCGCTTGTTTCCAAGGTTCACATGCAAGCGTAATTTATGAAGAAAAACCGATCTACTTCTCTCAGCAATGACATTAGAAATTAGTCTACAACAGTCTTCCTGACGTTCTCTTCCTCTTATTCTACTCTCGCTTTAAATTGCTGCCATTGATAAAGCAATAATCTGTGAGTTCAGCTATTTGATCAACAATCCTTACTTTTTTTGTTTTTAAGGACTCATAGCCTCTCTTTAGACTAACTAGACGCACTTTCTTCATCATGTCAGACATAGTGTTTCAGTATTTTAGCACAATTGCTTTCTTATATCAGGCCATTTTACCAGAAGCTTCCAAATTAGTTACGGATTTTGAGATTTCAATGCAAAACAACGATAAAACTAAACCTTAACGCATAGCCTAAAAAAAATTAATAGGGCTTAATTCTGCGTTGTAAAGCACAGATATTCTAAGCACTAAGCGATAACCATCATCAATCGAGAGCTCTGTCTTACTTCCATGATATTAACTCCTAAAACGACAACCCACTGTCGTCTTCCTGGTCATTATACTCCGTTAAACTCAGAACAAGCTCCGCATTAATTTGGTTTTAATTAATTATATAGCAAACATCCTTATGCGTTTTCGGGTAACAGAAAACTGCCTCAGCTTTTAATAGGAGATTGAAATTTATTGCAATTAAAGTCTAAATATTAAAAGCTTCAGATATGGGTGTCTGCTGTCCAACCAATCGTGAGGCAAAAGACAGGAAAAACCTGGAAGATGCACAAGGCGAGCAGCCAGAAGAACCTGCACCAAGACTGGTAATTTTGTTCTCAGCATTGCTTTTATCTCGTTTAAAAGATTCACATGCATTCAAGCTCATTCATCGCAAAAAGAACAGGAAACTTCTATCAAGACTTCGTTTTTGTGAGAGAACTCGGAAAAGGTATCATCCGAAATCAGTGAGAAAGTCTGAATCTCCCTAGGTTCTTTTGGAGAAACGATAGAAGTGATGCATAAGAAGACCAAGATACACCGAGCAGTGAAAATCCTGAAAACTCAAGGTATTTCTCCGAAAGAAAAGTATGAAATCATCAAAGAAATCAACACGTTGAAAGAATTGGTAATTGCTTTTGAAGAATCACCCTGAAATGATGAAATTTTGATCAGGATCACCCGAATATTTTGAAAATTTACGAGTATTATGAGGACGAACAGTATGTTTTTGTAGTTGGAGAGCTCTATACCGGAGGAGAACTGCTGGATAAGATTGTTTCGTTGGACAGCTTTTCCGAAGGTAGAGCCGCCCATCTCATGCAACAGATTCTCTCGGCTGTACTCTACTGTCACGATAGAAAAATTGTTCATCGGTAAAGCTATTATTGAGAGTAAAGTATGAACTTATTTATTGCTGTTATTAGAGATCTGAAACCTCAGAATATACTTTTCGATACGAAATTAGACACAGCGATTCCTAAGCTGATCGATTTTGGTGCTTCTGCTAGAATGGAGCAAAAGAAGAATTTGACTGAATTAGCTGGCACTGTAAGTGGCTAATCCTGTTTGAAACAAGACTTATTTTCGTTTTATAGCCGGTATTTATGGCTCCTGAGGTCATTAAGAAAAACTACACTGAGAAATGCGATCTCTGGTCCTGCGGTGTGATTCTATATGTCATGCTCTCTGGAAGACTGCCATTTACGGGCTTTTCGAAGCATGATATTGCAGCGAAGATCTTAGCAGGGAAATACGATTTCGATCACCCAGTTTGGAAGGAAATTTCAACTGAAGCTCAGGATTTCATCAGCAAATTACTTGTGGTTGACCCTAGCAAACGTCTTTCAGCCAAAGAGGCTCTGGAGCATCCTTGGATTACCACAAACACTTCTTCCCCTGATAATCACTCTCTTACAGAGGGTGCACTCAACAATCTTAAAACCTACAGAGTAATCCTCTCACCCTTAGCCCAAGCATGAATTACGGAAAATAGGCACAAGCGAAACTTCAAGAAGCATTTTTCCATTTTATCTGTGCGTACTTCGCGAGAAAGGACGAAAAAGATGAGTTCTTGAAAGTATTCCAACAGCTAGACGAAAATTTGGATGGAGTGTTGACCAAAGAGGAGCTGGTTCAAGGTGAGAGTAAAGTTTTTCAGGGTGGCTCAACAATTTTTGTTTAAAGGACTGAGCTTGATTCAACAGTTCGGGATTAAAGAGGAAGATATCGATGACATTATCAAGCAAGCGGATAAGAACGGAAATGGAATGATCGACTACACAGGTGTTCTCTCAGCTGCTGGAGCTGGCTAACGATAATGCTTTTGCTGATTAGAGTTTGTTGCAATCACAATAAATCGAAAGAACTTGCTTGATAAAGAAAGGCTCAAGGCCGCCTTTGATTTGTTTGATTTGGTAAAATAATGAAGGATAAACCATGAATTTACTTGGAATAGGATGGAAATGGAGAATTGACTGTCGAAGAAATCACTGAATATCTTAATCCTGGAGGAAAGGCCTCAGAAAACAATGAATGGAAGAAATTGATTAAGGAAGTGGATAAGAACCAGGATGGAAAGGTAAGCTACTGTGTTTTAGCAAAACTACAGCAATGAACCTTATGAAATAGATCTCGTATAGTGAATTCAAAGACCTCATGCTTCAGATGGCAGAATCGGCTGCTCAAGGCCAAAAAGCCGAAGAAACCCAATCCACGAATCACGAATGAGTTATATCTGAACTTTAGAAGTCTGAGATAATTATATATATATCAACGTATTCATTCAATCTTTCTGGTGTTAAACACATTACATATTTAGCCTATCCAAACCATCTGAGGTTAAAAGAATAACAAATTCTAACATAAAAGAGAAAAAAAAGAAATTCTAATTGGGAAAGATAATGTTCATTTTTCCCATATAAACAAATCAACTCGTGCCTATTCGTTCTATCAGATCGAAAGGCACGCACATATCACTGTATTTTAAAGGCAATTTACTTTTTTTCAATAGAGTTTGGATATAACTTCAAGATAATACAACTTATTTTAAATTTAAACGGTCTATTTTCCAGGTATCTCAATTTTTTTCTCCCCTGCTTGTGACTCTGCCATCTGCATCATCAGAGCCTTGAACTCCTTGTATGAAATCTAATTATTCCCTTAATACACACGCAAAAGGCCCGAAATTTATTACTTTGCCGTTCTTGTCCTTATCTACCTCTTCAATCAGCTTCTTCCACTCAGCGTCATCTTTCTGCTGATGACCCGGATGAAGGTACTTCGTTATTTCTTCCAGCGTTAGCTCTCCGTTCCCATCCTTACGAAACGCAGGTAAACAATGATGTAGTTTGATAAATTCAGTCATACAGTATCAAAAAGATTAAATGCTGCTTGTAATCGCTCTTTATCTAGCAATTTCTTTCGATCCATGGTAATCGCAACGAACTCTGAACCACGAGTCAATTCCGCTCAGCATAAAGCAAAGCTTACCTTGATAATCAATCATTCCATTGGAGTTCTTGTCTGCTCGCGACATTATTTCATCAACGTCTTCTTCCTTGAACCCGAGCTCCCTCATCAAACTGAGCCCTTGATAATTAATAGTAAAGCGTTAAATCTATTCCCAGCAGCTGAAATTACCGCTAATGAATTCTTCTCGGCTGATTAGTCCATCCCCATCCGAGTCCAACTTTTGAAATAATTGCAGATATTCGTTTCGCTCTTTTTTCTTTGCGAAATAAGAGCAAATAAAAAGATAAAACGCCTCCTGCAGTTTTTTCTCGGCCTGAAAGCAATGAATAAAGCTTTCACATTAATTCTCAATTACGTGGTAACTCTTCAGATTGCTCATCGCCGCTGCTGCCAAGATGCTAGTAGCTGCTGCTGGTTTATTTATAGTCTCCTTTAGCCAAGGGTCTTTCAGAGCCTTTTTAGCTGAAAGACGTTTCTTTGGATCCACAGTTAACAGCTTTTGAATAAATTGCTTTGCTTGGGGAGAAACTTCTTTCCAAGCGGGACCATTAAAGTTATATTCTCCTTTTGTGATCTTCTCAATCAACTCCTCTTTAGTCTTGCCAGGGAACGGGGGCTCTCCAGACAGCATGACATATAAGATCACTCCACATGACCAAATATCGCATTTTTTATTATATTTGTGGCCAAACACTTCCGGGGCAGTAAACATTGGCTGGTATTTAGAAAATAAACAATTCAGAGAAGGTCTAAATGAATGATAGGTACTAAACTGCTGGATTCCTTTTCTTTATTAGCTAAATCGAAAGTTACGCAGGCACCAAAGTCGATGATTTTCGGAACTGCTGATTCAAGTTCTGTATCAAAAAGGATATTCTGAAGTTTGAGGTCTCTGAATTGATAATAATTTAGTCATCGACTAAGCAAAGGAAGAAACCTGTGAATAATCTTTTTTTTGTGGCAGTAGTTCACCGCTGAGAGGATCTGACGGAAAATACTAGCCGCCGTAGCCTCGGAATAGTGTTTGATCGAAACTATTTTGTCGAGGAGCCCGCCACCTTCGTAGAGCTCGCCGATAATAAAAAGAAAATCTTTATCCTCGTAATATTCGTGGATTCGCATAATATTCGGATGATCCTAATACTATTTGAGCATATCATGATCACCAGCAGAAGACCGTACCAATTTTTTAAGGATCTTCACTTCTTTCTTGACTCGCTTTCTCTCTTTCTTGTTCAAGTTGCCTATAGGGATAATCTTCACTGCGCGTGACTTTTTTGATTTCTTGTGTATAGCATGTACAACTTCGCCGGTACTCCCTGGGTTATTCTCAGATGAAGTAATTATTATTGTGAATTTGAACCTTTGCCAAGCTCTTTAACATAAACAAAATCGTCGAAATAATTGCCACTTCTCTTGGTAATAAACTGTGAAGGATCCACTATCTGACAGAAAGTTGATTCAAATCATCGAAGTTTGAAGTTTACTGGGTCTTTTTTCTCGGGTCCACCTGATTCAGCTGGTGGTTTGGTTTCGTATTTGCTTTTTTTGTCAGCAGTGCCGCAATTACCCATCCTTAATAGTTTAAATTTTTATTGCTGTATATTAGAATCAATAACGCAAAATAGCTCATTAGTAGTTTGTTTAGGCTGTTTGATTTTATTGCCCAACTAAAAAAAAAGCACGCTTCTGAGAAAATTCCTTTCGTTTGGCATTTGTTGATGAAGAAGTAATGTCAAGTCGTAAAGCATGCTGCAATTAAACAATTCTGACTTACTGAATGAAAGGGGATCTGAAAATCTGATCACCAGTTGTTACAACACCAAAATTACGTATTAACAAGCGTCCTTTGAACCAAAGTAAACAGGTTCATCTATAATATTGAAGACTCCCTTATACTTCTCAATTTCTCATGAAATGGAATTTTCTAACTGAGGAGATCTGTTGGAATCTTCTTATTCTGCTTGGGCGTATAGTATAACGCCAAATTTCTTTATTTTTCAATCGGGAATGCGACCATTTAATTGTGATGGACAGAACTAAATTCTTCTAAGAGTATCTAACAATCTTCTTTTTCTCTTAATTATTCCTGCTTTAAAAACCAACTAAACAAAATTATCTACAGAATCTATGACAATTTAGCTAAAAGTCCTTTTTGAGAACGGGCTTCTTCTTGAATAGCCTCTCTCTCCTCGATACTCTTGCAAATATTGACTGTCACCCAATTTTTGAGCAACATCACCACCATCTGTTTTTCTGGTTGTATCATCCTAATTTTACATTACAGCGACTACAATAATAATAGCAATTTACCCTTTCATGGCCAAGGTCAAATGGTCTGATATTAATTTCAGAATTCATTGACTGCTTCGAGGTGTTCAGCAGATTATTAAGCAAATTGAGCTCCTGAGTCCTCTCTTCTAAAATCTGCTGCATTTTTTCATGTTCTTGACGCATCTGTTTAAGATTCCTTTCTAGTTCCCTCACCCGACTATTACTCATAGTAGAAGAATCGAGGGAATAGTCTTCTCTCTGAATAACTTCTAGCTGCTTTTTCAAATCACCTCCGTCCTTTATCGCAATTTCAATCTCTTTCAATACTCCTTTCACTCTAACCAACTCTCTTTCCTTCTCTCTTAACCTAGCTTCAAGCAGTTCTTTCTCTCTAAGCAAAGTACTGATTCTGTTCTCAAGCTCAGGCACTCTTTGAGCATGAGTTTCTAATTGCGATAATCTCATGTTCAGATCTGCAATTGATTGATCTCTTCGCGACATCTCCGCCTCGGTCTGAGTTTTTACAGGCGTTTGTATATCATAATTATCACTATCGAGTCTTCTTGTCACCTCTCGACCTCGATTCTCGTCATACCTCGATCGATTTGGGCTTGTTGATAGGTTTCCTTTCTTCAATTTCGTTGATGATATCATTGTCTTGAATTCCTGTGATTCTCTGTCAATGACCTGATTTAACTGCTTATCAAGCATGCTGTTCTCATCTTGAAGGTTCCTCATTTGGCTCTGCAGCCTTCTAATCGTGTCTTCCAAGTCTTTGCATCGTTCAGCTTCGATCTCGAGGTTTGAGATATTTTTGTTGAGAGAAGTGTTAAGAGCAGCAAGTTGATTGATTTTTGATTGCAGTTCAGGAATCAGAGCTGCGTTCACCTTCAAATTTTCAATTTCTTTATCCTTTTGCTCTGTAATCGCAGTCAATTTGTGATTCTCGCTTTGGAGTTTCGATACGAGCTCAAATAACGGCTCTGACCGGCTCGCGGCCTGGTCAAGCAAATTAACTCTTTCATCAAGTTCTTGCAAAGCTGCCGTCTTTTCGTTTAATAACTGATGGAGTTCCTCATTCTCCGAGACGAGCTGTTGAATGTCGTTTTCTAAATTTCGTATTTGGTTCAACGCGGCCTCATGCTCAGCCTGCTTTTCCTTTACTAAATTCTGTTTCCGCTCGATCTCCTTCTGGAGCGCTTCAGGGACGCCTAGACTACCCTCAAGTTCTTTCACTTTTTGTAAAAGTCTAGTATTTTCTTTCCTAATTCCTTCAAGGGTCCTTTCTATCGTATCCGCTCGATTCCTCTGTAACGCCAGTTCTCGTTCTACACTCTGCTTTTGAAGCTCTAGCTCACGATGTTTATGCAATAAATTGTCATATTCAGCTTGAGTAGTAGTGAATTTGTCTGCTATTATTTCTTTGTTACGATACGCGCTTTGAAGCTCGTTCTCGAGGTAAGGGACTTTGCTGGCATTCTCTTGATACGCTAGTAATTTCGCATGAACCTGCTCGTATTCATAAGATTTATCCGCGAGTTTCTTGGTCAGCTTCTCGTTCTCGTCCTGCAATGCGTCTACTGTTGCAGTCAACTCAAGCACTTTCCCAGCCTCTCGTTGGTATCTATCAAGCTCTTTTTTATCCTCAGCACTTTGCATTGCGAGCTGTTCAACCTCGTTCAATACTTTTGCTACCGAGTCTTTGATACTTGATGCGAACTTTCTGCCAAATTTCGTTGGACTTTCGTAGGATTTTTCAGGAATCGGGCTCACCAGCCATCGAGGGTTAGATTGGTTCAAAAGTTTATTGATTTCGTCTCTTTCTTCGTTGAGTCTATCAATCGTATGCTCGAGCTCAGAGCATCGTAGCTTCATCTGAACGAGTTCATTGTCTTTATTAACGAGAGCTTGACTGACGGTTGCGTTCTCTTGGAGAATCTGCTTTTGGAGGGATTCCGCTTGGAACTGTACTTCGACAAGGCGTTTGGCTTTTTCTTCTGCTTGCTTGGTGAGATTTTGGTTTTTACGTTCAAGTTCCTCGATTCGATGAGAGAGCTCCAGGCAATTTCCTCTTAGCTCTTCGCATTCATGTGTTTTTCTCTCAAGCAGTGCTGCCACTCTCTGGACTTCCTCTCTGAGGTCTTTGTTATCGTATTGGACACGCTCAAGGCTGTTGATTACGTTTTTCGATTGCTCTAGATTTTTCATCGCGTCGTCCAGAAGGTCGCTGAGTCGTTGATTTTCTCGCTTGCCGCGAATCATTTGCTGCTCAAGGTCAGTTCTATCATTACATAATCGTTTCAATTCTTTAATCTCTCTCGTTTTTTCGTTAAGCAGCTGATTCAGTCGGTCGTTTTCTTCTACAATAACCCTCAATTTCTGTTTATAATCTTCAAATTCCTTCAGAGACTCATTTAATTCATAGTTCCTCTCGTTAGATTCTTCAAGTGCCCTTTTCCAGTCTTCAGATAGCTTCGCTAACCTCAGATTCTCAGCGTTTAGTTTCATAAGTTTCTCTTCATAATCTTCCATCAGTACTCTGGACTCCCTTTGGTTCTTGCTCATATCAGCTCCTGCTTTCTCTAACGTTTTGGATTTTTCAAAGAGCAAGCGATTGATTCTCTCATTTTCGTTCACTAACAAAGAAATTTTCTCGTCAAGTCGCATGTCCTCGTTATTAGAGCCTTTATAGGCGCTGCCTCTATGCCCTGGGCTAGCTCTGAGCAAATTATTTTCATATTCAAGAGAAAGGACTCGCGCATGCAGTTCTTCAATCTGCTTGTTCAATTGATCATCGGAGCTTCTCCTTGATTTAAGAATCTCAATTTCTTTGAGACACTCAAGCAATTTTGCGTTTAGACGTTGATTTTCTTGCTGCAGGAACCTCAGTCGCTCTCCAGACTCACCAGTGCCTGTTGTTTTGTTTTTTTTTAGAATGAGATGAACAGAAATGATAAAGACTTACTGTTGGTAGACAGCGCAGCCATGAGTAGCGTGTTGAGCCGTTCGTTCTCTTTGGCTAGTAGTTCAATCTTCGTTTCTAATTTTTTGTCGTATGGCTTTGGTGATTGTGAGCGCTCTCGTTCAAATTTATGACTCAACTGATCGACAACGTAGTTTAAGTTCTCGTTTTCTGCGGAAAGCGTTCTGACTCTCGACTCGAGGTCTTTGACTCGATCCTGTTTTGATATCGTGCGAGTATTGTCTGCGCTGTTCTTCGTATTTGGACTCTTGACTTTGGAATGGTCTTTGGGTGTCCGGTACACCGAAGGCTCGGATTTATTGCTGGAGTACATTTAGTTGCAAGTCACCAATGTTTTCTTCGAAACTTAGTATTTTGGTTGTTGCCTATCTGTTCGTTAGTTTCGTTAATTTAAAGAGCTTGTAATAAAACCGCCAATGAATCCAATCTCATTACCTTAGTGATTTTCAATTCATCTGTAATAAAATCTCTTGCCGCCGACCAAAGAGAGCTAGCCCAACTCTTGACCAAACTTTACTCAAGAGGGCGATAATCCTTCTGCAAACAAATGTGAAACGACCTAATTATCCTCAATTTTTGTTTCTGTGGAAGAATCATAGGAAACACCTATGGCTAGGGCTTTCTTACAAAACAATTTTCAAAGTATCAGGATACAAGGCTATAAGCGCTTAAATACCTTATGCATTTCATTTTTTTTTGGAGAATGGCTATTGGATATAGTTAAATTAAAGCTGCGTAGGATTACAAAAATAAAAATCTACGTGCTATCTCACGATTTTATACAGAATAAGCAAAGTATTTTCGATTATGATTAAATCAAACCTAAAATATGGAACACCCCTGTTTCCCGTTGGAACAGCAAGCTGCATCTGCTTCTCTGAATACCGAGTCAGAGTTAACCTTATCATTTTTTTCTTTTTGTTTCTGGCGAATGAGAGTATTAGTCTGGCTCTTATCCGAGCCTCTCAACACAGGGAGAGGCTCATTGGAAAAACTAGTAATCGCAATATCAGGTTCTCCCTCTTCGGAAAGTCTGTAGTTAGAAGTCCGTATGTTTGATACTCTCATGTTTGATACGTAGCTCTTGATCTCGAAAGAGCTATCAAGCTTAGATCTCTTTCGACTCTTAATCAAGTCTATAATTGCAGGCTAAAAACACATTATTGGGTCATATAAGATGAATGTGGGCTTTTTCTCTTTACCTCACGCTCATATTTTTCTCTCTGATAGTTGAGCCTATTCATTTCTTCCATTAAATTGAGCTGTTTCTGACTCTTTTCAATAGCCAACAGCTTTCTATGAAAGTATAACTCAACATTGGTCATTAAAAGCATTCAGTCTTACAATTGCTTCACACGGAGAGTCACAGCTTCGAGTTCTGCTTCAAAATCTTTATGAATATGTTCTTCGGTGCTAAGATTCTCATTTATCCTCTTTGTCGTCTCCAATTTGACATATAGATGCTCATTCTGTTTAGTATTATCATTTTCTGCAGCCCTTAACTTCTTTTCTGCTTGTTCCAACACTATTACTTCCTAACGCTGCATTAGCCAAGCTGCAACACTGATTGTACATACACTCTTCTGGACCTCAACTGTTTTTTCACTCATCATAACCGTATCAGCCTTCAGCTTTTTTATATATTCTCTGGATTTCATTATTCGCTTTTCTTTTGCTCGAATACGCTCTTCCCATTTGCTAAGCTCCTTTGGATGATAGCTCATTTAAAGCACAATCGACTTTCATTACTTTTTTTTCTTTGACGCGATAAAGGCAAACATCACAGACCTTATTCTCGTCAATTTTCTTCGTATAACAGTCATTACACACAGAATTTTTGCAGAATTCGCTTTATTTGCACTGATAAGAGAACAAAGAAGCGATGAGCTAGAGGTACCAGTGGAGTTGGCGGATATTGCTCCGATTAAAAAGTCTTTTGCAAACAAAACATTTGTTGTCTTTAACAAAATCTTTCTCGGTGAGAACGAGAGGTAAAGTGTCTCTTGGTGCGCTTTTGCTGAATTGGAGACCTTTGCTGGGGTCAAGAGTCTCGGTTGCTCGCTTTGGAGTATTTGGATTTGCTGAAAAAATACCATGAAAGTAAATTCTGTGAGCTACGTACGATGTATACATAAGACTGATGATGAGTTGGAACGTGGAAACTGGGGAGTTCCTGCTTCGTTTTTCTTTTTTAGGCTTTGTACTTTACTATCTGTTAAAGTTCTGACAGTGAGACTTGGCTGTTTTCTTCTCGAGTCACTCATAGTAATGATTAAATAGAATTTTAAAATCGAAACATGCTTGAGGGAAAAACGACTTCGCATTTCCAGTTTTATGTCTGTAATATTAGAAATAACTAGCTAGAAATCATAGCCAGCCGACTGGTCGATTTCACATCTAAATGTGGATCCTTAAGGTGATTTTTCATTCTTGATGAAGTTGTCTTGTTTGATTAACCAAAACAAGAGAGAGAGAATAATAAAATAATGAGAAGAATGAGAAAAAATTATATAGCTCTCTCTTGCTGTTCTGGTTTAGAACGAACGTATCAATATATAGCAAATTGTGAATTTAATGAAGTGGCTCAAGAATTATTCAAGTACCTCTGAGAATTAATAGTTATTCAGAGACGGAAAGCAAATTAAACGTAATTCACAATTGTTGTAATTTCAGAACTAACTACTCATGCAAGGCCAATAACCCACGAAAATATCTGGAAAAAATTGTACGATGTTTAAGAAAATTTTAGAGCCAGCTCTACGTCACCTTACTTGTTTATATATCATGACTCAACTCGTAATTTTTCTGTATTCAAGTGATGCTTTTAAATGCATTGACTCACTAAGGTGATAATAAGGTAGGCTTCTATCATAAAGGTTTAACTCATGCACTGCTTTGCACAATTTTTCTTTTGTTGAAATCATCACTAAATCCAAGATTGACTGACTATTGATCGATGAGTCAAGGTGGTACAGACTACCACTAAAACAAGCTTAATTTGACATTCAAAGTCATGGCAATTATCGATATGAGAGAAATACCAAAAAAGTTAACAATTTCTGGCAAAATCTCATTAGAGTTCATACTTTCTTGATCTACATGAAGAGCAAGCTAGGTAGCTAACCCTACAGAGTCAAATTATCATTGCTGCAATCAATTTTTTCAAGCAGAGTAAGTCAAAACTTCTTCCTGAAAAAGTTTTAAAAGATTAGTTCAGTGATCTGAGCTCTTTTAATCAAAAAGGAAGCATTAGATGAAGGAGCTCTAAGAAATCCTAGCAATACTCTATTTAGGTTTCTCCTGTATGTGTTTTTTCTGAGCAAACTCCCGCTCATCTTGCTCGAATAATTATTTTATTGCATAAAACCTAATTACTTTATTCTTGAATTAGGTTAATTAACGAAGAATTGTTTAAAAAAAATTAAAATGTTTACAATACCCTTGAAATTACCACTATTTCTTATCTCGCTAAAACTTAAAATATGCCACAGACTACAGGGCCGATCGGCTGGCAACAAACTCTCAGAAAGTTTGGATCGCAAGCAGATTATATTTTGAAGGTTTAGAATTGAACTCAGCTGAAAACCTATTGAGCAGGTAAATAATTACATAAATTACTCTGGCGCCTTGGTAATAAAACTTCATAAATCTAAGATTCGAATTTTAATTGAATTAAATCAAAACATTTGTAGATATCGATCTCAAAAATTTTTTATAATTTGCTTTTTTTGCAAACAACCGTTCGGGGTCTTTACATTTAGTTTCTGATTAAAAAATGACGTAATAGAATTTAATTGTTCTTTCTAACAGCCATTAAGCGAAATTCGCAATTAGCGCTTCTTAGAGTGCTTTCTCACAGTCCATCTGAACAAGCCAACAAAGATCCGCTCCATCTTCGTTCATTTGATATCTTCTATCAGGCATTTTAAGTTGCTCTTAAATTTAATCGAACTATTTATTTTATTCAAACTTGGTTTGCTTATTAACTAATCTTGAAGCTGAGCGGGTGTTTTTTATTAATTTAACTCAATACCTTTTGAGAAAATTATTTTCTGATTGAGGTGAATGAAAGAAAAATTCAGAAAGCTGCTAGGTTGTGTATCTGCAGCGTTGAACTCTCATGTGTTCAAGAGGACCATGAAAACAATATTCTGCCTTCTAATCTTAAATTGGTGGATTTTATCAATTCTGAAGCTTAATCAATCAGATTCCGATAAATCCGACAAAATCATCATTTGCAGTATACTTTTGGTTGTATTCTGCCTTCTTTTTCTTGTGTCAGTCTTCACCCGCAAAACAAAAGCTTACAATATTGGCAAAATCTCGGGTTTTATGGCTTTTTGCTTTGGATACTGCTCCAAATTTTACTGCTTACTCCAACAAGACTCCCCTGAATTTCTCTTCTGGGGACTTCATTCCGTCTGGTACTACATCATTGCGAAGGCATTTCTTAAGTTCAAGACTGCTTTTGCGTCGTTGATCGTTGTAAATACATTAGCGGTGGTCATCCAAATCATGATCGCTGAATATTCTAAATGGAATTTCTTAGAGCTGACTACCCTTATGGTTGCATTGATGTTCGCGGCCACGTGTAAAAAACTTGGTGGGGATAAAGAAAAAATCGCGAATCTAATCCATGAGCAACGGGTCGGAATGAGTCAGGATAGCACACAAATCAAAATCAATGACACAACGATCATCCGCAACACTGATGATAAAAAATTAAGCGGTTTTTGTACAGAAGGAAACGATCAAGCTCGAGGGATCTTAATGATGGTGCCTCAAGGAATAATTATTTTTAATGAGAAGATGGAGATACAGTCTTCGAATTATTCGGCCAGAAGGATCCTCAACCTCGACGAAGGAACAGAAATAAGCCCCGCAGTCCTCTTCACTGCCTTAAATAAAGTCTCCAATCTAAAGATTCGTCGAGAATGCTCTCAAGGAAATTTTCAACGGTATCTCGATGCTATTGCCAAACAAAAGGCCCAGCGATCACCAAAACCCAGTAGGAGAGTGCGTTTAAGTGGTGGTTCTGAGGGGCAAAACACCGAACAGAGCCCAGGACTTCCTGGCGCACGGAGGAGAACCCGTATTAATCCATTTAAGGACGATATTATCGATACGAGTAATGAGATGAGCCCAACTAAAAAAAATTTGCTTGGCTCACCATTCAATGATCAAACCATTATCACAGACTCAAACCTTTCAGGTGGGAACAGCCCTCAGATCCGGTTTGTGGAAGAGAGCCCAGCTCAAGATACTGCCGCTCAAATTTCATTTTTCGAACTCTTTGAGTATATTCAAGCAAATCAAATATCGCTCGTCGATACGTTGAAGTGTATTTCGAATCAGAAGGAAAATATATTAATCGATGGAAATTTCGAGTTTAATCTATATGGAGAGTTCAAAGTCCTCGAATTTGGATTGTTTACTCTTGCAAACGCATTCCCAGAGAGTGGAGGAAGGATCATCCTGACGATCGATGACATCACGATGCGGGAGGTTATCACAGTCGCTGAAAATAACTCGCAATTCAAAGAAAACCTCATTAGCTCTTTCTCTCATGAGCTTCGGACTCCACTTAACCAAACGATCATTTTCCTTGAATGTGCGCATGCTGCTACCGAGATTCCTCAAGAAACCAGGCTAAAGTACGTAACACCGGCTCTTAGAGGATGCAAGCTGCTGCTGAACACCGTCAAAGATATTCTAGACTTATCTCAGCTTCATACTCAAAACCTCCAAGTTTGTGTTCGCGAATTCAGCTTGAAAAAAGTTATTGAAGACTGTATCGACTTATTTGCGGCAGATTTAAAATCTAAACAAGTGACCCTTGAATTTGCTTATGATTCTCAATTACCTGAGATCATTAACTCCGATAGCGACAGAATCTGTCAAATCGTTATCAATCTGCTGTCAAACGCACTAAAATTTACCAATCCCAATGGTAAAATCTCGGTTACCTGTTCTAAAATCTCCTCCGGCGCGCGAATAGTAGTATCCGACAACGGTTTGGGAATGAACTTGGAAAATCAGAAGCGACTAATAGAATCCTTTAAGAGCTGGGAACTGGCGCAAAGAGTTAGTACTCACTCAGCGGGGGCAGGGTTTGGATTATATACAGCTAACCAATTGGCGCTTTTACTTGGCGCAAGTGATGATAAAGGCTTGTGCATTAAATCTGAAGAAGGATGCGGATCTACATTCTCATTTGAGGTGCAGAATCGAAGCTGGGTAAAGAACTCTTCAGCAGTTTTGGTGACACCAACGAATAAGATCACACGTAAAACAAGCGGTTATATTCAATATAGCCAGTTTGACAAGAGAGACACGTCACCGATTGCTAATTTTCGGAAATCATCTTTCGACAGCGCTTTCAGTCTCTTGAATCTGGCTCCGTCAAAAAAATTTAGGACCTCGAGGCCGAGCAGCCAGCTGGAAGAAATATCGGATCGATCAGAAGAAAGCGAAACAATCTTCAACGAAGATATTGAGGAGATACAACACGTTGGATCTATTGATATACACAGCAGTCATCTGAAAAAACTGTCCGTGAAAGGAATTTCCAGCGCAGCTCACTTGAAACCTCAGCCATCGTCTTGCAAATGCAATAAGGTAATGATTGTGGACGATGACGGAAGCAACATAGCTGCGATTGAAATGCTTCTTTCTCATTTTAAGATCTCAGCGGATAAAGCGTATAATGGAAGAGAGGCTCTTAATAAATATAGAGAAAGGATAGGGATTCCTTGTGGGAAGCAATGCGAGCCATATAGGCTGATTTTTATGGATATTAACATGCCTCAGATGAATGGCATTGAAGCGACGAATTTGATTAGGAATTTGCAGAAGGTGAATAAGCTGCCACATGTGAGTATCATTGGCTGTACAGCATATGTACAGAGTGAAATGTCTTCGTGCCTTGAGGCAGGAATGGATACGTGTTACCAAAAGCCAATTATGATGACGACAATGAAAGAGATTTTAGGGATATTTTTACATTCCCCTGAAACCAGGAACCATGTGTAGACTTTGTGTTTTGATTTGAAAATATAGGCTATGACATAGTTATCTTATGTAATTCAGAATTTTTATAGTTTGTGATAGAGAACTAGAGCAGGCACTGTTGTAATAGCTTTCCACACTTAGAGAAACCTGCACTACTACAATATAGAGTTCACAATACGCTTCTTATTGGTTCGCTTTTCTCGAACCAAATATTTTTTCATAGAACATGAAGAAAATCACAACTGTTCTTACTGATATATACTCTCCCCTCTACATTCCTGCACAGGAGATGCAATAATCTAAGGTGCCTATAAGGAACATAGCTTAAGTTTGCCAATTGATTATAGCAAAGAAATTTATTTTTATCGACAACAACATATGCTTATGAACAGCAGCAAAGTTCTAGTCTCAAGTTTAAAATAAATTCCTTAAGGAAGATCCTCCTTCGATTTTTCGAGACATTTCACGAGTAAGCCCATCTCTGACTGTTTCGCCAGTTTGCGATTGGTGTCTATCATTTTCTTTGCTGCAAGACAAAGAGTATGGTCTTCAAACCCGAGAATAATATCTTCAAATCCCTATTAAATTTGATTCAAACATTTAAATCGTTTTCAGTCAGTAATGCTGGCTTTACCTTGCTTCGCTTGATTGCTAGGATCAGCGATCGAGGATCAGATCTATCTATCATTGCTTCGACATTTTTCAATTTGACATTCACAAGTATTTTCGCCCACAGGTCATGGTTGTGGTCCATTTCAATGAGAACGAAATTGAATTCGTCTTCTGCAACGTAGCAGCTAGTTTTGTTCCCTTCTTCATCTGCTAAGTAGCAAGGAAGTAATTTGCTCTCTGAAAGTGATGCACAACAATAAATGTTTTAAGAAACGTTTGAAAAACATACCAATTTCATAATTTTTTCCTTCTTGCCACGAATTGCTGTTGGGTCCACCATTTTTATCTGGATTGTGATAGTTTTCTATAATCTCCTTGGGGTGAATAGAATCTGGGAATAACGCGTATCTGGTTAAGTAAAAGCATTATCTCAAGAAAACCATTGCGAGCTCTACCTCAGCTTCCTCAACAGTAGGAAATATGCGAGGTCTCTTTGTATTGTTTCATACTCACCGACAGGTAGACGAAGCTTTGGATCAGAAATTAGCGAATTATCGTCAGTCGCGGGCAAAAGCATTGAAAAGAAGCTCATACGATCAATCTTTGGAATATTTCTTGCTCTAATTCATCAAAAAGCACTTAAATTGAGAGCTTCATAAGAAAGTGTGTACATGATATCACGCCATTGCTGCTCAAACAGTTCGACTACGAAATCCCCAGCCACAGTTCCTTGGAGTAGTTTGTATATTTTATAAATCGAGTTTCTGTATCCTTCGCTGAATTGAGTCCTGAGCTCACTTGAAAGCGCATCTCCATAAGAATTCTGACAGAGCTGTAAAAGGACTTTCGCCATCATGCTCACGGTGCAGATTTTGAAAGGATATTCTGTAGTCAGCAACTTAGAAAAGAGATAAATGAACACAACTTCATGAGACGCGTACATTAACGAGATGCTCCTTAATCAAGCCGGTCGTCGGGGTTTCTTTAATTTTTTTATCCTCATTATCGTCGTATTTTCTGAAAAATTCCAATTCACATAGCTTTAGGACATCCTGCGAAAAATGATATGATGCCACACTTTTTTTTTGGCTTCAACATACTTTTGAGATCATGTGGTTCGTCAATATCGCGTCAATTAAAGCCGATATATTAAACGCAAGATTATCATCTCCCTTCTATTATTTAAATGAATTATTAGGCTTATTCCTGCTAGACCACACTCGATTTACTTTAAAGAGAGAAAGGAAAACCTCTCTGATGATGTTCGGTTTCTTCTCTGCACCCTTCATCATAAAACTCTCAGCTATCAACACAAGCAAATCCACTTACCGAATTTTTCTTCATCCTTTCAATAAAGTCAAGAGCTGATTCTCCAGCAACCTCTTGGCACTTCTGGATCGTCGGTTCGGTCGAAATACCAAAGCATCGAGAAAGAAGAATGTGCTCTTCTTCCATTCTAAACGGTTGTTTGGTGGCTTGCACGATTTTATCAGAAATATAGACCTCTTTAATATCTGACTTCTCTTGCTGGTTGGATTGCTGAGCGAAATTCTTGGAATGATGCTGAAAAATAGACAGATTTTTTGTTCTGAGAACATCTTCAAAATCATCCCAAACGTTGGAGAAACTCCACTTAAATGAGTAAGAAGCAGGGGCTCTAACTGGATTTTGAATCAGGTTATCGAGATCTGCTTCAATTGTGGGAGAGAATAATAGAAGTAAGAGCGCTTCGAGGAAAGGTTGGTAAGTAACGTGCGAAAAAATCAAAAATAATATATGGACCGCCACGTTGATGTCAGTTAGTCCCTGCAAGAGTGATATCCATTAGAAATAAGCAAATAAATATAAGCTTGCCTTCACTGACTTGACGCTTGAAAATAAACTGAATATCCCAGGAAGTACAGCATAAGTCAGCAATGAGTTGGCAAACACCTAACCGCCATCGATAACAACTCATTAGAGAGTATTTACGCGGTTGATGATTTTATTATTTAAATGGAAGACGTCGTCTATGTAGAGCATAATATCGATCTGATCTTCGATAATATCTTTGATTTTATTAGCGTTTGGTTTGCCCCTTGAAAATTTATATATCTTAGCTTTGTTATTCAATCTAACAAAAGATTTACTTGGATTCTTGGGTGACGATTTCTTCAAAGCGAATCCACAAATCCTTGAGATAGCACGAGTAATGTGCAAAGTACAGAACGAAAGGAAACTGAGAGACAAAGCTATTCACATGCTCATCGTTGACTATTCCACCTGTCAGAACGACTAGTCATCAGTTAAATTACGTGAGATGATCGTCGCAGTAATATTTTGAATTGAAGTTCTGACTAAAGAATCTCTATAATTATAGAACCGTATAGCTTGAGATAGCAGTGGGAAATTGCAGTATTTCTAATTGATAAGTCATCAGAGATTTCCAGTAAAGCAAAACAGGCTACTTCGTTAAAAAATAGTCTTGTAGGGACTCCTTTGATCCTTTGGGACAAGCTCTTGAGGAAATTAATGTAGAAATCGACAACATCCTCTTCTCTGAAGTCATAAGAGTGCATGATAAATTCGTTGATTGAGTTGTTCGAGAGAATGTAGTCTTGATATTAATAAATCAGGAAAAATGACTCATTAACTTGTACTTATTGCGATAGGTTGCTCAATGTTTGTCAGGAACATCGAAAGGGCCTGGATGATCTGAACAACGATCTCTTTGCTTTTCGTTTTCTTCAAAATTTTGAGGAACACCTCCAATACGTTTGCTTCACAGAAAAAACTGAGAGAACAATTAGCTTTGCAAGAGCTAGAACCAATACTCAAAGAAAGTTGAATCGTTTTTCTCGCCCCATAGCTGCAATTCAATCATCATGCGGATCTTCTCTACAACAACATCTTTGTTGCGGTCTGGATTTTCTTCCGAGAATTTAACGAGCTCATCGTGTAGTTTTCTGAATATAGACCATTTCGGATAAAATTAGATGAGAGTCGAGTTACTTCACAGTGGTTAGAGTGGGAATTTCGCCTTCAGAGGCTTCTTTGTCTTTAGATTTGCGAAAGTTGTTAAATACTGTTCTCATATTTTGATTATTTAAATTTCTTTGCAGAATTGTTTCTCTCAAATAACGATATTTATCAAAACTGAGGTTAGTTAATTCGAAACATGTCTCTATAGATACGGAGCAAATTTTGCGGAGAGCATAAACAAACGACAGTTTGCTTGCTTTTAGTGAAAAAATGTAGTTCGAGACGATTCTATTCCAGAAACAAACTGAATTTTCAGCAGAACACTGAGTAGCTAGCAATTTGGAGACGAGGATAGAAAAAGATTCCGAAAAATGAATCGAGTCAGGATGCAAACAGTAAGAGGAGGGTCCTAAGTTGTAAAAAATCCTCCCAATTAGGCACTCGTTGAAAAAGCAAGTGGCTTTATTGAATTTATAGTAATATCATATATTTTTTGAGAAACGGAAGGTGCATTGATGCTCTATTGAGAGATCCAGACTCGAAAGAAAAGAAAATGCACCAGTTACAAGGGATTATCAAAATTCTATCATGGATTATTTTTTTCATTTTATCTTCAAAAAAAGTTCTCAGAGTGAGGATATGGCCTCAAATCCTCGCATAATTATCTGCGAAGGTTTTATACAGATGCTTTTGGCCCAATATTTAGCATTGTACTGAATTTTTATTAATACTCTTGAAATAGCACCTAATTTACATTCAATTGGAAGTAAAAGCTCTGTATAGGGTTTTTTTAATTTAATTTTTTGTCAGCTTTAGTAGGTGATTTAGAAATCCTACCAAAAGATCCGATTTTCAAGTGAGAATTTAAGTTCAAACCCCCAATGAAAAACCCGTTCCCCTAATCTATACTTCGCAGAAGGAACTATCATTTCTTGTTCAAATTATGAGAGAATTCTCTATTAGACAGCAAAATAACAAATGTAATGAAGAAATTTTGGATAATTGTGTGATAATTCATCCAAAGCGCGATCCAGGTTGATGGTCTCGCGTTCGCATGACATCTTCCTATTTTACAATCAAGACAGGCTCGGGGAAAGGACTTTTTAGCAGATAACTATGAATTAGATAGCTCCCGAAGAGTAGAATCTAATTTCCCTGAGCTCCCCGTGCTTTAAGAGCCCAAAACCTGCGCTTTAGATCAAATATTAGCAGCTTTCCTAACTTATAATCTCCAACTCCTCAATCAACGAATAACAGAAAATTGTGAGTAGACGCCTCTTGCTTCTCTTTAAGTGAATCCTAACCTAATCGAAAGCGCCATTAAACCAATCTCATGGATTTAATGTTCCTCTATCCATCCTATAAAAGTTCCCTAAAGATTTTTCTGAATTGCTTCTTCAGAAATGTAACAATCAAGATGATGCATTTGTGTTTATCGATCGTATCTTATCTTATCTAAAGTTATAGAGGAATGAAGTTGCCTTTTTTATATCTCTCGTTTTAGTGCCATCTCTTGTTTCTTATAAAATAAGATACGTAAATTTTTTTTGAATAAAGCTGACGAATCACTCTGAAATACTTCCGGTTTTAAAAAATCTCGAATGCTCAAGTTTAATAAAATAATTCCAAAACTCCCTTTCTTTCGATTAAACGGAATAATTACGTCAAGCCAGTGAATTAACAAAATTTTGTATAGGTATATCACCTGATTCTGAGAAGATATTATATTCTTAATTTGACTCATTATAAAGAGCTTGAAACGAACAATAGAGATGATCGCATTTTTCAGAAGCCGGTTCAACAGCGAGAAGATTCACTCAAACAGTCCCTCTGACCACGGACCCACCCTGTCTCTGCATAACGTTGAAGGCTCTAAAAAGCGACCCGGTAGCATGAAGAAAATCACGGTCAAATTGAACACGAGTCTTAAAATTAGCATCGAGATCCTGCAAGATAAAGCCGCAGAATTGACTTGCGGTTGGCTCCTCGCTGAAGCCAAAAAGAAATTACAAGAGTCACATCATGGAGCAAAATACCGTGAAGAGATAGCTCAAGTCACAGGCTTACAGACGGTTGATGGATACCTTCCCTTAGACTATGTGCTCACGCAGTCTGAGTACAAATTAGAAGCCTTTCCAGAAAAAGTGACACTTCGCGCAATAATCTCATCGACCCCAGAAACTAATTCGGGAACTGGTAGAGTTTCTTTGCGAAATTTCGACTTATGTGGTTGTTTGGGCAGAGGAGCGTTCGGAAAGGTGTATCTTGGTACTTCATTTAGCAAAAACAATTTTTTTTCTTACCACCTATTATTAGCGAGGAAAAAACAAGATGGACAATTTTTTGCGATCAAGCAAATTAAGAAAGGCGCATTGAACGAGAAAGATGTTGACAGACTGATAGCTGAGAGAGACATTCTGCAGCTCGGCGCAGAAAACGGATCAATCAGACTTTACAATACTTTTCAAACAGTAGCTATCTCTTCTATTTTCATTTCTCATCGTTGAAAAAATTAGGATGAGTTCTGTTATTTTGTTCTCCAGTACTGTGCTGGTGGAGATATGTCCAAGCTCACTCGTGAGCTGGGATCGCTGTCTGAAAAAGAGGCCAAATACTACATAAAGCGGGTGATTCAGAAGGTTAAAGGACTTCATTCGAAGGGTATCCTTTACAGGGATCTCAAGGTAACATCAATTATTTCGAGTGCTGAGTCTTCATCTTTTCTATCTATCAGGCTGAGAACTTGCTGTTAGACCTGGAAGGCCATGTTTATCTAGCAGACTTCGGACTTAGCAAACAAATCGACGACCCAAAGTTGAATCAGACGCTGTGTGGTACTCCTGAGTAAATTATTCATCAAAGACTGAAGCTCTTATCTAACTAAATTCACCAGGCTATATGCACCAGAACTCCTAAGAAAAGAAGGCTACTCGTTTGCCGTAGACCATTACAACATTGGTACTCTGGCCTATGAACTTGTTTGCAACTCGACGCCTTTCAAAATGAGAAGGGATCTTCGAACCCTTTATAGCGATATATTAAACAACGAAGTCACTATTCCATCACACCTGAGCGAAAATCTCCAAGATTTTCTGAGAAGACTTCTCGAAAAGGACCCCAAGAAGCGACTGGGTGCTGGCGGGATCCAGGAAATAGCCAACCATCCTTGGCTTGCAGACGCTCCTAAGAGTCCTCCAATTCAGCTACCGTATCCCTCGATTCAGGATTCAGTCAAAAAACTCGACGCGGAAGCTGACAAAGGAATCCTGATCGACGCAAAGAGTTGGTTTCCCAAAGACTCGCGACGTTCAGCACACCGATTGGTTGGCTTTACGATCTGCTCGTTTCATCCAACGCCAAAAATCGAGCATGGATCGGATTCTGAATCTCCGCAAATGAGGCGAGATTTGAAGGGTGAAGAGGAGCAACAATTTTATTCAAAGCAAATCATCAAGCCACTGGCTGTGATTACAGAAAATTTGACGACGCTTGCAGGAGATACAAATATTCAGCAAATTCAGTCTCTGACAAAAGAGATCGAGCAAACTCTACCTTCCTGCAATTTAGGTAGCACTGATATAGACAGTGAAGATGTTGAGAATCTTGGACTGGAGCGATATCACTTCGACCCCCATTCGAATATAACTAGTAAACTTCATTGAAAGTTTAGTTTCTAAAATGTTTGAGGCACATCCTATATACCCAATCTAATTTTTTTATACCTCCAATAATCAAGTTATTGAACGTTGTTTTTTCATTGCATCTAAATGGTAATTTATGAATCATATGAATCTACTTTTATATCTTGTTGTGAACATTTGGGTAAGAAATTTTAACCTTGATCTTGATTTTTCATAAAAAAGTTTATCGCTTCTTAATGATTAATCAAAATGAATCTATCGAGAAAGAAATTAATCAAGTTGGTTCGAAAAGGACTCCAATTAGTTTCTCTGCTAGCTTTTTACAATTTATTGGCAGTTATGCTTTTCGTATTAGCAAAGAAATCCATGTTTTACTAATGAAATTTTCTTAAAAGGGGAAAATGGCGTTTTAGCTCACTCTATTCATCTCTCAAAGAAACGCAAAAATCTTCGTGAAATAAAATTCGCAATAAAATTATAAATCAACAGATAACATTATTTGATCTCAGGAACAAATGTTTCAAACTACATCTCAAAGTTACGGTGCCCATTATCTAGGCAGTCCAGAGCATTCTGCCGGACATAGGAGAAAATCCGATTTGGAGCCTCGAGGAAGAGCCGAAAATGGCGTCAGATCGCTCTCGCCTGCGAAAACTACTAATCTTTTATCTGGAGCATTGAGCAGCCCAAAAATTGTATATAAACAAGAGACTTTCGGCGCTCCATACATCGATGGGAAAAAGAACCTCAATTTCTTAAATCGATCAATGATCAGTTGCGATGCCCTCGCAGTTCCAAACTATGAAGGATCGAAGGAGGGCCAAAAACGAGACTTAAGCCGTTACCAACCACATATAAGCCCTCCGAAGGACAAAGACAAAGGGTTAGCTCCTAAAATAGGTCATCCAGAATATTGGCAATATCTATTGAATCCAAAGCCTGCTTCAAATGACAGGAATAAATGGCATAGAGGATTAACTACTCCTCAGCACACTATAAAGAAGCTAGAATTTGACAGAGAGCCTCTCCTAGTCGCAGAACCACCTGAAAAAGATCTGAAAGCTAAACCTGAAGGACGCAACGAGCCTTATCAAGCTGAAAGTCGAGGCGTTGAGCAGCGGGAAGCTCAGCGTTTCAAAGAAGACACCGCTCATTCTATGCGCAGGGCTGTAAGCCTACCGAGAGAGGACTTTGCTTCTGGCAGGTTTGCTTCATCAAACAATTTTGACGGTCAACTGGTGCCATCTCAATATCCTTCAACTCATAATCAGCTAGGACTGAGAGAAAATATCCATGAAATTTCCCGTGAGTCTTCAAATACTATAAAAGTTGAACCAAGCCGAGAAGATTTGATGAACGAGCAAAGACAAGCCGGCATCGACACACGTCCTCAGGAGAAATCGGAGGAAATAAGCCAGCCGAGGACACCATTGAGTGCTCATAGTCATGCAAGCAGGGATTCAAACGTTTCAGGAAAGGATCTTGTTTGTGAAATATGTGTTAATCAGCATCTCAGAGAGCTGAAGCAGCAAGAAGAAAATTTGCAAAGAATGAAGGACATGCAACGAGAGCGTGACATAACTCAGAAGAGCAATGCATTGGCCGAGTTAGAAAAAGAAAAAGAAAGGCAGCAGCGTGAAGAAGCGAGATCCAGCTCTCAGTCGATTAAGGAGGCGCTAGATAAAAAATTTAGAGATTATTGGGATAGAAGAAGGAATGCTGGACTTGGAACGAGCGAGGAAAATAGGCTGAGAGAGGAAAGACTGGCTCAGGAGCAGAGAGAAAATTTTGAGGCTTTTAAAAACAGACAGGAAGAGTATAAAGCTGAACTTCTCAAGCAAATTGAAGAGAAGAAAGAAGAAAAGGAACGTGAGAGACTGTCGAAGCTGGAGCCAAATCAAAAAACAAGCATCGTTACCACAGGAAAATATCAAAATGATTATATTGTAAGTCCCGATGAGCTTCTGAAGGACTACCAAGCCCAGATTGAGAGAAAACAAGAGGAAAAACTTAAAGAGCAAGAGGTTAGAATATAGCAATTACATTTTGGTATATTAAATTTATATTAGCGAGATCGCGAGTATGCTGAAGCTCAAAAGAAGCACGCAGAGAGATCTTTACAAGAGGAAAGAGAGATAGCCGAGCAATTCGAAAAAAAGAAAAAAGACCTGCTAAGAAAGGCTTATGATGAAGTAGAGTTACTAAAGAAAGAGAAGAAAGTAAGAGCCTTTGGTCGGAGTTTCGTTAATATTGATTCTTCTCAACATTGTTTCATAGGAAAAAGAAATAGCTGAGAAACAGCAAGAGAGAGAACGAGTGGAAAACGCAAAGGAACTTGCGGCGAAGAGAGAAGAAGAATTAAGCCGTTCTCGGCAAAAATTCTTCAGTGACTATGGGAAGGAGCTGGAAAAGCAGCTCTTGGATATTCAGAAGCAAAAGGAAGTTGAAAGACAAAAGAGCAAAGAGCCCTATGACACAACAATCAAAGGTTTTTACACACGGGGTGACGAGCCGAATCGCTATGAAGAGCTATCAAAACAGGAAACTGAGAGGAGATTGAAGCATAGGCAGGAGCTAGAGGAGCAGTTAGCCGAAAAGAAAAGGCAACAAGAGCAAGAGAAATTGGAGCGATTGAAGCCCACAAAGACCGGGATAGATGTTCGAGGAGATTATTACCAATCTCCACTTGATGAGATAAAAACGTTGCCTGAGAGCCATGCAAAACAAATAGCAGAGAAAGAACGCGAAAAAGCAGAGCAGCGAGAGGTAATGTTTGAATTTGAGTTTCCTAGGTTGAGATAAATTTAGAGAGATAGAAAACTGGAGCGCGAACTACAAGAAAAACTCTCCCAGCAGGCAGAAGATGTAGTTGCCTAATGATATGTGCTTGTTATAATTGATACCTTGGTTAAATAGTTGAGGAAGAGAGCGGAAGAAAAACAGAAGAAGATGAAGGAAGGACTATGCAAAGGCCTTGAGGAGCAAATACTAGCTAAACTTAAAACTAAAGTAATCGTCGTTGGAAGATGTTGGCTAACGTCTCGCATTAGCAAGCTGAACTTAATGAGAAGCCACTGGAGCGGTCTCTTGCAGAAGAGAAGGCTAAACAGGATTTGAACTCGTTACAGCAGCAGCTCGCTAAAAAGAATGTAAATAGAGGGTGTTGATCTTTAATTAACCAATATTAGGCGCTGTTGAAGGAGTATTCAGCTAATTTAGCAGCACAACTTGCTGAAGATAAGGCAAATAAGCTTCGTGAGAAAGAAGAAAGCAGAGTGCCATATGACACGACGATTAATGCACTTGTCAACAGCAAATATCTTCAAAAACTTTACTCATGCATGGAATGCACACGTAAGTTCCCAAAAGAACGAATGGTAAAGAAAACCGCTTTGGAGAGCCCTCAAAAGAAATTCCCTCCAAAATACTAATTAATGAAGATCTATTGAAAATTATTTGAGACGAACAATATTCTTCATATTTTCCGAACAAATTCTTACGATTAAACTTTTTTCCTCGAGAAAATGACTGGGTTTTGGAGATTTCTTTGTAATAATCAGTCTGCACATTATAATAAAAGCAATCAAATATGATGAAACTTTCTCACCTTCTTGCTCTCATGTATGTGAATACCTTGAAAGCCAGTTCTCGAATATTCTAGAAACTAGTCTAGCAAAAAAAGAAATGTATTAAAGCGGCTGAGCATATTGTTGCTTCAGCAGTGGTTAATGGAGATAAATATGCAGGAACCAAATTAGAAATGATTTATATACACATACTATAATCAGAGAATGCGCTTATTATAGGTGTCAGTATACTAAGGAATGTATTCCCGTAGCCCATGTTAGTTTTTGTCTTCAATTTTCAAGCCAAAAACCGATTGACAGACTTCATTACTGATAGCTGAAATCCGAATCTCACGATTGTCATATTTTCTGCCTTGCATATTATAAGCTGCTGTTTCCGCGGCTTGAGAATCAACATACACAATCACAATTGCTCCGAGTTCGATTGAATGATTTGAATGACTATCAGCCGCTGCCTTCTTCTCCCTATTCAAAATCGCAGCCTGCTCGATTTGTCCAAATCTGCTAAATACTTGGATCGTATCTTCAAGCATCTCCTCAAACTCTTTCCCTGGTTTAGATTCAGCTTCGACTTGATCCATCATATTTGTCAATAAGATCGCCCTAGTTGGACTAGCTGCTACTTGCTCTTTCCCTACTTTATTGAGCGGAGCAGCTTTCTTTTTTTGGGAAAGAGCGTTAAAGGCGAGCAATGCAGCTGCTTGAGCCTGTGCGTCGACCTAAAAAAAAAAAGTTGATTTCTCTATAACAATAATGAATAATTACCTGAATATTGACCGGTCCGGTGTTGTCCTTCTGAATCATCCCACTGCTTGTTTCTGAGAATTTTGTCAGCTTACAAGCGTTGTTTCCAATTTTTAATGCATCTAATTTCAACAGACGATTCGCCTCTTCCATAGACGATAGTTCGATGGTAGCGGTTCCTTTTCTTTCCTGGAATTTGCATCCAAGCACAGGTCTCAGGTTACCTTCGTCATTCAAAAAGCATGTCATCATATAATTGTTGATAAGCTCGGCTAACTCTTGTTCGGTTAACTGCAAGGGTAAATTCGCAATCTGGATCTGCCGCATAGGTTTGGTTTTCTCCATCAGAGCTGGGTCTCTTGCGGTAGTTTTCTCAACCCATCGAAATCCGTCCCAAAACATATTTTTATACTCTTCGTTGCCTAGTGAAAAAAGTAAGTTAGAAGGAGTTAAAAATTGTGAGTATTTACCTGAATTGTTCATGAATTGCTTGTGTTTTATCCACGATACTGGTGACCTTGATCTGGAGCGAGGAGACTTTGAATATTTCCTGTCGCGGCTATGATGACGTCGTTTAGATCTATGAGATCTCGATGAGCGGTCGCTTTTACGATATTTCTTACTATTATGCTTCCTTCTATGCGAGCGTCTGTCATTGTCATAGCTTGATCGGCTAGAAGATCTTGAGCTAGAGCTGGATGACCTGCTTGACCTCCTGTTTACTTTTCTTGAGTCAATTGTTGAAGCGGCAGATGATACCGATGAATCCGTAGAAACTGAGTCCCTGCGTCTTTTTGATTCATGTCTACTTCTGCTTCTGTTCCTCTTGCGTGATTTCCTTTCGATATCGCTCATGATGTGCTAAGTTGTGAGTGGTTTGCTAAGTCGAAGTTTTGACTTTGAACTAAAAAATCTTATTATATTCGTTTGGATTAGCTGAATTTAAAGGTGCTTTGTCGCTAGCTGATCAGAAACTGACTATTTTTATAATATCGTTATTTAGGCGATCACTACTTAATTAGGAGAACTGACTGGAAATACTTCTTTATGATATCAAAAGAGAGGTCATTAAATCTGATCATGAAAACGGGTTTTTCGTCAGGAAACATTACGAATGATGTGCGAATATACTACTTACAACAAAAAAGCCGAAAAAAGAGAAAAATGTTGTTTGATAAAGGTCGTGAAACATATATATATTGATAAATTAGACTATGCCAAACCATACTGAACGAGCTTAGCTTGTAGTGCCTGGATTTTAGTGTCTTTGAGTCTTGCCAGCTCCTCGAGTTTCTTCGCTTTAAGCTCCAAGATCTTATTATATATTCAAATCATATTCTAATTCCTCCGCAAGGAAAATTTACCTCCAAAGTCTCTTTTAATTGTTGGATGGTTCGGTCTTTACCTGTTAGTTTATCATCAACACTCCTAACAAAGGTTAATAGGCTTAGACACTCTCATTCGAATATTCTTTAATTACCTGTATACTTTAGAATGCGCCTTAGAGGGCTTAATGTACTCTGAGGTTTCATCTGACCTTATTTTGTTCAATTTCAGCGGCATTCCAGGTGATCTTCTGGCGGGACCGAATAATAGAGAAGGATTTTCACGGACTCGCTGCAAAAACCTCTCGAGTTTCACCCGTATAAGCTTTAACACTCGTTCAATCGCTTCAGGACGAGCATAAACGACGTTTTCAATGTCAGTAGACGATAGCTGAAACCCCATTCTTTTGAAAACCTTTTCTGATAGTGAATGATGCTAAATATTTTGGTTTGAGTAGAGCTCTTACGATTGAGGGTATTCCAGTTGTAAGTTTTCCGCGTGACTGAGTACGTTTCATTGTAATTATGCAATTCGATTACCGTCGGCGCGAAGTAGTGGATGATCTCTGCCATTAGCACTCCATCGGAAAAGTCTCGTGCGATGTTTTTCTTTACTCTGGAGAGTGGGATTCCGTCAACCCAGCCATAGATCTCAGTCAACTCTTCTTCTGTTAAAGGCTGATATTGTGCCATTTAAGTCTCTGTTTGTTAGGATCCGGGATAAAAGAGTAGATTTATTGGGAAAAAGCAACTGCTTGGTTTTAAACTTTAAAAACACAATATTGATAAAGAAAATGCCTTGTTTTATTTGAATCAAGCACCAGAAATTCCTTTGAAATAAAAACAAGAATTTGCATATCATTGGTTGCTACCATGACAAATGTTTGTTTAAATGCGTACTCGCAGCAGAAGGTCACATCCGCAAGAAACTAAACAGTATATATTTTCGCAATACAGAATTATTCAAATCGAATCAAAAAAAAAAAATGAGACTGGAATGAATGGCTAAGTCTACACGTACTCCACTGTAGATGAAATAAAGAGAGTATAGAGATAAACTTTGGTTTTCTCTACTAATAATCAATTTGTACAATTGAACAACAGCTTTTGAGAGAGCTACGGCTGAATCTAATTAGAAGCTGGGTAAATTATTCATTCACTTTGTCAGAGCTTTTCAAAATAATTGATTTCATGTAAAATTTGTTCATTGAATAAATAGATATACAATTTCTTTAAAAAATATCATTTTCTATAATTGTATGCCGCTCGAAAATCAATGAAAAATTCTCAATATGCTAGCAATTTTGTCGATAACGGCTACCACTCAAACTAAGACTATCTTAGCAATGAAATCTGACATTTCGTCATCTTTTATAAATTTAGCTAATTATGCATTAGCCGATCCTTCGAGTACGATCCATGCTGATTGAAAGATTTCGGTGAGATCGAAAATTGATTGAAAGATTTTGGTGTTATAGAGAACTCTTTCAAGGTGAAAGGCTGCGAAGAAGGAGTTTTTTTCTGGAATTTATGCGATGTGGCTTCAAAATCCAAATCCAACGCATCCGATGGGTTTGACGGATGAGAGCCAGGTTCAATAGCAGAGAGAGATGGAATTTTCTGGTGCTCATGGTGATCATCGTGGTGCTCATTATGGTCATACTGCTGCACATGCTCAAGCAATGTGTCCGAAAGTAACCTCGATGTGTTTGTTACTGTCGTCTGCTGACCAGATAATGGCACATTTTTCTTTCGAGACACTTTTTTGCAAACCAAATACACAGCCGTGATGCCAATAATCAAGAAAACGAAGTAGAGCAGTAACACCCAGTTAAATTCACCCTCGCAAGAGAATTTGACGACAGCTGTGCACCCAGCAGGCTTAATGCTCTCGTCGTAGCAGCCTTTTTCATGGTTAGCGTAGTACGTCTCGAGTTGTCCGGTGCTCCCTATCTCACAAATACAAGTGCATTTCTATTTAACCAAGAGTTAGGAATAAAGCAATTGCAAATCAATTACCATTCTCTCAATTAGCATCCTTGTTTCATTGGATTGGCTCTGATGGTGTCCAGTCAATTTCTCCACATCGCGGCCAAGCTGTTGGTTCAGAAACCAAGATCCATTCACCTTCGAAGCGAAGATGCTCGCTAAAGCGAGTACGAAGTTCAGCTTCATTGGTACAAATTTTATTTAATTTACTATATGCGGGAATTTGCTAAACTCCTAAATCAAAGTTCGCATGGAAACATGCATGATATGTGAATACCAGTCTGCTTTTAGAGAAATCCAATGCAAAACTTGACTACCAACTTCAAGATAAGAATTTCGGATCTAAATCTGGAATAGATCTTCAGAACATAATAGATTTCATCGTATTAAATTCTAGACTGTTGCGTTAGCGAGTTTATTCAAAAATTGTTTGGTTTCAATTTATTGCATAGAATAGAGACGAAAAATCCATGGATTTTTGCAAAATGGTTTGGTGCTCACGATCATCAAACAAAGTACCAATATGAGAGTTGAATGTATTGCAATAGGAGAGTCTTTTGAGTGCTAGAAATAAAGGAAATGATTGCTATTTCTCTCTCTATGAATGGAAGCCGATCCATTTAAAAAGAACTTTATGAATTTTTAATCTGATCAAAAGCTTTACTGAAAATTCAGCAGTTTCATGCCTGATTTTATTTAATTTTTTCTGATTCATGAATTCTAATTAAATGCTTTAATTTCGCTGTCGGAATTTTGTAAAAATTTCAAATTTTCCACAGTATTTTATCAAAGGCATTTTAATACCTCTTTGTACCCATGATTTAATTATTTCCAGCAAGAAGCAGCGTTTGGAACAAACATTACAAGCCTTAATTTAGCTCGTGTAGTAAATTCTAATCTCAAAATTCCACCAAAAATAACGCCTTCCAGATCAATAGCTTCATTACAAACATTGTTCAATCTCATACAGATGATGAGCTTATCATCCTTACCGAAGATGGATTTCGCAAATGCAACTGCTCAAATGGCTTTTCTCTATCCCATTTACAGAAATTTCCAAAAATTCATTCGGTTCTTCCGTTAACTCAGAGTAAATCACTGCTCTTGTGTAAAACCGAGCCGTATTTTTCTATCACTCAATACGGGCTCAGAAATAGTCAAGAGACACTTTTGCTGGATTATGGATCTCCTGGAGAACTAATATCTCATCCGCTTCTGATCGAAGGCCATAGCCTCGTAGTCTGTATGCTAGAAATCGAAGACGCTGATAGCAGCAGTAGTCGGATAAGGTTCAACAGAAGACAATCAAATGTCCACATTCTGGCGTTTAATTATTCTACGAAAAAAATTGTACACGATTATATTCAGAAATTTCCCGGAATCACTTTTACGAGACTTAATCGGTACTATCCTCAAGACAACTCGTTCTTGATGGAATACACGCGATCTGCGGAAGGTACACGCTTCCTTTCACTTTGGAATATTGGGAATAAAGGACTTGTTGAAGCGAAAAAAATCAGTCTAGATTATTATGCGACTAGTGGTCCAAGAACTCTGTTCTTGACTGCATCAAGGGAAAATGAAAAGATCCATATTCTATTTGAGACAATGAAGCGAAAGCGTTTCCAAGAGAACATTGAATGCGAATGTAGTGTTACTGCTATTGCAACTTTCAACGTGAGGACATTTTTGATTGAGTCTTGCTCTGTTCTCCCAACAAAAGAAACAAAAAATGCTGTCGAAAATATTAAATTTCACGATGATGATTCTCAGATCTTTTTGGCTTTCAATGGAAACAAAATTACAATGATACATGAGCAAGCGCTCCATAAATGGAAATTTGAGAAATCTATTACAATGATGGAATTTGAGAACTGGTTGAAGGAGAAAGACGTTCCTGCTAAGATAATGAAGGTCTTTCTTACAAATGAGGAGTATTAATGTTCATTGCAGCTACTGCTTCTAAACTGTGGCTGGATAACTGTTGGTATAATTTTTTGTTAGATGTAAAGAATTGTAATAAGATTTAAGAAAATGGTTAACAGGGTTGAAAATACATAATTTGATGTGAATATATATATTAAATTTAGCCACTCTGTTACCAAAATTGCTCACTGAATAGATTCTCTTGAGTGCTTCATAATAATGATTAGAGGGTGAAATTTCAAGATATCAACAATGAATCGAATAAGAGTTATTATGTTTAAATTGGAACTCGAAAAGAAGAGTCTAAAAAATTGTTATTTGGGGATGAAAGTATCCATTTTAATTAATTCTGAAATGATTTTTGATTTATTTCGCAGGAAGACTTTTGTTGCTATTATTCTGAATATATACTTTTTGCAATGGATATAATCATAATAATTTCGCAAATCAAATCTCAAAAGATAGGGAGTCGGATATAACTATTATTTACTTGATAAAATCGTTTTCTTACCATAATTTCCATCAATGAAGATATCGTAACGTAATCATATGAAATGTTATTCTTATAGTATTATAAAAAAATAAAGGATGTTCACAACTACAATCCTTTCTCTAATCGATAGAAAACTCCATGTGCTGACACAAGTTGATCATAGTCTCCTTTCTCAACGATTTTTCCGTCTTCAAACACCAAGATTTCGTCTGAGTTAATAATCGTTGGAATTCTATGAGCAATCGTAATGGAAGTTCTCTTTGTTTCTGTGAGAATCTTATCCAAGGACTCCTGAACAACTTTCTCAGAATTTGAATCCAACGCACTGGTAGCTTCATCGAGCAACAACACTGCGGGATCTTTGAGGAGGGCTCTTGCAATAGCAATTCTTTGTTTCTGTCCTCCTGAAATCTGACTTCCTTTTGAACCGACCTTCTTGTTCCATCCACTTCCCATTTTGGCGTCTTCTTCTTTATTTCCCTCAACATCTATAATAATTATGATTAGGAACCATTATTTTACAATCAAAATTGGTTTACCAAAATTATTTTCTTCGATGAACTTCAGAGCATTAGCACTCTCAGCGACTCTTCTCAGCTCTTCTTTGGTGGCATTTTCCTTGCAATACCTATAAAAAGATAGAACATTAATTTCTGAAATCAAAGTGTATCAAGTTACGCGATGTTTTCTTCTACAGTTCCATTAAACAAGAACGGCTCTTGGGAAACCAGTCCGAAACTCTTTCTCAAATGGTGGATGTCGTATTCCTTGATGTTCTTTCCATCGATTAAAATTTCTCCTTCATCCACATCATAGAATCTGAGGAGCAA